>JAEEGL012714321.1_pt1 | contig 10788 bp, 7 predicted proteins | sample 9134231 | NCBI WGS metagenome assembly JAEEGL01 (sample SAMN16246548, study PRJNA631951) | gut metagenome | biome: gut microbiome; feature: rumen; material: fiber-attached | host: Bos | place: Iran: Karaj | collected 2018-10
CCTCATAAGTTTTTAAAAATACATTACCAGAGAAACCATCACATATTAGTATATCGCATCCACCAAAAATTGCCTCTCTGCCCTCAATATACCCTATATAATTAATATTTTTATTGTTTTTAAGTAGTGTGCTTGCCTCTTTTACAAGTTGATTACCTTTTTCATCTTCGGTTCCAATATTTAAAAGGGCAACTCTTGGTGATTTTATATTAAACATTTCTTTATAATATGCAGTTGCTATTGTTGCAAATTGATTTAAATATTCAGGCTTACACTCTACATTGGCACCTGAATCAAGTAATAAACAAGTTCCATCTTTTACTGGAACCATAGTTCCAAATCCAGGTCTTTCTAAATTTTTAATTCTTCCTACTATTAAAGTTCCACAAGCAAGTATAGCACCAGAACTACCAGCAGATATTAATGCATCTGCTTTTGAATCTTTTAAATCATATGATGCAACAACAAGTGAAGAATCTTTTTTCTTCCTAATTGCTACAACTGGTGCTTCATTGCATTCTATAACTTCGCTGCAGTTTACAATTTTTATTCTACTTATGTCTTCTTTAGTAAGGTTTAATTTTACAAGTTCCTTTTCAATTAAATCCTCTTTCCCGTACAGAGAAAGTTCAATATCAGTATTTTGTTTTAACCCACAGATGGCACCTGAAATAATTTTTTCTGGTGCAAAGTCTCCACCCATGGCATCAATCGCAATTCTAATCATTATCCCAGTTTATTAATTGCCTCGTTAATTCTCTTTAGACTCTCATCCCTACCAAGTATTTCTAAAATTTCTGTGGCACCACATGGAGTGCTTTCTTTTCCTGATAAAGCAACTCTTATAGGCCACATAAGAAGATTTGTTTTAATTTCATTTTCTTTGCCATAATTAGATAAAGTACTAAATAAATTATCATTATTAAAATCTTTATCATCTATATTTTTAAGTATAGGCAATATCTTATTTAATATATCTTTAGAAATATTTACATCACATTTTGATTTTTTGTTATTATATAAATCGATTGAATATTCTGGAACACTATTAAAAAAATCAAGAAGTGGCGCTATATCAGAATACAATTCAATTCTTGTTTGAACCATAGAAGCAATTTTTCTAATTTTTTGTTCATCTTTAATATTTAATAAAGCTTCTTTTACATAATTGCCATATAACTCATAAAACTTTTCAAAATCAAGTTTTTTAATATATTCTGAATTCATCCATTTTAATTTTGTTGTATCAAATACGGCAGATGACTTAGAAATTCTTTTGTAGTCAAAATTTTTAACCATAAAATCTAAATCAAAAATTTCATTAAATTCGCCTTCTGGTGACCAACCAAGAAGTGCAACAAAATTTACAACACATTCAGAAAGAAATCCTTGTTCAAGCAAATCTTGATATGAAGAGTGGCCAGATCTCTTACTTAATTTTTTATGAGTTTCATCTGTTATATGTGGACAGTGAATATATTTTGGAATATCCCAACCAAATGCTTTATATAGTAAATCATATTTTGGTGTTGATGATAAATACTCACAGCCTCTTACAACGTGCGTAATTCCCATTAAATGATCATCTATAACATTGGCAAAGTTATAAGTTGGATATCCATCAGATTTAATAAGAATCATGTCATCAAGTGTAGAGTTTTCTACTGTTATATCACCATAAATTTCATCATGAAAAGTAGTATTTCCATTTTGATCAATATTTTGCCTAATAACAAAAGGTATGCCAGAAGATAAATTTTTTTCAATTTCTTCTTTTGAAAGATTAAGGCAGTGTTTATCATACATTTGTATTTCTTCATCACCCACAACCTGTTTTAGAGAATCTAATCTTTCCTGGCTGCAAAAGCAATAATATGCTTTTTTCTTTTCAACAAGTTCTAGAGCATACTTCATATAGATACCTTGGCTTACTCTTTCAGATTGAACATATGGTCCAACTGGGCCACCAATATCTGGACCTTCATCATGTTTTAAATTTGCAAGTTTAAGTGAATCATAAATGATGTCTACTGCACCTTCAAGTTCTCTTTTTGTATCTGTATCTTCTATACGAAGCAAAAAATCGCCACCTTCATGTTTTGCAACTAGGTAAGCATAAAGAGCAGTTCTTAAATTTCCAATATGCATCCTTCCAGTTGGGGAAGGTGCAAATCTAGTTCTAATTTTCATAAATTATTTATTTAAGATCAGATGGTTTAGTTGATAAGTTTATTCTTCCCATATTATCAACTTCTATAATTTTTGCTTTTACCGTATCGCCAATTTTAACGACATCTTCTACTTTTTCAACTCGTTCATCTTTTAATTTAGAAATATGGATCATACCTTCTTTATCATGACCAAAAGAAACAAAAGCTCCAAAATTCATAATTCTAGAGACAGTTCCTTCAACAATTTGGCCAGGTTCAGGATCAGTTGTGATGTCTTTTATAATTGCTATTGCCTTTCTAATATTATCAATATTTTTATCAGCAACAGAAACAAGACCTTCTTCAGAAATATCAATTTTTACACCACCGCAAGTATCAATGATTTCATTTATGGTCTTTCCTTGTTTTCCAATAACATCTCCAATTTTATCGGCAGGTATTTTTATCATTTCAATCTTTGGTGCATAAGGAGAAAGTTCTGTTCTAGGTTTACTAATTACAGGAGACATGATTTCATCCATTATATACATTCTAGCTTTTCTGCATGATTCAATTGCACCCTCAACAATTTGTCTTGTAAGACCATGAATTTTTATGTCCATTTGAATTGCAGTAATTCCTTTATGAGTTCCAGCAACTTTAAAGTCCATATCACCAAAGAAATCCTCAAGTCCTTGTATATCTGTAAGAAGTACAAAATCATCATCACTATCGCCTGTTACAAGTCCTGTGGAAATTCCAGCACACATAGATTTAATTGGAACGCCAGCAGCCATAAGTGAAAGACAAGATGCACAAACTGAAGCTTGTGATGTTGAACCATTAGATTCAAAAGTCTCAGATACACATCTAATTGCATAAGGAAATTCTTCAATAGATGGAAGAAGTGGTCTTAATGCTCTTTCTGCAAGGGCACCATGTCCTATTTCACGTCTTCCAGGTCCCCTAGATGCTTTTGCTTCACCAACAGAATATCCTGGGAAGTTATAATGATGCATATATCTTTTTTCTGTTAAAAAATCATTTAAAGAGTCAAGGTTTTGAACTTCAGAAAGTGGAGCTAGCGTGCAAATGTCCATAATTTGAGTCTGTCCTCTTGTGAACATAGCAGATCCATGTGTTCTTGGGAGTAAATCAATTTCTGCAGAAAGCTTTCTAATTTCATCAAGTTTTCTTCCATCAGGTCTCTTATGGTCTTTAAGAATCATCTTCCTTACAGTTTTCTTCTCATAATTATATATAGCAGTGTCAATATATGATAATTTTTCCTCATCGTCCTTAAATTGTTCAGACAGGCGCTCTTTAATTTTAGAAATATTTTCTTCTCTATGTTGCTTATCATCAGTGAATACTGCATTTTCCATTTCTTCACTGCTTACAAGATTTCTTATTTCATTGTCAAATTCTTCTGGAATTGCAAAATGAACATATTCATGTTTTTCTTTTCCACATACTTTTTGAATTTCTTCAAAAAATTTAATTATTTCTTGATTAATTTCATGAGCTTTATAAATTGCTTTTATAATAACATCTTCTGGAACTTCATTGGCACCAGCTTCAATCATTATTACTTTTTCTTTAGTAGAAGCGACTGTAAGTTGCAGATCTGATTTTTCTTTTGTTTCGTTGCTTGGATTAATTACGAATTCACCATTTACAAGACCTACTTGAGTTGATGCACATGGACCATCAAAAGGTATATCACTTATTGTAGTTGCAAGAGAACTACCAAGCATAGCAACAAGTTCTGGAGATGCATCTTGATCAACACAAAGAACAAGATTATTTAACAAAACATCATTTCTATAATCTTTTGGAAATAATGGACGCATTGGCCTGTCGATAACTCTTGAAGTAAGTATTGCATTTTCGGCTGCCTTACCTTCTCTTTTGTTAAATCCTCCAGGGATTCTGCCAACGCTATACATTTTTTCTTCATACTCTACAGAGAGTGGGAAAAAATCTATTCCTTCTTTTGGCTTTTCTGATGCAGTTGCTGTTGATAGAACAACTGTATCACCATATCGCATCATTACTGCACCGTTTGCTTGTGCTGCAAACTTTCCAATTTCGCAAGTTAGCGTTCTACCTGCAAGTTCCATTTTAAAAGTTTTTAACATATCTCTTTCCTTCCTCCTCACACATTATCATACAAAAACATATGATAAACATTTACCAAAATTACAAATAATAAAAAAAAGTTAAAAACGAAAACATTTTTAACTTTTTTAAATGTTATTTTCTAAGACCTAATTTGTCTATAAGTATACGGTAATTATTAAGATCTGCTTTCTTATAGTATTCAAGCAATCCTCTTCTTTGACCAACCATCATTAGAAGTCCTTTTCTTGAGTGGTGGTCATTTGGATTTAACTTTAAGTGTTCTGTAAGTTCTGCAATTCTTTCAGTTAAAATTGCAATTTGTACTTCAGGCGAACCAGTGTCACCAGCTTTTCTTGCATACTTAGAAATAATTTCCGCTTTTTTTTCTTTAGAAATCATAACTCCTCCAAATATTTTTTATTTGTTTAACTTGCGAATAACCTAGGAAAAAGATTAGAGGAAACTTTAAACTAATTCCCAAGCCATACGTGATAAACCTTATAGATTATAATATTTTAGGCAAATGTTGTCAACATAAAAAGATGCTAAATATATAGTATTTATAATATAAATACTAAAGTTATTCTATTAATCTGTAATTTAAATTATATTTTATTTTTATATTATTCCAAATATTCGTAAAAGTATCTTTATCAAAATGTGCGGCATCGGCATATTGATAATTACTTGGATGTTCTTCAAAGTAAACATCTTGATCTTTAAACTCTTCTACTAGTTTTTTAATTACATTATTATACCTATCAACATTTGAATTTTTTTGATACACTTCTTTTTTTTCTAAATTTATATAAGGAATGGGCATTAAAACCAATTTACACACTTTAGATTTACGCCTTACTTTTTTTATCCATTGTCTATATTTTTCTTCAAAATAATTAATATCACCATTTAGATTATTAGCTCCAAACCAACAGATCGCAAGTTCAATTTTTTCTGCATCATCAAAAAAATTATTTATCCAGCCTTTTAACTCACCTTTCTTAGCAATTGGCATATTTCCGTGTGCCCAATCGGTTGTAATATCTATTCCATTTCCTCTGGCTTCTAAGTCGTCACCGCCAACACTATGGTTACCAACCGATACACTATTAAAGTCATTGTCAATTTTAATTAAATCACTCATAAACGAAGCATGACTATCACCAACTATAGCAACATTATATAAATTAACATTATAAACTCCATATGAAGTTATAAGCTCTCTACCATAAGTTAAATTTAGGCATTTAACACTTATACAGATTGTTATTATATATGTAATTATTATTTTAAACTTTTTCATTATTTTTAAAGTAAATTTTAATTTGTTCACTATATTTAATGAAATTGGTATCTGATATATCTTTTAAAAATATTTTATTATTATCTAAAACAAGTTTAGCATCATAGCTTATTTCCTTTTTATAATAAAAGACATTATAAGTTCCAGATTTTGGCATTAACTTATCATATATATTTATAATTTCTAAATTTTTAATATCAATTATCTTAAAAATTACTCCATAACATCTTCCAAGCATATTGTTTACAATGGAAAAATTTCCATCTGTAATATATTTTTTAATATTTGAAGATGAGATAACAAGACCATTACTTTCATTTGCATCTAAATTGTTTTTTTGTTTATATAAGATCTTATCTAAAACAATTAATTCTATATTGTCAGCCTTACACATTTTATTTAAAAAATTTATATCACCAAGTCTGTTTTTACCAAAACAAAAATCACTGCCACAAACTATAAGTCGCGCTCTTAATTGTTTTTTTATAATTTCATTATAAAAATATTCTGCATCAAGATTCATTATGGTTTTATCAAATGGAATAGATATTATATTATTAATTCCAAAACTAAAAAGGCGAGATAGTTTTTCTTCATTAGTTACAATTGAACTATTATTATTAAAGGTAAATATAAGTGGTTCTAAATTATTTTTTTTAGATTCAATTTTTAATCTATTAATTATTTCCATATGGCCAAGATGGAGTGTTTCGAATTTTCCTATGCTTAATGCTGTATTATTTTGCTGATAATAACAAGGCTTCAAAAATGAAAAATCATTATTTTTAACTGATTTTTTAATTTCAGATAATTTAAGAGATTGTTTAATATTAAAATCTCCAACAGAAATTCTTTTTAAGTCACCCATACATGAATTAATTTTGAGTTTTTTACCTATATCCTCACAAAGTGATCTTATATATGTTCCTTGCGAACATTTAACTATAATTTTGCAAGAAAGAGCTGGGATGTTATTATACATTTTTACTTTTAGATTATCTTTGATAGATATATCATAAATTATTATCTTGCAAGGCTTTCTATCTATAGATATATTTTTTCTTGCAAGTTCATATAATTTTTTACCATTTACTTTTTTGGCGCTTACCATTGGAGGAATTTGCTCATTATCCCCAATAAAACTTTTTAAAGTACTATCTAGATTAATAATAAGATTTTTTAAATTAGATTTATTAAATTTAGTTTTTTTAATTACTTTACCTTTTATATCTAGTGTATCTGTAGAAAATCCAAAGATAAGTTCGGCCTCATATATTTTATCTTGCTTACTTAAGCTTTTAGAAAACTTACAAGAATCATTTAGAAGACATACCAAAACTCCAGTTGCATTTGGGTCCAAAGTACCAACATGCCCTATTTTATCTTGACCTAAAATTTCTTCAAGTTTTTTTATTGTTCCAAAACTTGTGATATTTTTTTCTTTATTTACAACAATTAACCCATTTAACATATTAAGGCAACATTTTTTCTATTTCATCTTCAAATAAATTAAATAAATCTGGTGTATTAGATTTTATAGTGCAGCCACTAGCTAGCACATGGCCACCGCCACCAAATTTTTGAGCAAGTTTTGCCACATCAAATCTTTCATCTTTAGATCTCATGCTTACTTTAAATTCATCAGGACCAGTTTGATATATGAATAACGCTCCAATAATTCCAGATGTCTGTCTTAATGTAGCAATAATTCCATCTATATCTTTCTTTTCAACTCCAAACTTTTTCATCTGCTCATTAGTTAAAGAAGAATAAATAATTTTTCCATCAAATGCTAATTTTGAATTCATAATCACTTCGGCAGTAATTTTTTGTTGATTTAAACTAAGCTCATAATATGATTCCTCAATAATTTTACTAGCATTAAACCCAAAACCCATTAAAAATGCACATGCTCGCAGTGTATCTGGAGTAGTTGATGGGTAACGAAAAACACCTGTGTCATGAATAATTCCAGTAAATAAACACATTGCAACTTGTTTATTTATTTTATTTTTATCTAGATCATTATAAATTACTTCTGCAGTTGATGACATTTCTGGAACAATGATACGCTCATCAGATTCTAAATTGTTAGTTATATGGTGATCAAAAATAATTTTTCTTTTAGCATTTTTATAATAATCCAAAAAACTTCCTAGCCTATCACTGCTTGCACAGTCAACACAAATTGCTAAATCATATATAATATTTTCACTATCTCTTTCAATAATTTTATCGAATCCAGAAAGATATGAAAATTTTGAATTATAATTTCTAGAATAAAAAGTTACAAACTTATCTGCATAATTAGATTGGATATAATTGTACACAGAAAGAGCAGACCCAATACAATCACCATCAGGATTAATGTGACCTATAATACAAATATTTTTAACATCTTTTAAATTATTATCTAACATATTTATACATTGAAAATCAAAATTTCTAATGCCGTACTTGGATTAATATTATTTCCTTTCATTCTTACTTCAAGGGATGCAATTCTATCTATAATGATTTCAAGCCTTCCAATCTCAATTCTTTTAGCAAGTACTTTTAAATCCTTTAGTGCCCAGTCAAAATTAATACCTATGGTTTTCATGATTTCATCATCTGCTTTTGCAAGGTTTTCCATTGATTTCACAGAAATTAGTTTTAAGTATTGATCTTTTATTAATGCAAATATTTTTTTAGGCTCTTCTTTTAAGTTATACAAATCTGCATATAGCTTTTCAAGCCTAAAGTTATCTTTTCTAATTTGGGATTTAATCATATCAAATACTTTATCTTCAAGACTTGTTATGCAAACCTTATCAATTATTTCTTTAGTAATTTTTTCTTCATCTCTTGAATAATTAATGAGTTTATTTGCTTCGTTAATCATTACATTAATGTCAGGGCTTACACCTACTTTTTCAACAAAATATTGAAGTGTATGTGAATCAAGATTAACCTTTTGAGATTTAAAATATCTTTCTGCAAGAGTTTTTAATTGATATAAATCAACAGGTAGGCACTTTGTTACAACTCCATTTTTTTCAACATATTTATATAATGATGATTTAAATTTTGGCGATCTTTTATCGGCATCCCTTTCAGTAATAACAAGAATTGTCTTATCTGAAATTTTACTAAATAGATCAAAATAATTATTGCTAATTTTATTTGAAAATTCTCTATTATCTATGATAACTACTTTCCTATCAGAAAGCATAGGATTAGACAAAAGAATATTTGATAAACTATCAAAATCTATTGCATCACTGTATTCAAATAAATCATAATCTGGATAACTTACAAGTTTTTTAAATTTATTTAGATAATTATCAATTAAGTAACTTTCATTACCTATCAATAAATATATGCTTTTAAATTCTGATTTTTTAAAACTCTCTTCTATTGTCATACAACAAAATTAATAATCTTTCCTTCCACATAGATTTCTTTTTTTATGCCCGAACTTAACTTATTAGATACTGCTTCTTTAGCAAGTTTAATTATTTCATCCTTACTTAAAGCAGTATCAATTGCTATAGTCATCTTAGTTTTCCCGTTTACTTGTATAGGTAGATTAATTATTTTGTTCTTTAGATGTTTTTCATCATATTTTGGCCAGCCAGATTTAAACACAGACTCCACTCCACCCAGCATCTGCCATAATTCTTCTGATATGTGTGGGGCAAATGGAGCAAGGAGTTTCACAAATGTCTTTAAAGTTTCTTTATCTATGCCACCTTTTTCTTTTGCAATATTTGAAAGAGTATTATTATATTCCATGAAGCCAGATACAACAGTATTAAGTGAGAAGGAATTAATACGATCATCTATTGCTTTTATAAGATTATTTCTAACATTTAAAATTTCATCATCAGATGGTATATCCTTATTTAAACTGTCAGCAACAAGGTTATAGAATTTATTTAAAAATCTTGCAACGCCCTCAAGACCAGCATTATTCCATGCAGCATCAAGTTCTGGAGGACCAATAAATAATTCATAAAGTCTAAGTGCATCACAACCAAATTTTTCAACCATCTCATCTGGATTGATTACATTACCAACTGATTTAGACATTTTAGTTCCATCAGGACCAAGCACCATACCTTGGTTAAACAATTTAAGAAATGGTTCATCAAAATCTACTACACCTATATCATGTAAGAATTTAGTCCAAAATCTTGCATATAAAAGATGTAAAACAGCATGCTCAACTCCTCCTATATACATATCAACTGGTAAAAACTTAGCCGCATTTTCTTTAGATACTAATTCTTTATCATTATGTGGATCTACATAACGAAGGAAATACCAAGAGCTTCCTGCCCATTGAGGCATAGTGTTAGTTTCTCTTTTTGCATCTGCCCCGCACTTTGGACATTTACAATGAACAAAAGAATCAATTGCAGCAAGTGGCGACTCACCTGTTCCAGTTGGTTTATATGATGTAACATCTGGAAGTTTAAGAGGAAGATCTTCATCAGGGATTGCAACATTTCCGCAATTTGGACAATGTACTATTGGTATAGGTTCGCCCCAATAACGTTGTCTAGAAAATACCCAATCTCTTAATTTATAATTTATTGTCTTCTTTCCGATTCCAAGTTTTTCAATTTCATCTGGGGCAGATTTTTTAACTTCTTCAGATTTTCTCCCGCTCCAGTTTCCTGAATTTATAACAATTCCAGCATCTACATAAGCCTGACTTAAACCGCCTTTTGTTTCGCATCCATCTTTAGAAATAACTTCTATAATATCAAGTCCAAATTTTTTGGCAAATGCAAAGTCTCTTTCATCATGTGCAGGAACACACATTATAGCTCCAGTACCATAATCAACTAGAACATAATCAGATATCCATATAGGAATTTTTTTATTATTAATTGGATTAATTGCATACCTACCGGTAAAAATACCTGTCTTATCTTTATCAGAGACACTCATTCTGGTTACATTAGATTTTGTAGATGCAAGGTTTATATATTCTTCAACATCATTTAATTTATCAGATATTGGAATTTGCTTTGCTAGTTCATGCTCTGGAGCAAGAACAATGAATGTTGCTCCATAAAGTGTATCTGGTCTTGTTGTATATACTTTTATTTTTTTATCAAGACCATCAACTTTAAAATCAACTTCTGCACCTGCCGATTTTCCAATCCATTCAGATTGCATACGCTTTACTTTTTCAGGCCAGTCAAGTTTATCTAAATC
>JAEEGL012751472.1_pt1 | contig 10788 bp, 12 predicted proteins | sample 9134231 | NCBI WGS metagenome assembly JAEEGL01 (sample SAMN16246548, study PRJNA631951) | gut metagenome | biome: gut microbiome; feature: rumen; material: fiber-attached | host: Bos | place: Iran: Karaj | collected 2018-10
ACTCATTCCGGTAGCAAAGGTAGGACATATCGGACTGTACCGTGATCCGGAAACGCTCAAGCCGGTTGAATATTACTGCAAGCTTCCCGAAGACTGTGCGAACAGGGAAGTGTTCGTTGTGGATCCGATGCTTGCAACGGGCGGATCATCATGCGCCGCTATCACGATGCTCAAGGAGAAAGGATGCAAGAACATACACTTCATGTGCATAATAGGAGCTCCCGAGGGAGTCAAGGAAATGCATGAAGCACATCCCGATGTTGATGTTTATATAGGAGCTCTTGACGAGAAGCTCAACGATCACGGATATATCGTTCCGGGACTCGGGGATGCGGGAGACAGGATATTCGGTACAAAATAATGAGTGATAAGAGACAGGATTATATTTCGTGGGATGAATATTTCATGGCTGTTGCCAAGCTTGCGGGGATGAGATCGAAGGATCCAAACACGCAGGTCGGTGCCTGTATCGTGAGCCAGGATAACAAGATTCTTTCCATGGGTTACAACGGTTTTCCGAGAGGTTGTTCGGATGATGATTTTCCCTGGGCAAGGGAAGGCGAAACGCTTGAAACCAAATATGTATATACGGTTCACAGCGAACTGAACGCGATACTTAATTACCGTGGAGGAAGTCTTGAAGGAGCGAAGCTATATGTCTCGCTGTTTCCGTGCAACGAGTGCACCAAGGCGATAATACAGAGCGGTATAAAGACGGTGATCTACGACTGCGACAAGTATGCGGGGACCGATCCCGTTATCGCGTCCAAGAAAATGCTGGATGCCGCAGGCGTTACTTACAGAAAATACGAACCGACAAACAGGGAGCTGATCATCACGGTTTAGTTCATGCAGTATAAACGCAGATTAAGACAAAACTTAATAGCGTATGTAACGTGTGCGCTTTGCGTCGTAACCTGTGTTTTTGCGGATTCACAGGTTAAGGTTGCGGCCTCCGTCGAAACGACTTCCCAGAAGATAAAGGATGCCGAGGAACTCAAGAAGGCCACCGAAGAAATGAAAGAGGCCACCGAACAGAAGAAAGAGGGCCTCAAAGATCAGAAGCAGGAGCTTGAAACATACTTAAGCGAACTCAACGATAACCTTACCGCGATAACCGCGAACATAAGCGAGATAGAACAGAAGATAGCGGACAAACAGGACGAGATCGCTGTTGCACAGGGTGATCTTGAGGTGGCGCTCGGCGAGGAGAAGATCCAGTATGATCTGATGAAGAAAAGGATCAAGTTCATGTATGAACGCGGTGACAAGTCGCTGATCTCAACCTTTTTTTCGTCAAGGAGTTATGCGGATTTCTTGAACAAGGCAGATTACATTGACCGTATCGAAGACTACGATAAGAAGATGTATGACAACCTCATCCAGATCCGCAGGGACATAGAGACAAGGGAGAGCAATCTTCGAAGCGAAGAGGAGCAGCTTCAGAGTCTCAAGAAACAGGCGCAGACGGAAGAGATGAAGGTAAATAACCTCGTTACTTCCACGAACGGATCGATCGCGCAGACTGACGGACAGATATCCGCGGCCGAACTTGAGACGGCTGCTTATGAGGCCGAGCTTAAAGCACAGGAAGAAAATCTTGCGGCACTCAAAAAGCAGCTTGCCGAAGAGCAGGCTATGATCGCCAAGGCCGCCAAGATGGCGTGGCGAGATATCTCCGAAATCCAGTTTCAGGAAGGCGACAGGGATCTTCTTGCCTGCCTGATATACTGCGAAGCAGGAAACCAGCCTTACACGGGACAGGTTGCGGTCGGAGCGGTAGTCATTAACCGAGTCAGGTCTGCGGCATATCCCAATACGGTATCGGGAGTCATATATCAGCCGAGGCAGTTCACACCCGCGGGAAGCGGACGACTGGCAACGAGACTTGCGCTCGGGGCACCGTCGGCATGCTACCAGGCGGCGGACGAGGCCATGAGAGGCGCGACCCCCGTAGGCAACTGTCTGTACTTCAGAACCGTGATCCCCGAGATCAACGGAACCATCATCGGAGATCATGTTTTTTACTGATATATTGGCAATTATATAGACTTTTGGGGATTTGACGGGTATAATTAATTGAAATATCAGAAAGAAGTGTTTCATAGTTTTTCACTTATTCTTCAGTTCGGGATCAATATGATCGTTCCGATACTGCTGTGTACTTTCGCAGGGATATTTCTTGACAGGCTTTTTTCTACATCATTCATTGTAATTATCATGTTTTTTCTCGGGGCCATGGCCGGCTTCAGAAATATCTTCGTGTTTGCGAGAAACATGAATAAGAAAACGTCACATCTCGGAAGCGATGCGGAGCATCTGGTGTCGGGTAATACCGAAGAGGATTTTACCGAGACGATGGACAGGGTATACAGGGAAAACATGAATGAACAGGATTAAGATCATTCTCAAAGAAGACCGTACCCTGCATGAAATGCTTCTGGGGATAGTGGCGGTAAACATCATCCTTGCCGTAGTTGCGATGTTTGTTCCAAACAGACAGCAGGCTCTTTATGCAGTACTTATCGGGACCGTTACGGCAGCCGTATACGTGATCCATATGGCGGTGACGATGGATGATGCAATGAACCTTGACGAAAAAAGTGCGGTAGTACAGGTACGCAAGCAGATGGCTGTAAGATATCTGATAGTCTGCGTTGTTGCCGGCACGAGCCTGTACTTCAGGATCGCCGATCCGATATTTCTGGTGATCTCAGTGATAACGATAAAAGCGGGTGCTTATCTGCAGCCGACTATACATAAAATCCTGAAACGGGAGGAGAGATAATTTGAACAGCGTAATACTCGCAGCCGATGTCAATTTTATGATCAAAGGCATATTCTCTTATCAGATATTCGGACAGACAGTCTGGATAACAACGACTCACGTGAGTCTTCTGATAGTCTTTCTGTTGTTTGTAGTATTTGCTCTTTGTGCACATCATGTGATAGTAAATGCCGATCCGTATGCAAAGCCCGGAACATTCCAGAACATAGTTGAACTCATGGTCGAAATGCTCGACAACATGATAACGGGATGTATGGGCAAGAGTGCAAGACCTTTTCTCGGATATATCTCAACACTGTTTTCGTTCATACTTATCAGCAATATATCAGGCCTTTTGGGACTGCGTCCGCCGACAGCGGATTACGGCGTAACGTTCCCTCTGGGACTGATCACATTCGGCATGATCTTCTTTAACAAGATCAAACATCAGGGAGTCGGAGGATTCTTAAAGGGACTGTGTGATCCGTGGCCGATATGGGCACCTATCAACATCATCGGTGATGTAGCCGTTCCCGTATCCATTTCGCTCCGTCTGTTTGCAAACATCCTGTCGGGTACCGTTATGATGGCTCTCGTATACGGACTTCTGAACAAGATAGCATGGGGCTGGCCGGGATTTTTACATCTGTATTTCGATCTGTTTTCGGGCGCGATACAGACGTACGTATTCTGTATGCTCACAATGACATATGTTGCTGACGCCATAGGCGATAATTAAAATATAGGAGGACTTATTTATGAACATTTCAGGTCAGGAATTCATTTTCGGATGCTCTGCAATCGGTGCGGGACTTGCTGTTATAGCAGGTATCGGTCCCGGTGTAGGACAGGGTATCGCGGCAGGTCATGCTGCTGCAGCGGTTGGTCGTAATCCCGGTGCAAAATCGGACGTTACATCAACGATGCTTCTGGGCCAGGCAGTTGCGGAGACAACCGGTCTGTACGGCCTTCTGATCGCAATGCTGTTATTATTCGTTAAGCCTTTTACGTGATTATTGCGAAATGATGATCGAAAGGAGGCAAAACGATGGAACGACTGTTTGACCTTGATTTTCAGCTGCTCCACGATGCGGTCATAACAGCAGTTGCCGTTTTTGTTTTATTCCTTTTTCTGTCCTACATGCTGTTCAAACCTACGCGTGAGCTTTTGCGCAAGCGTCAGGAGAGGATCCAGACGGATCTTGATACCGCAAAACAGGACAGGGATGAAGCACTCTCGTTAAAGAGTGAGTATGAAGCAAAGATGGCCGGCGCTCAGAAAGATGCCGATGCGGTTCTTTCCGAGGCACGCAGCAAGGCAGTCAAAAACGAAGAGCAGATCATATCCCGTGCCAAGGACGAAGCAGCGACCATTATCAGGCAGGCTCATAACGAGGCGGAACTTGAGAAACAGAAAGCCGCCGATGAGATCAAGACGCAGATCATCGATGTTGCGTCTCTTATGGCCGGTAAAGTTGTTGCGGCGGGTATTGATACAAACATTCAGGATTCCCTGATCGAAGAGACCCTGAAAGAAGTGGGTGAGAAAACATGGCAAAGCTAGTTACGAAAACCTATGCGGATGCACTGTTTCAGCTTGCCGAAGAAGAAGGTAAGATCGATGAGATGTATTCGGAAGTATGCGACCTCGTCGGCATACTTGATGCCAATCCGGATCTTGCCAGGGTGATGACTCATCCGAGTGTCGATAAGAACGAGAAGATCGATACGATCAGGAACATCTTTACGAACAGGGTATCCGGGGAGCTTTGCGGACTGCTCAATCAGATAGTGATCAACAATCGCTATGAGGAGATTGACGGTATACTTGCAAGCTTCATCGCGAGTGTCAAGGAATACAAGAAGATCGGCGTGGCATATGTTACAACGCCGGCCGCACTTTCCGATGCGCAGAAATCGCTCATTGAGAAGAAACTGCTTGACACTACCGACTATGTAAAGATGGAAATGAATTATTCGGTCGATGAGAAACTTATCGGCGGAATGAAGATCCGTATAGGTGACAGGATCGTTGACAGCAGTATTTCCACAAAGCTGAACGAACTGGCGAAGAATCTTCGTCGTATTCAGCTTAGCACTATATAAGAAAGGTAAGATAGATCCATGAATTTAAGACCAGAAGAGATCAGTTCGGTAATCAAGGATCAGATCAAAAGATACGCGGACCAGTTGGAAGTTTCCGAAGTGGGTACGGTTATCCAGGTGGCGGACGGTATCGCACGTGTGCACGGTCTTGAAAAGGCAATGCAGGGAGAACTTCTTGAATTCCCCAATGAAGTGTACGGTATGGTCATGAACCTGGAGGAAGACAACGTCGGTGCGGTACTTTTGGGAGCGGGATCCATCAATGAAGGCGATACGGTCAAGACGACCGGACGTGTCGTTGAGGTACCTGCAGGTGATGCGCTTCTCGGGCGTGTCGTTAACGCTCTCGGACAGCCGATCGACGGAAAGGGTCCCATCCAGACCGACAAATACCGCAAGATCGAACGTGTAGCAAGCGGCGTTATCACGCGAAAATCAGTCGATACACCTTTGCAGACGGGTATCAAGGCGATCGATTCCATGATCCCGATCGGAAGAGGACAAAGAGAACTTATTATCGGTGACAGACAGACGGGTAAGACCGCGATCGCCATCGATACTATAATCAACCAGAAGGGACAGAACGTTAAGTGTATCTATGTTGCGATCGGACAGAAAGCATCGACCGTTGCATCGATAGTCAAGACGCTTGAAGAATACGGCGCAATGGCATACACGACAGTTGTTGCTTCAACCGCAAGTGAAATGGCACCTCTTCAGTACATAGCACCTTACAGCGGATGTGCCATCGGTGAAGAGTGGATGGAGAACGGAGAGGACGTACTCGTAATATACGATGATCTTTCCAAGCATGCGACCGCTTACAGAACACTTTCACTTCTGCTTCGTCGTCCGCCCGGACGTGAGGCATATCCCGGTGACGTATTCTATCTTCATTCAAGACTTCTCGAGCGTGCTGCGAGAATGAGTGAAGAATACGGCGGAGGATCACTGACTGCCCTTCCCGTTATCGAGACACAGGCAGGCGATGTATCCGCATACATTCCCACAAACGTTATTTCCATCACGGACGGACAGATCTATCTTGAGACGGAAATGTTCAATTCCGGTTTCAGACCGGCCGTTAACGCGGGTCTTTCGGTATCGCGTGTCGGCGGTGCCGCACAGATCAAGGCCATGAAGAAGATCGCAGCACCCATCCGTACGGAACTTGCACAGTACAGGGAACTTGCCGCATTTGCACAGTTCGGATCGGAACTCGATGCCGATACGAGAGAGAAGCTTGCACAGGGTGAAAGAATCAAGGAAGTGCTCAAGCAGGGTCAGTACAAACCCATGCCTGTTGAGTTCCAGGTACTTATCATCTATGTGGTCACGAGAAAGCTTCTTCTTGATGTTCCCGTTGACAGAATCGGTGAATTCGAAGAGTCGTTCTTTGAGTATATAAAGACGAGTTATCCGGAGATTCCGGAGTCGATCGCTTCCACGAAGGAACTTTCCGAAGAGATGGAAGAGAAGCTCAAAAAAGCGATCGCCGATTTCAAGGACGGTTTTCTCGGCAATAACAAGTAAGGACGGAGGATGTAGATCATGGCGTCGATGCGTGACATCAAAAGACGTAAGACAAGCATACAATCCACCCAGCAGATAACCAAGGCCATGAAGCTCGTATCCACGGTTAAGCTTCAGAGGGCCAAGGCCCGTGCGGAACAGAGCAAGAACTACACGATGCTCATGTATGACACGATCGTTTCCATAACGAACAAGTCCGGTTATATCGATCATAAATTCATGAATCCGAACGGATCGGACAAAAAAGCGGTCATTCTGATCACTTCCAACAGAGGACTTGCCGGCGGATATAACAGCAACATCACGAAGCTCGTTACCCAGAGCGGATGGGATGTGGATAAGACCAAGATATATGCGATAGGCAAAAAGGGACGTGACGGTGTCAGGAGAAAAGGTTTTGAGGTCGTGTACGAGAATGCGGGAATGATCGAGGAACCGATCTATGCCGACGCAATGGAACTTGCGAACGATGTTCTCGAGAAGTATTCAAACGGTGAGATAGGCGAGATCTATATCGCATATACGATCTTCAAGAATACGGTTGTTCATGTTCCGAAGCTGCAGAAGCTTCTGCCTCTCGGTGAGGACAGCACCCCGACGGAATCCGTGTCGGGCAGGGAAGGTGAAGAGTCGATCAGACCGAATGCTGAGGAAGAGACCGCAAAGCGAGCTCTTATGACATATGAGCCTGACGAGGACGAAGCTTTATCCGCTATCATCCCGAAGTATGTGACCAGCCTCATTTACGGTGCGCTTATTGAAGCGGTTGCAAGTGAGAACGGTGCGAGGATGCAGGCTATGGATTCGGCTACGGATAATGCCGAGAAGATGATATCCTCACTTGAATTACAGTATAACCGTGCAAGACAGGGCGCAATCACGCAGGAGCTCACCGAGATCATCGGCGGAGCCGAAGCATTAGGCTAGGCTGTAAGGAGGGACCCACGAAGTGGGAGGATTCCTTACTGCACCGCGAGCCTTATCACCGAAGGTGATTTATATTGGCGAGCGTCCTCAGACGACCCGCGAAGAAAATTTAAGAGGAAGATTAGAAAAAGGAGAAAAACAGTGGCAGACAATAACACAGGTAAGATCACCCAGATCATAGGTGCGGTACTTGACGTTAAGTTTCCGGAAGGGGCTTTGCCCGAGATCAATGAAGCCATCCGGGTTGAGCGAAGCGATAACAGCACGCTCGTAGTCGAAGTTGCCCAGCATCTTGGCGATGATACGGTAAGATGTATCGCTATGGGTCCGACGGACGGACTGGTAAGAGGCATGAAAGCCGAAGCTACAGGCGCTCCGATCTCGGTTCCGGTCGGTGAGAATACACTCGGAAGAATATTCAATGTACTCGGAGAGCCTATTGACAACAAACCCGCTCCCGAGGTTGAAAAGAGATTCCCTATACATCGCAAGGCTCCCGCATTCGAAGAACAGTCAACGTCGGCGGAGATGCTTGAGACGGGTATCAAGGTCGTAGATCTTCTGTGTCCTTATCAGAAAGGCGGAAAGATCGGTCTGTTTGGCGGTGCCGGTGTCGGCAAGACCGTCCTTATACAGGAGCTGATCAGAAACATCGCTACCGAGCACGGCGGATATTCCGTATTTACCGGTGTCGGAGAGCGTACCCGTGAAGGTAATGACCTTTATCATGAAATGACGGATTCGGGAGTTATCGATAAGACGACCATGGTATTCGGTCAGATGAACGAGCCGCCCGGAGCAAGAATGAGAGTCGGACTTGCGGGACTGACAATGGCAGAGTATTTCCGTGACGAAGGCGGTAAAGATGTACTTCTGTTCATAGATAATATTTTCAGATTCACACAGGCAGGTTCGGAAGTTTCGGCACTTCTCGGACGTATGCCTTCCGCAGTCGGATACCAGCCCACACTTCAGACCGAGATGGGTGCTCTTCAGGAGCGTATCACATCCACCAAGAACGGATCGATAACATCGGTACAGGCAGTATACGTTCCCGCCGATGACCTTACGGACCCGGCACCTGCCACGACGTTTGCCCACCTTGATGCCACGACGGTTCTTTCCCGTTCCATAGTTGAGCTTGGTATATATCCCGCAGTGGATCCTCTTGAGTCGACATCGCGTATCCTCGATCCCAGAATCGTAGGTGAGGATCACTACAGAGTTGCCAGAGGAGTCCAGGAGATACTCCAGAGATATAAAGAACTTCAGGATATCATCGCAATCCTCGGTATGGACGAATTGTCCGAAGACGATAAGGTAACCGTATCCCGTGCAAGAAAGGTTCAGCGTTTCCTGTCGCAGCCGTTCTTCGTTGCCGGACAGTTCACCGGACTTCCCGGAAGATATGTTTCCGTTTCGGATACCATCAGAGGATTCGACGAGATACTTTCCGGTAAGCATGACGATATTCCCGAGAGTTTCTTCTTAAGCGCCGGTGCAATAGAAGACGTTATCGAGAAATACGAGAATAGTCGTAAATAAGGAGTTTGTATGGCTGATACGTTTCATCTCAAGATCACCAGCCCCGACAGAGTATTCTTTGAGGGCGAAGTGACGATGGTTGAGATAAATACAACGGAAGGTCAGATAGGTGTCCTTCCGAACCATATCCCGTTAACAAGTGTACTTGCCCCGGGGGTATGCTATCTGCATCTTCCGGATCAGGATCCGAAGGTTTGTGCCATCCACGGAGGATTTTTCGAAATCCTTCAGGATTCGATGACAATCCTTGCGGAGGTGTGCGAATGGCCTGATGAGATCGATGTCGGAAGGGCTCAGGATGCCAAGGTACGCGCCGAGAGAAGACTTTCGGAGAAGGAAAGCGGGACCGATATAGCCCGTGCCATACTGGCACTGAAACGAAGTGCCGTAAGAATAGAAACGGCAGGAAAATGATCATAGATCTGTATGGATCGTAGCAAACTCAAAAGAAGAGCGATCAAGCTCAGTGTTACCTTTGTTCTGTTCCTTATCTCGCTGTTCGTATCGAATATACTCCTTAACAGGGGAAATACCGATATGACTGCCGAGATGGGAGGGGCAACACTTCCGATCGTATATATGAACGTCAATGACGAATACATAAATCCTCTCCATGGTTACGTAACCGAAATGGAGGGGAATTATTTGCGTGGGGCAATTACTCCGCTTATGGCGAACAGATCCGTCTCTTTCAGGGCGGATCTTTATGATGCCGTTATCGCAAAAGTCTCATATGAGGTCAGACCCGTTGATATGTCAAGACTCATAGAGGAGACCGAGATCTCGGACTATACAAGAGATGATAACTCCATATACGCGACCGCAACACTTAAAGATCTTATCGATGACGACACGGAGTACATGCTGATCATAAAGCTTACGACTTCGGGCGGCAGCGTGATCAGGTATTATGCAAGGGTAATAAACAGGGCCGAGCTGTACCTGTCTGAAAAGATGTCTTTTGTTCGTGATTTTTCCGATAAGACAATGAACAAAAAAGATGCGGATGAGATCAAGAAATACATGGAATCCAATGCCGACGGGGATAACAGCAGCTATGCGTACGTCAACATACACTCAAATTTCAATCAGCTGACATGGGGGGATTTGAATCCGAAAACGATCACACCCAAAGACATGCAGATATTCGAGATCGATGAGACAACGGCGTCGATCATGCTGACATATCAGGTGGAGATAATGTCTGAGGTCCATAATGTGTCCGAATTCTTCAGACTGCAGCGCGGTAAGAGAATGTATCTGATGGAATACGAGAGGATCACGGATCAGGTATTTGACGAAGAGAAGAACGTTGTCGTTAACGGCAAGATACTGCACGGTATCATAAATAAAAAACCTGTCGGGATAGAAAACGACAATGCATCCATATATGCGTTTGTGCAACAGAATGCACTCTATTCTTACAACACTTCCTCCAAGACGATGGCCAGGCTGTTTGCGTTTTCAAACAAGGACAACAATGATGCCAGGACAAGATACAACGCTCACTCGATCAAACCGATGATGATTGACGGTGTCGGAAACATCTGGTTCATAGTATACGGATATATGAACAGAGGCATCAACGAGGGAAGGATGGGAGTGTCTCTTTACTATTACGACTGTGCCATGAACACTATCGAAGAGGAACTGTTCATTCCCTATACCAAATCTTACGAGATACTGGCCAAGGAAGTCGACAAGCTTGCATACATCAGTAACAGGAACAGGATGTATATATTCCTTGACGGAAGTGTATATACGATAAATATCGCTACAAGGGAATCCGAGGCGATGCAGGGAAGCATAAGCGAGACGGGATTTTTCTCGTCGGATGACGAGAGCATAATCGCATGGCAGCAGACAGGAGAGTCTGTCATAGAACGAACAGAGATACAGCTGTTCAAACT
>JAEEGL014442259.1_pt1 | contig 10788 bp, 4 predicted proteins | sample 9134231 | NCBI WGS metagenome assembly JAEEGL01 (sample SAMN16246548, study PRJNA631951) | gut metagenome | biome: gut microbiome; feature: rumen; material: fiber-attached | host: Bos | place: Iran: Karaj | collected 2018-10
ATGAGTTAGACATATTTTTTTTGATATATAGAATTAAAATTATTTAGTTTCATAAATTGATTTTTGTAATTCTTTAAGCATTTCTAAGTATACATTCTTTCATCAGAAGATATTCTTTATAATTTCTAATGGGGTTCATATACCATTAAATGGATCAACCTTCAAAACGTTTATATCTTCAATAGCTTCAATTCCATTATCTGCATATTTATCAAGCAATAGAGATATAACCTCTCTAGCTTTCTCTCCATATTTAGTAAAGACATCTCTTTTCTTTACATTATTAGCTCTTTCTCTTCTTGTTAAGGCAGGTTTATCAAAAGCTATATGACATATTAAATCAAATGGGTCCATATCGTTACCTATTTGATTTTGTAATTCTTCTAATAAAACTCCTTTATCTTCTAGTTCATCTATAATAGCTTGTTTCTTGTCGCTATCTTCCCAGGCATTAATAAAATCATCTAATGTTTTGTATTCTCATAAGATATTTTTCTTTGAATAATCTTTTAAAGATTCATTAATAAGTTTACCATCCGCTCCAATGTATTGAACTCTTTCATTTATAATACTTACTTGTACTCAACTAACTAATATCTTTCTAGGTTTATCTGAATCATCTCAATCTCATCATCAAATCGTTATATCTGGTATATCTTTCCCTCAATCTATAATATCTGGGTTATTTGGTTCATCTAGTTCTTCTGGTTCCTTAATAGGTTCATCTGGTTTAGGTTCATAAACACAAATAGGGTCTAATCAGAATCAAGTTCTAATAAACTCTTCATCTGCGAACATATTTGTAGCTTTACGAAAATCCATTATGGTAAAAAAGTATTTACCATAATCTTCTCTAATTCTTGTTCATCTTCATATTATCTGCATAAACTCAGTGGCAGAATTAATATTACTATCTAACACTATTAGCTTACAAGTCTTAGCATCGACTCAAGTTGTTAATAATTTAGAAGTTGTTACAACTACTGGATATCTTTCTTTAGGTGATATAAAACTATCTAATTCTGCTTTTCATTCTTTATCATCTCAAGTTATTTTCATAACATATTTATGATTCTTTTTTACCTCATCTGCATTACAATTTACTAAGGCTTGTCTCATTCTTTCTGCGTGTTCTATATCAACGCAAAAAACAATGGTCTTAGCATATCTATCACCATTTTCTTTTAAGTATTCTGTTATTCTTTTAGCAACCTCTTCAGTTCTTTCTCTTAAAACAATACTTCTATCATAGTCTTTAATATTGTATATTCTATCTGGTATCTCATTTCAAAAATAATCTAGTTGTCCTTTGTAAGGTCTCCATTCATCATCAACATTTAATTGAACTTTAATTACTTTATAAGGTGCAAGGTATCCATCTTCTATTCCTTGATTCAATGAATAAGTATAAACTGGTTTTCAAAAATATGTAGTAGTTGAAATATCATTAGTTTCTTTAGGTGTAGCAGTAAGTCAAATCTGTGTAGCACTGTTAAAGTATTTTAATATTTCTCTCCAAGCTGAATTCTCTTTAGCACTTCATCTATGACATTCATCAACAACAATTAAATCAAAAAAATCTGGGCTGAATTCTTTGTAAACATTATCAAAATCTTCAGTTCCAGATACTCACTGATATAATGCTAAATATATTTCATATGATTTATCAATCTTTCTATGGGTAATCTTTGTCATAGCTCAACCAAATGGAGCGAAATCTTGCACCATAGTCTGATCTATAAGAATATTTCTATCTGCTAAAAATAAGATTCTCTTCTTAACTCAAGCTTTCCAAAGTTTATGAATAATCTGAAAGGCTGTAAAAGTCTTTCAAGTACCAGTAGCCATAACTAAAAGAAGTCTATTTTGTCCTTTTACTATTGCCTCTACTGTTCTATTAATTGCTATTTGTTGATAATATCTTGGCTTTTTACCACTTCAATCATCATAGTTTGGTTGGTTTAGAATTATCTCTTCTTCATCAGCTATTCACTTCCAAACTTTATATCTTCTATATAGTTCCTCTGGTGTAGGAAACTCATCTAACTTTAATAACTTTTCTACTTCTCATTCTCACTTTGTCCTATCGTGTTCTAAGAATCAATCTCAATTACTAGTGTATATAAAAGGGATATCTAAAATTTCTCAATATTGTAATGCTTGTTGCATCCCATCTCAAACTGCGTGTTTGTTGTCTTTTGCCTCTACTATAGCTATTGGTGTATGGTTATTATAATACAAAATATAATCTGCTCTCTTAGGTTCTCATCTAGATACAGTTTTACCTTTTACTTTAATTCTTCACGCAGTAAAAGATACCTCTTCTCTAATTTGATTCTGACTCCAACAGGCATCAATAATAGCAGGTGTAATATATTTAGTACGGATGTCTGTTTCAGACATTAATTTTTTATCCATACGAAAAAATTATTAGACAATAAATCACAAAACAAAAATAAAATACTGTTCCAGAAAATTTAATCAAGTAGTAATTATGGGAAAATCGTATTGATAGTATATTCTAAAGATAGAAATTTCTGAAATAATCTACACTTTTAAAAAATTTTTTTCTACTTGAAAATGAAAAGATTCTGTGTAGAAACTTACTAATGAATTGTTTTATTTGTATTAAAAAACCTTATGAAAAGAACTCTGTTTTTATTATTAGGAACCTTGCTATTTCCAAATATTACATTTGGATATTCATATTATTCATATTTTTCAACAACTACAATTAATCTTCAAATCAATAACACTATTAATGTTATTATGCCTCAAAATATGAGTTTATGTAGTAATGATAGTGCATTTGATAATTCAAGAGAATTTTTAAAGTATCTTGATAGTGATGAGTTAGAAACAGTTATTAATAAAGTAAAGACAGTTACTAATTATATTAATGCTTTAAGTAATTGAAATTTTTACACAACAGAAAGAGTAAAAAGATATACATCAACTTATTCCTACCATTATGAAAATCAACAAGTATATGATAGTAATGCATATAATCAAGCAGTACAAAATGTTTGTAATGCACAACAAGATGTTATAGATTACATTACAACTAAGTATAATAATAAAGTAACAGAATTTAACAATAGATTAAAGAGGATAGGAGAAAATATTCAAAATTGAGATAATTATGCTAATAATAAAAAATATGAAGATGCAATTAGATATTATGAGGCAGCTTTAACAGACTTGAATAAATTAAACTGAGTAAGTAGTATTATTTCTCAAATTGAAAATGCTATTAAGGAATTAAAAGCTTCAATAAAAGCTGAACAAATTCAGAAGTTAAATGAGCAATACTTAAAGGCTTTAAATTATGCCAAAGAAGAATATTACGATTGAGCTATAAAAGAATTAGAAGACCTTCTCAAGAATGAATGAAAAATTGAACGGGATAATTATGAAGAGACTAAACATTTCTTAGAAGAATTTAAGAAATGAAAGGAGTTATATTGGCAAGATAAAAAAGCTAAAGAACAAGAAGAAGAGTTAGCAGCTAATCAAAAAGTTGCTGAGGCTAAAGCAGCTTTAGGTAGCAAGGCAGCTATATTTGATTCTCTCGTTCCTTTGTTTAAAGCTAAAGACCAAAAGACACAAGAAAATGTGAAAGCTTTATTAAAGACATTTGAAGAAAGTAAAGATGCTTACACTAGAAATATTGGTATTTATTTTGGTTACTTAGTAAAATAATAAAGAAAATTTACAAAATCATAATTTATAAAACGTTATAATTATTGTTCTAAAAAGTTGATGGTTCGCTATCAGCTTTTTTAAATATTTTAAATACAAAGTACACCATACAAGGAAATAAGAGGGAACTATACCACAGAATTATATAATATATGAGGTCATAAAGAAAAATAAAAAAGACATGATAAAAAAATAACAAAATAAAAAAAATATTAACACTTGGAATAACAGATCATAAACATAATATGATAAAGATTTAAATTAAACAATATACATGACTTGAGAATCATTATTTCCACTGCCACTTTCAATAATAGAGGTATATACGACGATATTAAAACCTTTTCTTACACCAACATTTTTAAAAGCATTTGTAATAATTCTTGCTATTATAATAATTTGAGTTCTAATAAACCATAAAATAAACAAAAAATCCTGAAAATATTATAAAAGATAATGAAAATACTATTTCTTTAATTTAATCTTAGCAAGATAAACCATAACTAATCAATAACTTCAATCTTCAAACTTATAATTGTATACAATTCTTTGAAATATTTTTGATTCACCTAAAGAATATCATTTATTCCTATAAAAGTCTAAACGCTTTCTAAATTTTTCTGAATAAGTAAGAACTCTTGAACCTCTAAAATATAATCAATCATCCTTAGTATCTAATAATTCTCAAGCTTCTAAATATCTTGAATTTAAATTAAAAGAGAAATGATTATTAAGAACGACATCTTCTAATGAAGTTATCAATTCAACAACAGTATCAGAAGTTTTAGGCTCATTATTATTTTCATCACGAACAGAGAAATATCATTCTAATTCTTTAAAGAAATCAATTTTTTCATTTCACATAACAATTAAATCATATTTAGCTCTAGTCATTCATACATATAATAATCTTCTCAATTCATCTTTCTTTAGATTATTATTCCATTTATAATCTTTATCAAATACAAGAATAACACTATCAAATTCTCTACCTTTAGATTGATGAAGAGTAGAAACAATAATTTTATTATTATTTAATAAATCTGGTTCTTGCAATCAACTAAAGAACTCAACCAAATCTCAATATTTTATTTTTTCATGAACAGCCAAAAATTTATCCAATGCTAGTTTAAGATTCTTAACATTATCATTTTCTCAATATTTGGCAAGAATTTCATCATAGACTTCAAAAATATTTTTAATTGTTATGTTTTCATGTTTTGACATTCTATTAAAATAATCATAACATTCCAATGTCATATTAAATTCATAGCCCATATCTTTTAAAGCTATTTGAACATCTTTATATCATTCAGATTTTAGATAATGAACAATTTTTAAAACCTCTTCATTCGTAAAACATAAAATTCATATTCAATTATGTTCTGGCATTTTTTCTCTAATTTCTTTAACAATATCAGGGACAAAAGCAGAGTAGTTATCAGACTTATAAGAAATAGATTTTACTATATGTTCAATTCATTTTTCTTTACGAGTTGATACGAGTTTTTTATCTCATTTAGCTCTTTCAGGCAGTTTTGAAATAAACTTTTGAGTAATATCAACGATCTCTTGATTAGATCTATAATTCTTTGTAAGAATAAATTCAGTAGCATCAAATTCTTCTTTAAATCTTCTAATATACTCAATATTGGAACCTTGAAATTCATAAATATTCTGATCATCATCTCAAGTGGCTATAACTTTAACATTATCAGTTTTTGAAGAATAATCTCTGATAGTCTCAACAAGCTCAAATTGATCATCATTAATATCCTGGTATTCATCAAGTACTATCACAGAATATGGAAGATTTTTAATATTCTCCTTCTTTATAAAATCAATTGCTTGCCTTACAATTCTTTTATTATCTTTTTGCTCATTATATTTCTTTCATAATTTCCAATAAGAGAAAGAATGAAAAGTGTGAATTTTCAATCAATTAGCTTCAGAATATAAGAAATCATGAAGTCTCTTTTTTAATTCATATTTAGCAGATCTAGAGAATGTTAAAAACAATATTTCATCAGCTCTATATCATTCCTGAAGAATCAAAGAAACAACTTTATGAATAATTGTCTTAGTCTTACCAGCTCAAGGTCATGCTATAATTAATTCATTTCATGTTTTACGATCAATAACTTTTCTTTGTTCAGGAGAAAGTTTATATATCAATCTATTGTATCTTGTTTTAGTCATAGGACGCTCAATATCATTCTCCTCATCTTTAAAATATATAGATCTGAATTCCTTATCATCTAACTTAAAATAGTCTTCAAGATAGACCTCAGCTCAATCAGGATCATCTAATAATAAGTGAGCATATCTATCCATATAATGAATTTGATTAATCTTACTTTTATAAAAAGTATCAAACCTTTTATAAGTATCTCAAAAAGCAAGATCTATTTTTCATTCAGCATTAGGATAAAATCTATATCATTTTGTAATATAAAAATCAGTCCAAAACATAAACAATCATGATTGAATCTTAATAATTCACATTTTATGTAAAAATTTTAACACCTCTTCCAACCTTTCCCTACTAAGTACAACATTTCTATTAATTCTTAATTCATCAATACAATCAGCTATTGATAATTCAAAGAAAATCTGGTTAGAAGAATTCTGTTGCCTTTCACTTGCTGATTTACTCATACAATATTCAATTACATATATCGACGCATTTAACAAAGAATTAATATAATTCTCAATTTCTCATAAAGACCTAAATAGAGTTAATTGATTTTTCCATATTCTCAAATATTTATTTTTCTTGTCGAATTTTTTTACTTCATCATTAACCTCAGCACATAAAGACATCATATTGCTCTCATTTAATTCACTTACTTCTTCTTCTCAAATCCTCAAATTTTTTAAATAATTTAGAACATCAGATACTTCATCAACAAGAGTATCTTGTTTATATTTCTCACAAATAATATCATTAAGTTCAGTTTTATTAAAATCTACAGGAACATCGACCTGTGGACTACACTTTCTAATAAAATTAAAAATACTAGATAGAATCAGTTTCACTCTTCTTAATTGTCTTTCAGGAGTTAATCACTGATATGCTAATAAATTAATAAATCACGCAAGATCATCATCTTTCTGAACTAATTTAAGTCTCTGTAATTTAATAATTAGTATTTGTGCAGCTTTTTTGCTTATTCACATTTTATCAGGAACATCTTCAACACAGACAATTCATCAGTTAAATATCTCTTTTAAAATTCCTAAAGCTAATTCTATTTCCTTTTCTTTCTTACCAATATCAAACAAATTTTTAGGTTTAAAGAGTTCACTATTTTTTATTATTTCTTCTCATTCAGCTAATGATTTTACATGCTTAGAAGTAGCAAAAACTCTTGTATGATTAAATCATCTTCTAATAAATCATTCATTTTCTAAAAGATAAAGAGCAGTTCTTAATTTACTCTTAAAAATATTTTCTTCTTTTTTTCGTTTTTCATATTCTTCTCTAACATTAATCCATCATGCTCATTTAGAATCAATCAATTCAACTGCTGAAACTTGGAATCAATCATCATATTCAATTTTATTTTTTAATTGAGATTTTCAATTACCAGGTTTTTGCAAGTTTCTAATAAGTGTTTCAAATAATGATTTAACATTTTTCTCAGATATTTTACTTGATCTCAAAAGCTTAAAGTTCTCATCAACATCATTTTCATTATAGAAAATAATACATTGTGAATTTTCTTTATCTCTTCAAGCTCTTCAAGCTTCTTGTGTATAATTTTCTAATGAATCTGGGATTTCATAGTGAATAACATATCTAACATCTTTTTTATCTATTCACATTCAAAAAGCATTGGTAGCAACAATAATATTTTTAGTATCATTCTTAAATTCATCCTGAATTTTCCTTTTTACATCAGTATCAAGATCTCAATGATAATATGTTGCAATATCTCTTCAAAATTCTTCTCAAAATTCAGCATTTATATATTCAGCTAAGTCTTTAGTCTTTTTTCTTGTCCTAACAAAAATAATACAAGCAGGTACTTTTCAATCTTTAATAATTTCCTCCCTTATTAACTTTTTTAATCATAATCTCTTTTGATACTCATCATCAAATTGCATCACTTGATATTTCAGATTTTCTCTTTTTACTGTTGAAACATAATCTTCAAATTCAATATTTAAACCATCATAGAAATAATCCTTAATTTCTTCAATAACTTCATCTTTTGCAGTGGCTGTAAAACATGAAATATTTACTTTATATTTTCATGTTTTAGGATCTCTAATGCTTGGATTTTCTTTTCAAAGTTCAATAATAAAATCTTTAATAAACATATAATCAGGTCTAAAATCATGTCACCATTTCGAAAAACAATGAGCTTCATCAATAATGAACCTATCGATAATTCTTCATGAAAGCATTTTAGGTGCAGTATCTCACCTTAATACCTCAGGAGAAACATATAATAAATCTATTCATCAATTCTTAACCTTATCTATAACTTCTTTCCTTTCTAATGGATTTAATAATCAGTTCAAATATCAAACATTCTGAATATCATTTCTATTGAGATTATCAATTTGATCTTTCATAAGAGATTGAAGAGGCGAAATAACAATACTCAAGCGTCAAAGTTCGGCATTAATAAATGCAGGTAATTGAAAAGCTAATGATTTACCTCATCAAGTAGCAAGAACAGCAAGTACATTTTTTCATTTAACAGCATCTTTAACAATATCTTCTTGTGAAATTTTTTTTCAATCCTCAGATTCATAATTATTAAAAGATTTATATCAAAAATACTCATCAAGCTTCTCATAAATATCAACTTTTCTATGCTTTTTAATATCATCACTAATTAAAGAAATATTTGGCATATTTTTAGTAATCCAAGCAGGAAATACAGATAGATCAGAACGTTTACATATTTTAAGTTTTGCAAGTCTATACGTATATGCCAACTCAATTCTCATATCTGATCAATCTTCGCAAGGATTAAGATATTTTTCTATATTAAAAGTACTATCAACATATTTTAACAAAACAGAATTTAATTCATCAAGAAGTTCTTCTCTAGAATATTCTACAAGATCATCAAATTCTGTTTTTGCATACCAGAAAAATGCTTTAAATTCTAATTTATCTTTTAAAAGAGTATAAAGTACTCTTTTCTCCTTTAGAGGGATTGCATTAAATGCCCATTTACATTGAAAAAATATCTTCTTACACTCTTTAGCATCTAATAAAGGGTTATTTTTACTTTTATTAACCAATTTATAATCTTTAATTAAACTATGATAAGGTTTCTCTATAAAAATCAAGGTAGAAAGCCATAAAGTATCAATTATTCATTTGCTGGTTAATGCCTTATAATCAACAAATCTTTCTTCTGAAAGATGAGGCAAATCATGATTTAATATATTATGTCACACCAAATAATTTACTGTTAATGCATATTCATTAAATTTATCAATATATTCTTTATATGATTTATAATCCTCCTTTTTAATTAAAAATTCTATTTTATCAGTCTTATTTTCATTATCTAAAAATTCATTAATACCTCAAATAGATTGGATATTTTCCTCATTACCAGTTCATGTCTCTATATCAAAGTAGAGTAGATCCATTTCAATTGATATTTTCTTTATGTTTTAAATGAATACATTATTATAATTAGAATTTAAAAATTTGCAAAAATTAAGCCTCTAAATTAGGATTTCAAACAATTAAAAAATACTATATGCATTTTCATACGTTGAAAAAAAAATAACAGGGTCAGTTCAGGGTCAATTTTTTTCTGTTGACTATGTTACATAAAAAATTAGATTATTTATAGTAGTTTACACTTATTTAACCAGTATGAATAAATCATTATCAATTCTATCATTACTTATATTCTGATTAATTACATTAACCTGATGTAATAAACTAACAATCGAAACAGCAGAACAAGAATGTACAAAAAATAATTGAGAGGTTACTACAGATGAATTATGAAATAATATCTGTCTGTTTAATGCACATGAACGATGCCAAATCTCTCAAATAGAAAGCTGAACATGTGACTACTTAAATAATGAATTTGATGATTCAGATTATCTAGAATATTGAGCATTTTCAGAATATCCAGATCCTGTTAAAATCTGTGAATATAACGGATGAAAAATAATTAATGATGAAGAAGAATGACCTATGTGTTATTTCCTTGAAGCTGAATGATGTACACTAGATTCAATTGATAGAGGAGACTGTGAATTCTTTAATGATGAATATAATGACTGAGAAACATCTTATCCATCATGAGAACAAATCTGTATTGATCATGACGGACAAATCTCACAAGCAGAAAATGGTAGCGGAATCTGTATCTTTAATGATGAAGATTTCTGCTATATAGAAGACCTTGAAGAATGATGATGTGATTTACTACCACCCAAAAAAGCATGTCCTAAAGACTGGATGCCAGTATGCTGAAAAGACTGAAACACTTATTCAAATAGATGTCTCTTAGAAGCAGCATGAGTAGAGGAGGAGACACAGGCAGAAATTACAGAAGACTGATGTGTTTTTGGTTAAAAAATTTAAGAAATCTTTAATAATAAAAAAAGCGGATATGAGCAACCTCAAATCCGCTTTTAATTAAACGAAAAATACAAAGTTCCAAGATAAATCACTAATAGGAGTCTTACCCACAAAGTAAAAGTCACGACTTGCTCCAAAATCAACATGTTAATTCCTAAATAATTTGAAATAACAACACCACGCACTAAACCTAAGCACAACAAACGCAGCAGCAATAAGATATCAGAAAATAAAAATAGGTAAGTTAGCCTGCAACAAATTATCACATTAAATTATCAAATACACCAATCTCATACATTCGATGACATAACCAAACCAAAATTCCAATAACAAACAAAACAATAATAGTAATAACAGTATTTTTAATCTTCTTAGATTTAAGTTCTTTATCTTCAATTTTTCTAATCTTAAGATAACTTATAATTCAAATAATAAATACTATTCAAACTAATATAACTTCAATCCATTTAAAAAGGAAAGAAAGGACAGTACATAACAAAGCAGGTTCC
>JAEEGL015019320.1_pt1 | contig 10788 bp, 8 predicted proteins | sample 9134231 | NCBI WGS metagenome assembly JAEEGL01 (sample SAMN16246548, study PRJNA631951) | gut metagenome | biome: gut microbiome; feature: rumen; material: fiber-attached | host: Bos | place: Iran: Karaj | collected 2018-10
CCCACACGATCAACAAGATGGAATTTCACCTCTGGGAAATAGACCGCAAGGGGCAATCCTGGCAAACCGCCACCTGTACCTAAATCCATTACACGAGTGCCTGATGTAAATTTGATGAATTTCACAAGTGCCAGTGAGTGCAAGATGTGATTAATTTCAAGATTATCGATATCCTTACGAGAAATAACGTTAATTTTCTCATTCCACTCGGGATATAGCCGCAACATATTACCAAACTGCTCGCATTGATGATTGTTCAGTTCGGGAAAATATTTTTTCAAGTAGTACATTATTCAATACATTTTCTTAAAGATAACATTAAAACCTGTCAAGCAAAGAATTATCGCACTTGTAGTTCTTAAGGTCATCATAATCGATATTGATAGTTGGAACTCCAACCGAAGCAACGGCAACTACACTTGGATCATAGCTCCAGGTAACGCCATCAGGGGTAAAGAAGAAATTACCGGTAACTGTGAGGTTTGGTAAGTTAAAGTAGCCTATGTCATTTAACTCATCTTCATTACTGACGTCTTTGTCGTTCATCAGCTGTCGCTTGAGACTCTGTGTCACTTGGTCAAGACAATCATCTCGGAACAAGTCACTAAGTCCGATTCTCTTCATAGATTCAAGGTCAATATTTACATATTGGTGTGACACTGAAGTCATAACATTGTTTTTCTTTATTGTCTCTTCCCTGCAGAAAGTGATAATGCTATTATTGTTATAAACGACCTTAACATCTATCAACGACTCGATACTGTCAATGTCAATCTCATCGAAATCTGCAGGAATTGTATCAGTACTAGCCCGAGTTGCACCAGCTTGCACTGGGACATCACGACCTATCAGTGATTGTGCATAAAGTTTCAAAGCATCTTTTACTTGCGACATTTTGCCAGGTGCTTTAAGGATAAGACTGTTATATAACTGCTGTAATTGTTCAACAGTCGCTGAGTCCTTATAGCTGCTTGGGTAAGATATTATCACATTGACCTTCATGTGGCACATCTCACCATTGCTCTTCTTGAAAGCACTTTGCTCAACGATCGAATCGGAGGCAAGCGTCACCTCGCCCGTGCCGTTATCGCCTCTAACGCAAGAGCATCCATGAGCCATCATCAAAAACAATGTCACCAGGAATAAATAAGTAAAAAATCGGTTCATATAATGATATTTACTTTGTTTTCAGTGCGCTAAAGTATAAAAAAAATTGTTAATTACGAAATAATAATAGACACAAACGCCATTTTTGACAAAAATTCCACTACTTTTGCCATGAAAAACGCAATTATTAACAAAATCACCGCAAAATGATGAACAAACTAAATTCAATATTTCTCATTGCAATACTTGCTCTAGTGAGCCTTAGCGCAAGTGCACAAACAAGTCCTGTTGACAAAGTGGCAGAACTTGATGATGTGTATTCTTACTACATGCCGGCCTTCATGATCAAGGGAATTACAAACATGGGAGGCTCCGACATTCTCAAAGCCACCCCAATACCTACAGGTATGCTCAAGAAAGTAACCAGCATACAGTTTGTCATGGCAAGCAAGAAAAAAGCTGTAAAGAAAGCTCAAAAGATTCTTAAAGAACTTGACGATGCCAAGAAATACTCTGTACTATTTCGTTCAAGTGCTAATAAAGAAGAGAAAGTCGTCATTTACTCTCATCCAGCCAACCAAGAGAAATTCAATGAGGCAATATTAGTAATCAATGAACATGAACGTCAGCTCATTGTGCTACAGCTCCTTGGAGAGTTTAGCATGGAAGATGTCAACGAAATCGAGGATGAACTTAAAGATGACAAAAACACATCGGCCGAAGATGAAGAACTGATAATCATCGATGCCAATCAAAAATAGGGATTTTTCTTCTATTACAAAAAAACTATGGTGTGCCACTATCCTGTTAACCAGGCTTTGTGGCACACCACTTTTTATGTCAATTCATAAAAATTATTCGAGACCGCGAAGGCGGAGCAAGGCTTTAGCATCTGGTTCTCGGCCACGGAATTTCTTATAGAGTGTCATGGCATCCTCGGTGTCACCAGCTTCAAGAATGTAACGACGATAGTCATTTGCAACATTTACGTTCATGGGGCCTTCCTGCTGGAAACGTTCCCAACCGTCAGCTTCAAGAACCTGAGCCCAGAGATATGTATAGTAGCCACATGCATATTGCTCATCATTAAAGATATGCTTGAAGTAAGGACTACGATAACGATACTCTATAATTTTGGGCATATGCAGGCGCTTAGCAACTGAACGTTCAAAGGCTTTGACATCAATGTCATCGCACCAGTTGATCTTGTGCCATTCAATATCGAGCAATGCAGCACCTACAAGTTCAGTGGTCATGAAGCCCTGATTGAATTTCGATGACTCGATGAGTTTATCAACATACCTCTGAGGTAGCACCTCGCCAGTCTTATAATGCTTTGCATAGTTTTTAAGAACCTCGGGCACAAGCATCCAGTGCTCATTAATCTGTGATGGCATCTCAACGAGGTCACGGTCAACATTGGTACCAGCAAGACCACGATATGCAACCTGAGTCATCATACCGTGAAGAGCATGACCGAACTCATGGAACACAGTTTCCACCTGGTCGATAGAAAGCAGTGATGGAGTATCCTTAGTGGGTGGATTAAAGCTGCCCACATTGTAGACAATAGGACGCTCAACAACACCGTTGTAGTTATAGGCAGTAAGCATCTCATTCATCCAAGCACCCTGTGCTTTAGTTGCACGTGGGAAATAGTCGGTCATAAACACGGCTAAATGCTTGCCATTGGCATCCTTAACATCATAAACTGTAACCTCAGGATTGTACTTAGGTGCATCCTTCATTTCAGTAAAGGTGATACCATAGAGTTTGTTTGCTACATAGAAAATACCATTCTTAACAACACTGTTAAGCTCAAAGTAAGGACGAACCTCGTCCTCGCTGAAGCTATAGCGTTCGGCTTTTACCTTATTGGCAAAGTAATAGTAATCCCATGGCTCAAGCTTGAAATTTGCACCATGAGCATCAGCATACTGCTGCATGTCAGCAACTTCCTGGTCAACCTTTTTAATAGCAGGACGCCAAATTTGCATAAGCAGGTCTTCGGCGTTTTCAACTGTCTTTGCCATAACAGGATCGCATGCATAGTCGGCATATGTTTCAAAGCCTAGCAATTTGGCTTTTCGTTGACGCAACTTGAGAATCTCATTGATGTTCTTGCTGTTGTCCCACTCATCGCCATGGCTGGCAGTAGTAGTATACATCTTGTACATCTTCTCACGCAAATCACGATTGTCGGCGTCATTAAGTACAGCTAAACGAGTTGCTGCAGAAGCAGTAAATGCCCAGCCTTCATGTCCTCGCTGCTTTGCAAGTTCAGCTGCACCGTCAATAACTTCTTGTGAAAGTCCAGAAAGTTGAGTCTTATCAGTGACATATATCACGTTCTCACTCATTTCACGCATTACATTCTTACCAAAGGCAAGTTCAAGTTCCGACTCACGCTGGTTAATCTTCATGAGTTCTTCTTTTTGTTCCGGATTAAGCAATGCGCCTTTGCGTACAAAACGCTTGTAATACTTTTCTACAAGACGTTTCTGAACTGGATCCAGTCCCATCTGGTCAGCGTTGTTGTGAATCATCTTAATGCGCGAGAACAGTCCTTCATTCATGTAAATCTCATCACCGTGGGCCGTCATTAAGGGTATGAATTTCTCGGCTATTTCCTGCATCTCTGGAGTAGCGTCACTCTCGTTAAGTGCTCCGAAAACAGCACAGACCCTATTATAAAGCATACCGCTGTTGTCAAGTGCCAGAACGGTGTTCTCAAAGGTAGGAGTCTGGCGTGCATAAGCAATCATTTCAATCTCCTTGTTGTGCTGAGCAATACCTTCCTCAAGCGCCGGCATATAGTGCTCATACTTGATACTCTCAAATGGCGGAATCTTGTACTTAGTAGTGTACTCAGTCATGAATGGGTTTACATTCTCAGTAGTTTTCACTTTCTTAGGTGTTTTGCCCACTGCCGGCAAAGCCAGACAAATGAGGGCGAGTAATGAAATTAAAGTCTTTCTCATAATAAAAAAAATTATATAAAATTAAATCATTTCCAAACAAATGAAGCGACCTGAGGATAGTGATCACTGTCGCCGGCTTTGTCGCGATGCCAACCAACAGCCTTAAGGTCACCTCGATAGAATATATGGTCTATCTTAAAATAGAAACGGTTGTCATGATAAGTATGATTAAATCCGTTGCCGCACTCCATTGAAGTATCCTTCATATCATTGCCCTTGATTGTGCGATAACAGAACGACGAAGGGGTATCGTTGAAGTCACCACATAATATAACATTACCTGGGCTATCATCAAGCAACTGACGTACCAGTTTGGCTTCACCTACACGGAGTTTATATGACGTCTGCAACTTGTCAATTATTGAGTGTTTTATATCACGCAATTCACTTTTGGTAGCACCCACCTCATTCTCGGTAATCTTCATATAAAGGTCTTTACCGCTGTCAGCTAAACCAACAGAATGCAAATGCACGTTCACAATTCTCAGTTGCTGGCCTTGTGGCATAACAATATCAAAAGCCCTTGCAAATATCTGATAACTGCTCCCGGGCACAATGGCCGATTCATTAATGCGCTTTAGCGTAGTGTCGGGAACAACAGTGTAAGGATGTTTTGAAAGTATCATCACATCATGCCACCCATCGCTATGATAAGGATATTTAGCCTCAATCTCGTCGCGCATCATTACCACGTTTGACAGAGCCAAATAGTTGCGTTCCTGCGAACCTTCCTGAAGTAGTACGAAATCAGCATCTTGGTCTAGAATATATCTCATTGATTTCGACGGATTATGATTGCTTGGGTCATATGGGCCAAAGTTCATGGTATTGAAGGACATCACCTTGAAATCAGGCACTTTATCGCCATTAGCAAACAAGTTTATAGGAAAAACAGAGCGAACCGGAGTCCATGACAACAACAAAGCAGCAAAAGGAATAAGTGCATATTTCCAGCGCAACCCAACAAGCCAGGCGACAAGAGCTGCAACATCGGCCGCAATAAAGATTGGCAAAGCCAACGTCAGCAATGGCAGCCATGCATTGTCGTTGGGATTGACTTTACCACTCCATGCCGATGTCACCAGCAACACAGCAACTGCAACTGTAAAAGAGAGCAATAGCACTTTGATTGTATTTTTTCCTATCTTGCGCTTTTTCATTATTCTAATTATATGTCAAAAACGCTTCCTTGACGCATTGAAGAGAAATTCTTTCTCCTCATCGGTCAGAGCTCCATAACCTGAGCGTTTAAGCTTTCTCAAGATTTCGTCAAGTCTTTCCTCATCGGCATTTTTAGCGCTGGTTTTACTCTGGGATGACTTGTTCTCTGGGTTTATCCCACTTGACTGATGGTAGTTATAAGAACGCCGTTTCGAACCCTTTGGCTTGTCTTTCTTGAATAGCTTAACCACACCGTCAATAGAACGATTTATCCATGAAGTGATATCATGACCACGCTTGATAGCAAGGGCGAACCACAATCCCATGAGCATGCCACCAACATGCGCAATGTGTCCACCGAAGTTAGCATCCTCTATGCTTATGAAATCAATAAAAACTGTTACTATGGCTATCCACTTTAATGATATTGTGCCAATGAACAGCAATCCTATCTGGTAATCAGGACGATAAACTGATATTGCTATGACAATTGCCATAACTGAAGCAGACGCACCGATGAGCATGGCCTGACCAGAAGCCAAGTGTGGCAACAGATTATAAGCCAACAGATAAAGTGCAGCGCCAGCCAGTCCTCCAAGTACATAGAGTCCTACCATCTGCCTCGGAGAGAACACTTCTAGAAAGATGCGTCCCAACCAGTAGAGCCACAGCATGTTGAACAGAATGTGAAACACACCATAGTGCGAGAACATATAGGTGACAACTGTCCAAGGACGGTGAGCCAGCAAGAAAAGATTAGAAGGCAGTTCCACCCATTGAACTAATGAAAAGCTGTTTCCTGTAAGCAGAAATGATAGCAGACCAACCAATCTCAACACAACAAAAACTGCGATGTTGATATAGATTAGCCGCAGCAACACAGATGCACTGCTATAACGTTGTTTTAATGAATCAATAATTGCCATTGAATCTGAAAAGGCCTTTTTTCTTCCAGTAAAGCAGAATTATAAGGGCAAAAAGCATACCTCCCAAATGAGCGAAGTGGGCCACATGATCGGCTGTGCCAGTAATACCAAAGAAAAGTTCCAATACACCGTATCCCAACACTGCCCATTTTGCCTTTACAGGTATTGGAATGAACATGATGTATAAAGGCATGTTTGGGAATAGCATCGCAAAAGCCAGCAAAATGCCGAACACAGCGCCCGAAGCACCTACAGTAATCAGATTATTAAAGAACTGATCCAACAAACCGGTAGTAATTTCTCCAGTGGTAATTGCATTATTAATAACCTGTGTCTCCACATTGTTTATTCCAGCCAAGATACTTTGCCATGAGAAATCCCATACTATTTCCTGCACAAGGCCGGCACCTAGACCGCAAACGATGTAAAAAATAAGATAACGCTTAGCTCCCATTATTCTTTCGAGCAACATACCGAACATCCACAATGAGAACATGTTAAAGAAAATGTGGTAAATACTGGTCGCCATTGCGCCTAATACGCCTTGAGAAGCAGGACTGCCGCAATCATGCATGAACATGTAGGTCAAAAACTGGTAAATGTGGAAATCGCTACCGCGCCAGAAATGCAACCCTAACAGATTGGTCAGGTCAACGACATCCTGACTACCTAGCAAAATAGTAGCAACCCACATGATTGCATTGATTATTATCAGGTGTTTTGTGACTGTCGGCAGCATGCTGCCCCAGCGGTTGAATTTAGCCATAATCAGTAGTATATAATTAGTTTTATCACCTTATTCATGGATAAAAACACTGTGTTTTATTGCCACAAATGAAGATGCAGATTTCGAGGACAAATATATATCAAAAAGCCGAAATAACACCATTTATAGCTACAAAAATGACCTTTTTTAATAAAAAAAATAAAAAATCATCCATTTTTTTTTGTTATAAAGATTTGATTATCTATATTTGCGACAAATAAAGCATTAACAACTATTTTTGTTAAATTTTAATTAACTTCTTTATTATGAACAAAACAGAATTAGTAAACGCAATTGCTAACGAAGCAAAATTGACTAAAGTTCAGGCAAAGGCTGCTCTTGAGGCTACACTTTGCGCAGTAACAAAAACACTCGCAAAGGGTGACAAGGTTGCTCTTATCGGTTTCGGCACATTTGGTGTTGTTAAGAAAGGTGCTCGCAAGGGTTTGAATCCTAGAACAAAACAAAAAATCACTATCCCTGCAAAGAAAGTGGTTAAATTCAAAGCTGGCGCAGGTCTCGCTGCTAAGGTTAAATAAGCTTCGTGCAATTTAACGAAATAAAGGTTTCACATCTACGCGATGCGAAGCCTTTATTTTTTCCTATTGTCTAGTCAGTGAGAAAATAAAACTGCAACCGATTGCTAATACACATTATATAAAAATAAATGTTTTTTTACCATTTGTGGAACATTTTCACTATCTTTGCACTCGGAAAATTGGACTCCATTGGTCCACATTTTTATTAACACTGTAAATCAAGAAGTTAACCACAAGACTAATAATATTCATTTTATATAATCATAAAAATTACACAATCCATTAGTATGAAGACAATCTACACTTTCGGTAACGGAAAAGCAGAAGGCAGCGCCAACATGCGTGACCTCTTGGGTGGCAAAGGCGCTAACCTCGCCGAAATGAATCTGATTGGAGTTCCCGTACCTCCAGGTTTCACCATCACCACCGACATGTGCCGCCTTTACAACGAGAAAGGGCGTGACGAAGTTGTTAAACTCATCAAGGCCGACGTTGAGAAAGCCATCGCTCACATCGAGGGACTTACCGGCAACAAATTCAACGACCCCAGCAATCCTCAGCTGGTATCGGTACGCTCTGGCGCTCCTGTATCAATGCCAGGCATGATGGACACAGTGCTCAATCTTGGTATCAATGATGAAGTAGCCGAAACTCTGGCAAAGAAGAGTGGCAATCCACGCTTTGCTTGGGACAGCTACCGTCGTTTCGTACAGATGTATGGCGACGTGGTACTTGGCATGAAACCCGAGAACAAAACCGACATTGACCCATTTGAGGCTATCATAGAAAGCGTTAAGGCTGAGAAAGGTGTTAAATTTGACACTGAACTCGACGTTGATGATCTCAAGAAACTCGTAAAACTCTTCAAGGAGGCAGTAAAGGCCAACACCGGCAAGGATTTCCCCACCAGTGCATGGGATCAGCTCTGGGGCGCAATTTATGCAGTATTTGACAGCTGGAACAACGAGCGTGCCATCCTCTATCGCCAGATGAACCGCATCCCAGCAGAGTATGGTACAGCTGTTAACGTTCAGGCTATGGTTTATGGTAACATGGGCAACAATTCAGCCACCGGCGTTTGCTTCTCACGTGATGCTGCTACTGGAGAGAACCTCTTCAACGGTGAGTATCTGATCAATGCTCAAGGTGAAGACGTTGTTGCTGGAGTTCGTACTCCACAACAAATTATGACTGAAGGTAGCCGCCGTTGGGCTGAGCTACAAGGCATCAGCGAAGAAGAGCGCGCCAGCAAATATCCATCACTCGAGGAATCTATGCCCGAGTGCGCCAAGGAACTCGTTGAAATTCAGCACCGCCTCGAAGAGCACTATCGTGACATGCAGGATATGGAGTTCACCATTCAGGATGGTAAGCTCTGGCTGTTACAGACACGTAACGGCAAGCGCACTGGCGCTGCTATGGTAAAGATTGCCATGGACTTGCTTCGTGAAGGCAAAATCGACGAGAAGACCGTTCTCAAGCGCATGGAGCCTGAGAAACTCGATGAGCTTCTCCACCCAGTATTCGACAAAGCTGCAGTAAAGAATGCCAAGGTTGTCGCTAAGGGTCTTCCCGCAAGTCCTGGTGCTGCTACTGGTCACATCGTATTCTTTGCCGATGATGCCGAGGCTTGGGCAAAGCGCAACAAACGCGTTATCTTGGTTCGCCTTGAGACCTCTCCTGAGGATTTGCGAGGCATGAGCGTAGCTCAAGGTATCCTCACCGCTCGTGGTGGCATGACCAGCCATGCAGCTGTTGTAGCTCGTGGTATGGGTCGTTGCTGCGTTTCGGGTGCTGGCGAAATCAAGGTTGACTACAAGGCAAAAACCGTTGAAATGGACGGCAAAGTTTACCGTGAGGGCGACTGGATTTCATTGAACGGTAGCACCGGCGAGGTTTATGAAGGATTGGTTTCGACCGTTGATGCCGACATGAGTGGCGATTTTGCAGCCATCATGAACCTTGCTGAGAAATATAGCGATATGTATGTTCGCACAAATGCCGACTCTCCCCGCGATGCCAAGGTTGCACGCAAGTTTGGTGCTAAGGGAATCGGTTTGTGCCGCACTGAGCATATGTTCTTTGAGGGCGATCGCATCAAGGCCATGCGCGAGATGATTATTGCAAGCGACGAGGAGAGCCGCCGTGTAGCTCTCGACAAACTGCTGCCATTGCAGCGTGGTGACTTCGAGGGCATCTTCGAGGCTATGGACGGATTTGGTGTAACCATCCGCTTGCTCGATCCTCCTTTGCATGAGTTCGTTCCTCATCAGCTCGCAACTCAGAAGGAGCTTGCCGAGGAACTCGGCATCACTCTCGACGAGGTTAAGAACGTTTGCGCTAACCTTGAGGAGTTCAACCCAATGCTCGGTCACCGTGGTTGCCGTCTTGGATGTACCTATCCTGAAATCACCGAAATGCAGGCTCGCGCCATTATCGAGGCTGCTCTTAACGTGAAAGCTCGTGGCATCGATGTTCACCCCGAGATTATGGTTCCTCTGGTAGGTGTTCTTCCTGAGATTGAGATGCAGGCACGCATCATCAACGAGACTGCTCAGAAGGTATTTGCTGAACGTGGCGAGACTATTGCCTACAAGGTGGGTACTATGATTGAGATTCCACGCGCTGCACTCGTAGCCGACCAGATTGCTAAGGTTGCCGACTTCTTCTCATTCGGAACCAACGACCTTACTCAGATGACCTTTGGTTACTCACGCGATGATGCTCCAAAGTTCCTTGGCAAGTACAAAGAACTTGGCATCCTCAAGGTTGATCCATTTGCAGTCCTCGATCAGGAAGGTGTTGGGCAACTCGTTGAGATGGGAACCAAGAAGGGACGTCAAACCAAGCCCGAACTTAAGGTTGGTATCTGTGGAGAGCATGGTGGCGAGCCATCTAGCGTTAAGTTCTGCGCTCGTTTAGGCATGGACTATGTATCTTGCAGCCCATACCGCGTGCCCATCGCACGACTCGCAGCCGCCCAGGCAGCTGTAGAAGCTAAGTAATATTGCTTTTACTTAAGCATATCAAAGCGGTAAAGCCATAATAAGCTTTACCGCTTTCCTATATTATGTACTTTAGAATTTGCCGATGAATACAATCTTTCTAAATGCGAATTAGCCTCGCGCATAGGGGCAATTCGTTACACCCTTAAGATGCTTGCAAACAAACTCTATTATTCTATATTTTCGTCCTTATATCGCCCAACGAGTCCATAAAGACAGGGATTCTTTCTCCGCTATGCTACGAAAGCGACCTGAAGGTAGATGGCGAACCAATCAAATCCGCAGGCCTATCTCAAACAAGAA
>JAEEGL015481792.1_pt1 | contig 10788 bp, 6 predicted proteins | sample 9134231 | NCBI WGS metagenome assembly JAEEGL01 (sample SAMN16246548, study PRJNA631951) | gut metagenome | biome: gut microbiome; feature: rumen; material: fiber-attached | host: Bos | place: Iran: Karaj | collected 2018-10
ATTCATGCTTTTTTCAGGAACCCTCCGAAACACACATGCGCTCAGAATTTATGCCATGTGCCCGCAAAGATGGTTCCCCGCCTACCGCCTGTTTTTCGAAGACATCATTCAATCCATCGTATTTCCGGACGCACGGCACAAGTGAAGTTTACAGGCGATAACGATCCAGCCCTATGGCTGATTTGATCCATGAAATATGTATCCGCCTAGATAAAACCATACAACCACTGGCGCGCCGGACAGCCTTCACCAGCCATAAACATCATCATTTGTAAATGCCGAAGGGATATAATGAATCGACGGCAACTGATGCGGTACAAGCCAAACACTCGCAATATCACGCCTGTAAACCGCTTTTTCTCTTGGATGATCGCCGATCCACTTTTTAATCGTTTGATTGATCCGCCTGCGTTTGGCGCGGGAAACGCTTTGCTCGGGTAACAAACCATGCAGATTTGTACGCGCTTTGACTTCGACAAAAGCAACCGTTGGATACCCCTTTAGATCCGCATCCCACCGCATGGCAATGATATCGATTTCTCCATAGCGAGTCGCATAATTGCGCGCCCGGATTGTCCATCCACGGCACTTCAAATACCAGATCACCAGATTTTCTGCGATTCTGCCTGTAATCTGAGGCCCACCCAGTGCACGACAGTTCACCAGTTTCCAGGTATTTGAACGATCACTTTGACGATTCGGCGTTTTGCGCAACCTGCTGCGCGTTTTTTCTGAAAGCGTTTTTTCCATATCATCCTCGATGTAGGTCTAACGAATCCACAAAAGCGACGAAGAGATATCCATAATTATCCACAGTTATCCACAGGTTTTGGGTATTCGGATGGCTCCAAAAAACGACGCGTCAAGCATAAAATTACGATACACATGTAAAAAAATAACACCAATAAATTCAACGATTTACGCTAAATTGCAATTTTCAGTCTTGACACGATTTTGTACCGAATCAGACCCCGAAATGGGTGTTAAGCCTGTGGATAACTTGTGGGTTTGTTGTGAAGTGATCCGACCTGCCTGTGGACAACTCCGCATCCGGATGCAGGAAGTCGATGGTTTTAGCGTAAAACACTGGAGATTTTCTAACTCAGTGAATTTCCCGGATGCTGAATTTTCACGCATGAACACATCATTCAGTCCTGTCGAAAAAAACGTCGTTTGGGGATGCAAATGCGCATAATGCTTTGGCATGATGGTAAACTCAATCAGACCAGAGATCAGTGCCTGAATGATTTGACCGATTCGTGGATGATGTCGATTTTTTTTAACCATCTGCCAAAGACAATGATGCTGTCTGTTGCGAACTGCTGTTGAAAATGCCGACAATGCTGGCAGCGTATCCATATTTGCATCACAAAACGGAGGTAAACAGCTTGGCGCAATGGGACAATAGATATTATCGAATCTTGCCCATAGCCCCGGTATGCCATCATCCGCCACGAGAATGCATTCATCGGCTGATACAGTCGTCTGATAAATCCAGGAATTCTGCAATGTCTGCCGAATCGACAATCGTTCCAGCAGATTGGATTCGTAGATGGCGAGCGCATTTGGGGCATCATTCAGCTTTGGGCAAATATCATGGATACTTGCTGATTGCTGCCCTATTCTGAGAATCCGCCCCTCGCGCTGATGCAAAGTCGTAGGATTCCACGGATAATCCAGATGCACCAGCCAGTCGGCACGATGAAAATTATGTCCTGTCGCAAGCGCATCTGTACAAATCATCACCCTAGATTCAGTCAATCCGCTTTCCTGCCACCATTTCGGCATTTCCTTGTCTGGATTGAACATATCCATAATGATATCCGGTGCGATTCGATGTCCGTTATACCAGGCGCCCTGCGCAGTCACCAGCGCAACCGGCGTTCCCGGATGCAGATGCCTGGCAAAATAATGCGCGGTATCCGCATATTGCGTAAACAGAACCACCCGATGATTCTGAACAATCTCCTCCAGCGCACATTGAATGCGCTGACATTTGTCATCCGGTGTCTGACATATCGCCTTCAGAATCGCCTGTGCGCGTTTGATATGATATCTGGCTTTTTCAAAGCATTTCTGGTGATCAGAATCCACACTTGTGCCATAGCAATAGTCATCAAATGGCAACAACAGTTGTGTGCCTTCAAGCCCAAGCATACGCCGGAACTGGTTGTGACTGAGCCACTGATTGGATTTTCCTCGCTGTTGGTAATATTTCGCCAGCCTGTTCAGCGTCTCAAGACAGGCATCGCGATGGCTGAGCAGCCTGTGAATGAGGATCTGAGAAACGATATCGGTTCGAATGCATGCCCCGGACGCATCCACTGCAATCCATTCAATACCGGAGATCTCCATCATCAATTGTTCCAGTTTCTGCTTATCTGGCGTAATCACATAATCCAGAGCCGTATGAATGATTTCCGGTGCTGCACCAATGGTTAGCGGCGCGACATAGCTCTGAGGCATCACAGATAGCGCAAACGCACGAACCATCTCATCATCTGCACGAACAGCATTGATATTGGGAAATCCGCACAACGTCATCAGGGGATACAAATCCCCATACCCCATCGAAACAGGCGTTGCTGTAATCAGACAAACCCTGTGTGCAAGCGTCAGTGACCAAATGGCCTGATACCTTTGCGTTGCTGGATTCTTGAGGTAATGCGCCTCATCCATGAGCCATAGTGTTTCCCTCGATTGCACCGGTATTTTGCCAAGACTTGCCGCCTGATACGAATAGAAACGACACCGAAGATGACATTGATCGGTCATGGCCCGCCACTGACCGAGCAAATGCGCAGGCGCAACGACAATACACCGCAAATGCTCGGATTTCTGCAGATATCTGGCAAGCGCACAGGCAACATACGTTTTCCCGGTACCTGTCGATTCACACAACAAAACAGCCCGATGATCCCGCATAATCATCAATGAAGCTGCCACCGTTTGCTGCTGCTCCGGTGTGAGCTCAAGCCCTTCACAAGGCGGGCAAGACGGCAAAGCAAACCGTTTTTCCAATGTGTCTTTAAATGAAATCATCATTGCGCCCAGATATGCCCCAAAGAGGACTGCTAAGGAATCTCTGAACAATGCAGAACCTTGCTGGGGACGCGGGCGTCACGCCCGCGAAAAAACTAAGGATTGAAAAATGCTAAAGTGACAAACTGGCAAATTATTCAGAGATTCCCTAAATCAATACAATCGCCGTACAGAGCTAAAGAATAAATCTGATAACGATCAGAACATTGGTAAAGATGAGCAAAACTGCGATAAAGGCGAGTTTATACAATTTTGTATAATATGAATGGCTGGAACGATGGGGTGATGGCTTCGGATAAGTCGAAGACTGCGAACGGTTCTGGTAGTTATCCGAAATCTCCTGCAAATCCGCCAGCATCTCCTCCGCCGACTGGTATCGTTTTTCAGGATTCTTTTCGAGTGCACGCGCGATCACCGGTCCCAAATCGGAATTGACCAACGTTTCCGGCAATACAATATGTTCGGAAGATGCCGCAAATCTCACAACCGACTGGATATCAGGCGGCATCACAGGATAACCGGTCAGCATTTCGACAAGCATCAGCCCAATGCCATAAATATCGGCAGAAGGCTGCGGCGCATCTCCAAATAACAACTCCGGCGCAATATATTGCGGCGTCCCCACAACCTTGCTGTCCTGCGTCAGCATCGGCGCATTCTTATATCTGGCCTTCGCAATTCCAAAATCGAGCACTTTTACAAAGTCTTTTTCGCCTATCACATTTCGAAGCATGATATTGGACGGCTTCAAATCGCGATGAATAATATTGCGCTGATGCGCTTCATTGATACTTTTTAAAATCTGACACGTGATATGCATCGCCCGCCGTACATCCAATGCACCCTCTGATCTCAAAACATCGTACAATGATGTCCCTTCGATATATTCCATCACGATATACAGATGCTGATCTTCTGCACCGGCATCAAGCAACTGCACTGTATTCGGGTGAATCAGATTTTTAATAATATTGGCTTCGAGCAGAAATCGCTGTGTAATGGATGCGTTATCATTTGAAAGCAATCGTTTGATCGCAACCTTTCGATCTAGCCCAAGCTGTCGCGCACAATACACGACGCCATAACCACCTCGCGCGATTTCAAACTGTACCTCATATTTATGATCGATAATCGTTCCCTTGGGAAGATCGATCGGCAGTTCAACACATTTCAACGGTCTGACATGTGTTTTCGCCACCGGCGTTACCGCAACCGACCCATCTTCCGGACTCGACGGCACCGTGAGAATGATGTTGCTGCAGGCAAAAGTCTGAGGCTCATATATTTTGGATGGCGTCATATGCTCCATTCGTTCAGACTGTGAAGCAGGCTTTGGCTGACGTATATGCCTTAGCAACGGACGCGGACGCAATACATCCTGAACTGCGCATACCCCGGATTTCTGCTGCATTTCCGCATCATTCCCCGACATACAGGTATCGTTCTGAACCTGCGTCGGCGTCGCAAAAATCATATCAGACGGCAAATCTGAATGTTTGGAAAGCGCCCGAAACTCAAGCCGAACCGGCATTTTTTCCGTCGCATCGTTATCTCTGTCGGGTATTTCGTTGGGATGAAGATTGAGCTTCGTGCTATGCGATGTCGCACGCAATAATAACCGCCTGGGCATCGGCGGCAGTGTCCTGGCAAATGCAACTTCGCCGCTACCAATCGAACGGGCAACCTGTTGCGCGTTGTTGTCGATGCGCTGCATGACGACTCTCCTTGAGGCAATTGAATCGGATGATGTGATAAATGCATTTCTATGTTTAATATGTGGCAATCAAAATTTTTTCGGCCATTTATTTTCATTTTTTTTTCGATCCAATCCAAATCGCCAACGACACAACACCACGAAACGACGGAATCTGCGTTTGTTTCGTTAGGGGGCAATGCCCCCTGCGGCGCTATTTGCAAGCAAATACGCGCCTACCCCCAATGCGGGGCAAGCCCCGCAACGCCCCGGTCTATCGCATCACCAAGAACCATCACATACCAAAAGGCGTTTCATCTGTAGCCATAACCCATTGCACCGCAGATGCGCCCGAACAGACTTGGAATTTTGAATTTCTTCAAATCTGTGTTTTAACGCATACGGCATGATCACTGCGATGCCATTCTATTGCGTCATGGAAGACAAAATGCGAAATTTCAAAAAATCATTATATCGATTGTGCGTGTGTGTCAGCGCGTTCTCCTGGCTGATGGGCGCATCATCATTTTGTCATGCCCAGGAACTGCCCACAACCCCCTCTGCCACAGTTGACTCGCCGCAACCAGAGCAACCACAACCCATTGATGAAAAGCCAGCAAATGCACCTGATGCGCAGCAAACCGGCGAAAGCAATACAGCCGCTGAGACACCGCAAACCAGCGAAAGCAATACAGCCGCTGAGACACGGCAAACTGGCGAAAGCATTACAGAACCTGATGCGCAACCAATAAACGAAAGCGCCCAACAAGTTGCGGATAGTGTCAATATTTGCAATGACACCGTCATCTCAGAAGCCAATGCGAACATCCCCAAACTCACAGAAAAAGCCCTGAATGACCTTGGGTTCGAGGTCACAAAAAATGCCGATCTGTTTCATGTGACGCCGCGAACGGATGCAGCATCCCGCATACAAAGCCTGGGACACGATGAAGTCATTGTGCAGCTGCTCAATCTATATCAGGCGCTTTCTCGTCGAAATGCGGGGTCTTTCGAAGAAAATGACGAAACATTCGATGCTTTTTTCGATATCCCAAATGATGCCATTTCAGCACACGACAAAACCATCATCTGGGCAACCGTCCTTCCCATGCTGATCGCACATGCGAATCAGTCTGGTGACTATCTCACCGCCAAAAAGCTGAATGCGGCCTATCGCACGCTGAAACTGCACTGGTCAAATACCCGCTTTGACATCATTTGTACGCAAACAGATGATATCAGTTTTGCCAATATGCAGTTTCCGCTTGACGTGTTAAACAGTGGTGGTTCTGTGGATATACATGGCGGCGCGCGATGTCTGCAGGAGAATCAGCAAAATATCATCATCGATGATCCCCCAAAGGAACTGTCGTGCACGGTCATTGAAACCGTTTCCCCGGTTCAGCAGACTGCATTAGACGAGATCCTTGTCAAAACCCTGTGGGGGCTCAACCAAAAAGACACAGAAGATATTGCTGTGGGGATGGGAGAAATTCAGGATAACCTGAAAGTATGGTCACAAAACGAAGATCTTGCCTCTAAATGGGACGAAAACTGGCTCGATCCCCAAATCAGCGCCATGATGTGCCGAATGATGACCATTGAGCTAAAAGCACTTGAACTGCACCGATTTGTTGAGATCTCACGCCTTGAGCATCAAATCGGTCAGATTTTTAAAGGTGCGACATTTTACAAGCGCCTGAAACTCTATTTGAGCTGCAACGCGGATCTGAATGCGGATTTTGCGCAGGCATACGCGCAGCAAATGCAGTCATATCGCAGCGAATTCGATTGGATTATCAAGCACTTTTCTCCCAAAAATCGAAAAAAACTCGACAAAGCATTTCAGACATGGACGCGAAAAATCAGCAAAGCCGTAGAAATACAACGCCGACTGCTTGCCGCCCTGGTGGCGTGGAGCGAAGAAAACTATGCCCAAGCGACGTTATATATTGGTGATATCACCGACAAGCGTTCGATTATTTCGCATCCGCAGCTCTACTCACTCAATTTGCTTTTGCAGGCCGCAAACGAAAAAACGCTCAGTCAGGAAACACTGGCTTATTATTCGCGCGTCATGCTGTTAAAAATGCCTGCGCTGATGTACCAGACACTCACAGAAGCAGGCCGTTTTCTGAACAAAGAAAGCCGACGCGAGGTTGTCGCAGCCGTTCGCCAATACACACCGTCTCTGGTGCCTCACGAAATCGCAAAGTTTTACCTGGCTTACGAAAATGAATTCAAATCCAGCATGACACCAGATCAGTGTATTTCGTTTGATGTCTGGCTGGATACAATGGTGTCTGCGACCGAATCCAAAGCAGAACGCGACGCCAGACTGATGCGATGGTACAATGATCTGCTCAAATCGGAAAACTGGTCCGGCATCGTCGATCTCAGCAGTCGAATCACGTCAGATACAGCAATTGACCAGCAATGGCGGGATATTTTTACCATTGCCGGTCTGCAAGCCCAGGCGCTTGCGGCCCAAAATCCGGAAATTTCAAAGCAAAACGATACAACTAGCCTTCAGCCCGACACAGCTTCATGCTTGTCTGCCAAAACCAGCAAATTATCCGGACTTGAGTTCTCAAAGGCCTGGCTAAAACGACTGCCCGGTTGTTTAAAATAGCGCAATGTTCATCATTTCCCGGGGTGACGCGATTCACAATTCACGCCCCGCGCATCGCTCCCCGCCATGCTCTGTTTAACGAACGTGGATATCAAATGCACATGTGAAAACTCAGGCTCTGTTTAACGATCGTGGATATGAAAAAGTAGGCTCTGTACGACAAGCGAGTTGATAGCATCCAAATGATCATGACACATCAAAGCGATACAACAATATGACACGCCTGGAAGGCGTCACTTCTGCATCAGTTACCGGGTGTGCCTGCGGCATGCCCGGACAGACTAGCTAATTACCCCAAATCTGATAGGAACAACACTGTCGCCGTACACAGCTAAAAAGTAAGGTCGTCTGCATTGCGGAAACAAGCGATGAGCAATGAGCCACAAGTGCTCATTGGCCAACTCGACGTTCGACGCTCAGCGCTCTTTGCCAGTATCTCACACGTATCGGGGTAACGCGATATCCACACTGGTTAAATATAGCCAAAACTTATATCCACACTGGTTAAACAGCTATAGTTTATGCATCCGGGGCATTGGTGTGGCCAGATACCACTTGTTGTCGAGCCGCACCATAGGTGCGAGATAATAATTTGTCTCGGTTGTATAAAGCAGAATGAGTGAATTCTGGGAATCAGAACCGCTGACGATTCGCGTTTTGGGCGTCTGAATCGGGCGAAATCTGTTAATAAGCGCCTGCATGAAGTTTGGCGCTTTATCCTGCCAAAGCTCGACGAGGTTCGGATCTTCGGCATCCGCAGTCGGACGCGCAATGACAGAAAGCCCTTGCACGACGCATGCGCCAGCTCTTGCATTCAGACTTGTCGTCAACGCAGCCTGAGGCGTTTCCTGACTTGGTGATCGCATCAATGGCAATGCCACAATCAGGCACACGATCGCAATCAATATCAACCCAATGCCTGCCATGGGGATCACAGACCCCACGCCCAAAGCCAAAGCGGCCACAACAATCGCCGGCGACGACGGTATCAGGAATCGCTGGGCAAATGTAACCTTACACGGCTGCAGCTTCTGGGGATCGGGCATCGGAATGTCGATTTCGTATTTATCTTCAAACAGCCATGATGACGAATGATTTTCCGACGCAGCGGGCGCATCCGTCTCCTGTACGACCGGCTGTTGTTTTTGTGATTCACGTATATTGCGGATATTCTGTCGGCTAAAATCGTAATCGATATTATCGACGCCACGCAAGAGATCATTATTCACCGGAACATTGCGCGGGGCATCATTTTTTGCCAGCTGACTTTCGGACAAAAGCTCATTGGCAATCAAATCCGATCGATTGTTATTGGGTGCCTGGGCAGAACGATAACTACCCGATGGCGATTGAACCGCACGATACCCACCGGATGACGATTGAACCGCGCGATATCCGCCCGAGGACAAACGACTTGGAACCGGACGGTTATTCGACGAAGACAACGGCGAAATCCGCTCAAAATCTGCCGATGAAGTACGGCCCGCTCGATTTTCCCCAAGACCTGTGGCCGCATTATGTGGATCGGAAGCCAGCTCGTCAGCGAGGTTTTTATCGATGGAAAAATCAAACTGATCAAAGCTTTGTGAAATACTGCGAGGGGATTTGGTTCGAGAGCGATCAATCGAGCCGCCGCCATCCAGTTGTAAGCCGGGATTCGCCGTGACGTCGTCCGTATGCACTTTGGCTGATGGTGAAATCGTTGCAGAACCGGAAGATGCTGCAGTTTTGGGCTCTTTCTCCGAAAACTCCGGTGCAAACAAAGCTTCGAGCAACTCTGGTGACGCATCAAAATGGCATGTCGCTTTCGACATGCGTTTAACTGGTTTTTCCTCTGGTTCAACCGTCTGATTGGCCGCCTGTGACTGGCAAAAAGACTTGATCTGGTTCAGTGCCGTTGTAAAAGTCCGCTGATCCGAAGTATGCGAATGAAGCTGACCATAAACCGCAAAATCCTGTGCCGTTGCAGAAACGGGATCTTTATCAATGAAATCGCAGAAATCCCGGAAAACATCCTGAATCACGACGATTCGTTCCGGCGATATCGCCTGGATGGACAAAAAAGATTCCAACGCTTTGACTGCTTCTTCAATTTGAAAGGATGCTTGTGGCATATCGTTCTATTTACCTGATGGAGAATTAACACAGCATTTTCGGAATAACCATGTGTAACGCAGGTGCGCCGGTATGGAACCAGATAACCGCAGGAAACTGTGTATCAACACAATCGCCGTACAGATCCTTAAACCAGGGCTCTGTTTAACGATCGTGGATATGAAAAAGTAAGGTTGTCTGCTTTGCGGCCACGAGCGATGAGCAATGAGCCACGAGCACCCATTGGCCAACTCGACGCTCGATGCTCGGCGCTGTTTGCCAGTATCTCACACGTATCGGGGTAACGCTATATCCACACTGGTTAAACATAGCCTTAGACCAAAACAAGTTTAGTAATCGCGACAATCACCGAAATCAAGCCTATTCCAACAAAAATGCCCCCGATCACGCCTCTGAAACCGGCACGTTTATCCCCCAGCAGTTTGCGAATAAAGCTGCCAGCACCAAGGATAACCGCACACCAGGTCGCGCTGCCCAATGCCACACCTGCCAGCACCGGAGGCGCACTAAATTGCGTCGTCAGCCCAAGCGCCGGAAACAAAAGCAGCATCAGAGCAAATGTCGCAGGAGAAATCGAAAGCAAAAATGAGGACAATGACAATCCAGCAAGGGTTGTGCTGGTTGGCTGCCGGCGTTGATTGTTGCGCGTAAGATAAATACAAACGCCAAGCACGACAAAAAACATCCCCATGATAATTCGGATGCTGTTTTCGTGCGCCGTAATAAACGCATACAACGCGCCGATTCCCATCAGCATAATGCCCGCAGACAGGATATCAGCCATTACCATGCCGGACGAACAGCTTAGACCTGCACGACGACCGTGAGAAACGGTCATATCGAGACACATCAAGCCCACCGGACCCACAGGAATAGCCACCGTCAGACCAATTACAATGCCTTTTAGGAGATACGCAAACATCGGCTCAATCAATCATAGATTCCGTTTGGCATTTTCCAACTGAAAAATGCCACAACTACATATATGTCATTCTCGCCGTTTTGGCATCTTTTTTGTCTTTGATAATTGTTTCTTAGGTAACCATTGTGCCATAAGCTTGAGTTTATACTTGATTTGTGTATCTGCCAAAGCCAGTCATACGGCCGTAGGCCGTCGTGATAAGCTAAAGCATTTCCCGACAACACGACGTTGGCGGAGCGATGCTACAACGCCATGGAGGGCGTTTTAGCGTCGCACTAAAGATTGACTTGAACCCGCCGGGGCTCCGGGGGCGGGCCCCCGGGCGCGCGGGAATGCAAGGGGCGTTCGCGCACACAACGCCCCTTGCCGCCTGCGGCGCGTAGC
>JAEEGL016870984.1_pt1 | contig 10788 bp, 7 predicted proteins | sample 9134231 | NCBI WGS metagenome assembly JAEEGL01 (sample SAMN16246548, study PRJNA631951) | gut metagenome | biome: gut microbiome; feature: rumen; material: fiber-attached | host: Bos | place: Iran: Karaj | collected 2018-10
ACAACAATAATTTGTTAAGTATAAAAAGTGTATAGGTCATTTACACGTTAGAAGAGCTAATAAACCAATTGAGATTGGAAATGGTAAATCTTTTCCAGTATCATTATCACACTCTATACCAGATAATTATGGTTATGCAGTATATACTGATGATGGAATAATATTTTATGCATCAGATTTTGTTTTTGATTCATTAATGCGTGGACCATATCAAACAGATTTAGGAAGATTAGCTTATATTGGAAAACAAGGAGTTTTATGTCTATTAGCAGAATCATTATATGCTAATAAAAAAGGACATACAGCTCCTAATCAAAGAATACAATCACTAATAAGAGAAACATTAACTAAAAATGAAGGAAGAATAATATTTAATGTCTTAAATTCCCATTTATATAGAATACAAGAATTATTTAATGAAGTAGAAAAGACAGATCGAAAAATAGTTATAATGGGACATAGATTACAAAATATTATCAAAGATGCCATCGAAGGAAATTATTTACATATAAATAAAGAATCAATAGGAACACTTGCAGATATTAATAATGAAAATACAGTAATACTTAATTCTAATGAAAGATATAAACCATATTATAATATAATAAAAATAGTAGATGGCTATGATAAATACATAAAATTAACTTCTAAAGATACTATATTTTTAGCAACTCCTATATATGAAGGAAGAGAAAAAACATTTTATAAATTATTAGATAAAATAGCCAAAATAGGTTCTAATACAATATATTTAAATCCTAAAAAATATTTATCTCATCATGCATCACAAGAAGATTTAATGATGATGATAGATATGATGAATCCAAAATATTATTTTCCTATTAAAGGTGAATATTCTGAACAAGTAGCTAATGGTGATTTAGCCAATGAATTAGGTATCCCTAAAGAAAATATCATTTTAAAAGAAAATGGAGGAGTAGCTACATTTGAAAATGGTATTTTAATAGATAATTATGAAGAAATAAAAACAGGAAACATATCTATAGATGGAGAATCATCAGATGATATTGGAGAACTTGTTTTAAAAGATAGAGAAATTCTATCAAATGATGGTATAGTAATAGTATCTGCCACAATAGAAAAGAATAAAAAAGAAATTATTGGGGGACCAGAAATATTAACTAGAGGTTTTATCTATGTAAAAGATAGCATAGAACTAATTAATAGTATGAAAGAATTATCTGTAAAAATTATTATGAATAACATACATGATAATTATATAGATTATCAAAAAATAAAAGTTAATATTCGAGATGAATTATCTAAATACTTAAATGAAATAACAGGTAATAAACCAATGATTATAAGCGTAATACAAGAAATATAATTCTTGTATTTTTAATTTTGTCATGATATAATCAAAGTAGGTGATAGAATGCAAAAATTAAATAGAAAAGGTTTTACATTAATAGAACTATTATCAATAATTATAATACTAGGATTAATAACTGGTATAACAATAACAGTAGTATTAACAACAATGGAAAAAGCTAAAGAAAGAAGTAAGAAACTTACTCGTGATAATATTGCTGGCCAAGCAGAAGAGTATATATACGAAGGATTTGCTGATGGCAATTGGACTTCCAGTGGCGAAGAAGAATATAAATGTGTTACTGTACAAGATTTAGTAGATGCAGGATATTTCAAACAAGATATTGTAAATGGAGCTGAAGGTATAACCCCTGATACTATTATAAAAGTAACAAGAAATGTTAGTACAAAAGTAATAACATCAAAAACAATTGCTTCTAATGACATAGACTGTGAAGCTACTCTTCATGATAGTCCTATTATAGCTTGTTCTTATAATAAAGAATACGCAAAACAAAAAGAAGTTACAATTGTATTTAAAAAAAGTGCTGCCTATGAAAAAAGATTATATTTAGGAAATATTACTCAATATAGTTTTAATGGAACTGGTCCTCATGATCTTACTGGTAACAATGGTTTTCAATACAATTCAAATGGTTATTATGTTTATCCTAGCAATGAAGAAGAAGCTGCCGGTAAAGTAATGATTAAAGAAGAGGGGTTACTGTATGCTACGGTTACATTGGATGGTGAACAGCAAACATCAACATATTGTAATATAAAAAATATTGATAACACACCACCAACGGTAATATTAGAAAATATAGAAAACACTAATAATTTAAGATGCAAAATGCAAGATAATCAAAGCGGTTTAGGGTCATATAAAATATGTAAGGTTGGCGACAATACTTGCCAATATGTGAACTTGAATTTAAATTCTGGAACAGGAAATAATATTATTACTAAAGAAAAAAATGATGTAGAATCTGGAAAATGGAAATGTTATGCAAAAGATAAATTAGGAAATGTTGGACAAAGTCAAGAAGTAACTATCGTAAATATACCAGAAGAAGCCAATGTGAATGTTTCCTTTATAGCAGAAGAAATGAATGGAAATACAGTAACAGGAATACATACGGGTGAAAATTGGACCAATAAAAATGTCAGATTAACAGGAACTATAGATACAAATGTAGAAACCTGGTATATATTTAGTGATACACAAATAAGTAGCCCAAGCACTATTAAAGGGTGGAATCAATGTGCTGATACTAACTGTTCCGATAGTATTGAACTATATCAAGATAATATTGTGATAAATCAAGCCTACTATTTATATGTAAAATATAATAAACCAAATGGCGAATCAGAATATTTAGAACTTTCACAAAACGTTAAAATAGATAAAATAAAACCAACAGTAACATTAGAAGTAGAAAATACTAATAATTTAAAATGTACAATCATAGATAACGGAAGTGGAGTTAAATATTATAAAATATGTAAAACAGATGATGATACATGTAATTATAAAACGTTCCAATCTAATCCTCAGACACTTACTAATGCAGAAAATGGAACTTGGATATGTTATGGTAAAGATATAGCTGGAAATGAAAATCAAAGTGGTGAAGAAAATATCATAAATAATCAAGAAGCAGTAGTAACCATTTCTTTTAAAGCAGAAGAAATGAGCGGAAATACAGTATCAGGAACACATAGTGGAAGTAGCTGGACCAATAAAAATGTCAGATTAACAGGAACAATTACATCAAATGTAGATACCTGGTATATATTAAGCGATACAAAAATTAATAATATAGAAAGTTATACATCAGGGTGGACAAAATGTAATAATAATGGATGTACAAAGGTTGAGAATTTAAATAGTGACAATGTAATTATAAATAAAGCATATTATTTCTATGTAAAGTATAAAAAAACAAATACTCAAATGGAATATAAAGAATCAGTAAGAAATATAAAAATAGACAAGAAAAAACCAACTTGTGTATTTGGTACCATAACTAGTTCCGAAGATGGTGTAAGTACTACTATTGGTTGCCAAGATCAAACAGATGGTAGTGGATGTCAAAGTGGAACAACTAACTATAGTAATAAAACAGAAACATTTACTCAAAAAATATATGACAAAGCCAACAACAGCAAAACGTGTAAAATAACTGTTAGTTTGGTAGCTAAAAAGCAATATTGTAAAGACACTAACTATAACGAAAGATGCGTGGCATCTACTAAAGAATCATCACCTGCAAATAATACTCTATTGGGTTATGTTACATGTTCTAGTAGTTATAGTAAGAATTTAGCAACTTATTTAAGCAATGGGCAAACCTTTAGATACTATGTAAGAAAAAATAGAAGCGAATGGTGGGAAAGTAGTCAACATGGGAATTTAAGTAATACTTCATATAAGCTATGCCATAGTACAGAAAATGCAACATGGGAAACCGTAAAGCACGAACAATCTCCAGATACAAATAAGTATTTCTGGTATGCAAAAAATTTAGGTAGCGGAAGTGGTGATTCACCATTAAAAAGAGCTATCAAAGGTATGGTAAGGTGTGGATCAGTTGCCGAGAGTTATTACCCTAATTTAGGAGCAGCAAATAATGCTTCTCAACCTAGTGGTTATTTTAGTCGCTATTCAAAAGTAACTACATCTTCTTATCCTTCACCATCAGATAATAATAAATTAAAGCATAGAGGCTATTCATGTGAATATGATCCAGTTTCAGACGAAGCATGCCCTAGTTCTATAACTACACTCAATTTATTAGTAATTCCAAAAAAAGATAACACTTATTATATAGAACCAAAAATGCAAAATGGATTACCTACTTATAATTCCGGGCCAAATAATTGGAATGGAGATAAATGGTTTAGATGTATTGGAAGTTATACTGCTACATCGTCAGAATCATAGACAAGGATTTTAAAATCCTTGTTTTTTTATTTTGATTATGCTATAATCAAAATAGGTGATAATATGAAGAAAATGAATAAAAAAGGATATACATTAATTGAATTACTTGCCATAATCTTAATACTAGGTTTAGTAACTAGTATTACAATAACAGTAATATTATCAGTATTATCAAATGCTAAAGCAAAAAGTGATGAATTAACCAAAAGGAATATAAGAGATCAAGCAGAAAAGTATATATATGAAGGATTCTCTGATAATAATTGGAAAAAAGTTAATTCAGTTGTTAATCCGGATGCTACAAAATTAGAATATAAATGTGTAAAAATACAAGATTTAATAGATATAGGATATTATAAACAAAGTATTATTGAAGAAAATTCGGATTTACTAAGTGCTACAGATATAGTAAAAATAACTAGAAATAGAGAAACAAAAGCAATTGTTTCTAAGGAAATAACTAATAATACAGATTGTGATTCCGATACAGAAATATCAGTTATACAATGTGAATATAATAAGGATTGGGCTAAGGAAAAAGACATTAAAATAACTTTTCAAAACAGTGAAGACTATAACAAAAGAGTTTTCCTAAATAATATTACAAATTATACAATCGGAAGTGGTTTTTTAGAACCAAAGCAAAATGATTATTATAATATCAACAATAATGAGGCACATGTAAGAGTAAGAGAAAATGGATTGATAATTGCAGATACTATAAAAAATGGATATCAGATGACATCAGTATATTGTAATGTAATGAAGATAGATACCATTCCTCCGAAAGTAAAATTAAAAGTAGTGGATGGAAATAATTTAGTTTGTACAATGCAAGATAACGAAAGTGGTTTAAAATCATATAAAATATGTCGCACAGATGATGCTGATTGTAATTATACAAATCTAAATTTAGGTGAAAATGAAGTTAATAATGAAATAGTTAAAACAATGGATGATGTAGAAAATGGTTATTGGTATTGCGATGCAAGAGATAGAGCAGGAAATGTTGGCACATCTGCCAATCAAGTCCTACATAGTGTAAATGTTAGTGTAAGTGCTCAATTAGTCGCTAATGAATTGAATAGTAACGATTTAGGTGCCCAGCATTCAGGAGAATCATGGACCAATAAAAGCGTAAGATTAACAGGAACTATAAAAACAAATGTAGATACTTTTTACACTATAAGCGATAAACCTTTAAGCGAAATAACAAACTGGACATCATATACTGGAACTGGAAGCGAGGAAACAATAAATGTTTCTCAAGATATAATACAAACTACAAATAAAACATATTATTTATATGTGAAATATAAAAAAGGTAGTACCATGGAAAATCTTAATCCTGCTCCATCAGCCAAAGTAAAAGTAGATAAAACACCACCTACATGTACATTAAGTATACCTCTTAATAATAATGCTAGTGGAATAAGTGTTACTACTACATGTAATGATGCACATTCAGGATGTACTAGTGATAGCAGTGGTACACATACCGGGGTTACATCAAATACAACTTATACGGTAAGTGATAATGTTGGAAACACAAATAGTTGCTCCGTAACTGTAACCAAAAAGGGATTCAGAAAATATTGTGATGAATCATATGGCGACCCAAGTGTGGTTGGTTCGGAGACAGATTCAGGTCTTGGAACATATAGAGTTGGATGCCATGTCGTATTAAATGAAAGCAAATTTGACGACATGGAAATATGTGGAAAGAAATCAAATAGTGATACTTTCTGTATTAAGAAGTCAACAACACCAACTTTAAGTAAATTAAAAACTAAACTTGAAGATTTAAATCCACCAGCAGGAACTCCTAGAACTTCCACATATTATATTGATATCAAAGAAGAGACAGTGAGAAAAGATTACATAAAAAAAGAAAAAGGCTTAGGATTTTGCACAGCATATGTAAAAACTAAATATGCCAAAAATGGTTTCTGGAAAAAAGTTTCTGAAATATCCGTTATAGATTATAATAAAAGTAGATCACAGATTATTCCATATGTGAGTTCTGCCAATACTTCTAGTAAAGCAAAAATAAAGTTTCATACATATTCATGTAGATATAAAGATGTAGTTAGTAATGATTCATGTTCAGACAATCCAGGATTTAAATATGATGCTAGTAAGGATATAGGATATACTTGTTCAAAAGTATATCATGGTACAGTTTAATAAAAAGCAAAGATTTCTTTGCTTTTTTTGTGTAGATATTTATTTTAGTTCATGATATAATTTTAAGGAAGAGGGATACTATGAATATAGATAAGATAAGAAACTTTTGTATTATAGCTCATATAGATCATGGTAAAAGTACTTTAGCTGATAGAATACTAGAATATACTGGAACTATTTCTAAAAGAGAAATGAAAGATCAAATATTAGATAACATGGATCTAGAAAGAGAAAGAGGTATTACTATTAAGTTAAATGCTGTTAGAATAGACTATAATGGCTACATATTAAACTTAATAGATACTCCAGGACATGTTGACTTTACCTATGAAGTATCACGTTCTATGGCAGCCTGTGAAGGAGCAATTTTAGTAGTAGATGCTACTCAAGGCATTGAGGCCCAAACATTAGCCAATGTTTATTTAGCTATAGAGAATAATCTAGAAATTATACCAATCATTAATAAAATTGACTTACCAAATGCTAATATTGAAGCGTGTTTAGAAGAATTAGAAAAAACATTTGGTTTTAAAAAAGATGAAGTAATATTAACTAGTGCTAAAACAGGAGAAGGAATACCTTCTTTGGTAGAAGCTATTATTAATAGAATACCATCCCCTAAAAAAGTATATAATGATGATATATTAAGAGCATTAATTTTTGATAGTTATTTTGATCCATATTTAGGAGTAGTGTCTCTAATAAGAGTAGTATCAGGTACTATTAAAAATAATACTAAGATAAAAATGATGACTACAGATAGTACTTATGATGTAACAGAATTAGGTTATCATACTCCTAAAAAAGTTTTAATTGACTCTCTTTCTACTGGAGAAGTAGGTTATGTATGTGCTAGTATTAAAGAAATAGAAAAAGTTAATGTTGGAGATACTATCACTGATAGTACTGATCCTGCAAAAGAATTATTGCCTGGATATAAAAAAATGAATCCTATGGTATTCTGTGGATTATATCCAATAGATTCAAAAAAATATCCTAATTTAAGAGAAGCCCTAGAAAAATTAAAACTAAATGATGCATCATTAATCTTTGAACCAGAGTCATCTAGTACATTAGGTTTTGGATTTAGAACTGGTTTCTTAGGATTATTGCATTTAGATATTATTAAAGAAAGAATAGAAAGAGAATTTTTAATAGATATTATTGCAACTTCACCATCTGTTAATTATAAAATAGAATTAACTGATAAGAGTATTATCTATATTGATAATCCAGCCGAATTTCCAGAAAAAGTTAAAATAAAAACAATAGAAGAACCATATATTAGAACTAATATCTTTGTACCAAATGATTATATTGGTAGTATTATGGAATTATGTCAAGAAAAAAGAGGTAATTATGTATCTACCGAATATATTGATACTAAAAGAGTAAATATCCATTATGAATTAACACTATCAGAAATAGTATATGATTTCTTTGATAAATTAAAAAGTTATACGAAAGGATATGCTTCATTTGATTATGAATTAATTGGTAATCGTGAAAGTGATTTAGTAAAAATGGATATCTTATTAAATGGTGATATCGTAGATGCTCTAAGTGTTATTGTTCATAAAGATTTTGCCTACAAAAGAGGAAGAATTATCGTTGATAATTTAAAAGAAATTATTCCTAGACAAATGTTTGAAGTACCTATTCAAGCAGTAATAGGATCTAAAGTAATAGCAAGAAGTGATATCAAAGCTATGCGTAAAGATGTCTTAGCTAAATGTTATGGTGGAGATGTAACAAGAAAAAGAAAACTATTAGAAAAGCAAAAAGAAGGCAAAAAGAAAATGAAAACTATTGGTAAAGTAGAAGTACCACCAGATGCCTTCTTATCAATATTAAAAAGTGATGAAATAAACAAAAATTAGAAGTTTTATACTTCTTTTTCCTTTTCATTTTTAAATATTTATTATATAATTAGAAACGTGTGAGGTGAAGTTTATGCATTTACCAAATTTGCTTGATGCTAAAAAAAGAGTAGAAAAAGAAACAATAATAAAATATGATGATTATGAATTAACATCTGATATGGAAGTATTGGGTAAAGATAAAAAATATCACATTATTACATATGGTTGTCAAATGAATGTCCATGACTCTGAAAATATTAGTGCCATTATGGAAGATATGTCTTATACTAGAACCGAAGATATGAATGATGCAGATGTTATTATTTTAAACACTTGTGCTATAAGAGAAAATGCTCATAATAAAGTATCAGGTATGCTAGGAAGAATTAAACATCTAAAAGAGAATAAAAAAGATTTAATCGTAATATTTATGGGATGTATGGCTCAAGAAGAAGTAGTGGTTAATAAATTAAAAGATAAATATAAATTTGTAGATATTATCCTAGGTACTCATAATATTCATAAATTAGGAGAATACTTATATAATAGAATCAAAAATAATGAAAGAGAAATAGAAGTATTTTCATGTGAGGGTAATGTTTATGAAAACATTCCTGTTAAAAGAGACTCTAAAATTAAAGCATGGGTTAATATAATGTATGGTTGCGATAAATTCTGTACTTATTGTATAGTACCTTATACAAGAGGTCGTCAAAGAAGTAGAATGCCAGAGGATATTATAAATAAATGTGAAGAATTATATAATAATAACTATCAAGAAGTAACATTATTAGGACAAAATGTTAATGCTTATGGAAAAGATTTAGATATTAATTATAATATGGCTAATTTACTTTCTGATGTAGCTAAAATAGGAATACCTAGAATAAGATTTGTTACTTCACATCCATGGGATTTTACTAGTGAAATGATTGATGTTATAGCATCTTATCCTAATATCATGCCATATATTCATCTACCTATTCAATCAGGTTCTGATAGAATACTAAAATTAATGGGAAGAAAATATACTAAAAAAGAGTATTTAGAATTAGTAAACGAATTGAGAAAGAAAATACCTAATGTAACTATTACAACAGATATTATCGTAGGTTTTCCAGGAGAGACGGAAGAAGACTTTCAAAAAACATTAGATATCGTTAATGAAGTAAAATATGATTTAGCTTATACTTTTATATTCTCAAAAAGAGTAGGAACTCCAGCGTGTAAGTTAGAGGATAATACTCCATTAAAAGAAAAAGAAGAAAGATTGCAAAGATTAAATGAGTTAATTAATAAGTATGCAAGAATATCTAATGATAAAATGTTGGGTAAGATTGTAGAGGTTTTAATTGAAGGACCAAGCGATAAAGAAGATAAATTTATGGGATATACTGATACTATGAAATTAGTCAATGTAAAATGTAGTGAAGAATATGTAGGTAAAATAATCAAAGTAAAAATAACAGATACTAAAACATGGTCACTTGAAGGAGAAATAGTTAATGAATAATTCTCTCGAAGAACTATATAATTCTATTGAAAATAGTAATTATTATAAAGAATATAAAAAAATAACTACAATTTTAGAACAAGATAGTGAGATAAATAATCTAATTAATGAAATAAAAGATTTAGAAAAAGAAGCAACATTATTAGAATATAAGAAAGATCCTAAATATAAAGAAATTGATAAAATAATTAAAGAAAAAATTAATATTTTAAATAATAATCAATTATATATTGAATATTTAAATAAGATGGAAGACTTGAATAATATCTTGAAAGAAAGTTCTAATATAATAGAAAAATATATAGAAGAAAATATCTAGATTAGAAATAAATTTTCTAATCTTTTTAATTGATTAAAACATTATGATATGATATACTAAATATTAGATAGAAGGTGAGTAGATGAATAATAAGAAAAAAACTATAATTGCTATAATTATAACGATGATAGTTGGCATAATGACAATAGCTGGATCATTTGCTCTTTGGACAGCACAAGTGGGAAATAATATCCAAGTTTCTTTTAATACAGTAGATATAAGTACTTATGTAGAGTATACAGAAGGAGTAGCAGTATTTAATAGTAATTTAGAAGCAAGTGATGATTATACAGATGGAAATAGTACAACTTTCACATTAAAAACAAAAAATAGTCCCCCATATAATTTTTATGCAAGCATAAATTTAAAAGTAAATGGAACTAGTACTACTATAAAAGAGTCTAGAGCAATAAAATGGACAGTAACATTCCATACAGATAGCAATAGTACAGAAACAGTAGTAGCAGAAAGTGATTTCGTGGCATTGTCTAATGGTGATACTATTATGCTAGTTCCTAACATTAGAGCTCATACTACTAAAGCATAGTATAAGGTTTATATATGGGTTGATTCTACTGATTCGGATGTAGAAAACATGTCTGGAGAAACCATAGATGTAGAACTATGG
>JAEEGL017298377.1_pt1 | contig 10788 bp, 7 predicted proteins | sample 9134231 | NCBI WGS metagenome assembly JAEEGL01 (sample SAMN16246548, study PRJNA631951) | gut metagenome | biome: gut microbiome; feature: rumen; material: fiber-attached | host: Bos | place: Iran: Karaj | collected 2018-10
CAGTCAACGATATCCAGATACTGAATCTCCTTGAAGTGGTGCTTTGCAGCATAGGCAGTATAGATAGACGTTACACCTGGGTCGAAACCGCAACCTAAGATAGCTGTCAGTCCAGCCTTCTCAAAGCGTTCCCGATAAGCCCACTGCCATGAGTACTCAAAGTGAGCCTCGTCCTTAGGCTCGTAATTAGCGGTGTCAAGATAGTTGCATCCGCAAGCCAAACAAGCGTCCATGATTGTCAGGTCCTGATAGGGTAGGGCCAAGTTGATAACCAACTCGGGCTTGAAGTCATTGAAGAGCGCCTTCAACTGCTCCACATCATCGGCATCCACTTGTGCGGTCTTGATGTCCAGTTTGTATCCAGCCTTGTGGATATCCTCTACTATTTTGTCGCACTTCGCCTTTCTGCGACTTGCAATCATAAATTCTGTAAACACGTCAGCATTCTGCGCTATCTTGAATGCTGCTACTGTAGCGACGCCACCAGCGCCAATCATTAATACTCTTGACATATTCTTAATGCTTAATTTTCAATGCTTAATGCTTAATTATTTGTTATTATTCAGAATGTTCACGTCAACACGGTTGAATGGGAACATGAAGCCACGTTCCTTCAACATTTGATAAACAGTCTCGTTCAGGTTGAAATAAACTGCCCAGTAGTCGGCACCCTTACACCATGAACGGGTGATAACTGTTACACCACTTTCACCTAGGTTCAGCAGACCAATCCATGGTTCTGCCACGATGGGAGAATCCTCAACGGGACCTTGGATTACCTGTGGGTGACTTCTCAGAATATCCATGATGGCACCCTTTACTTCATTATAGTCGGCACCATACTCAAACTGAAACTCCAGGTCCACACGGCGATAGAGCTCCTTTGATGAGTTCTTCATAGTACCACTGCTCAGTGTGCCATTCGGGATCAAGATGATCTGAGCATCACCTGTTCGGATAATTGTGTTGAAAATCTGAATCTCCTTCACAATGCCGGCATAACCCTGTGCCTCAATGAAGTCGCCAACCTTAAACGGGCGGAACAGCAGAATCATCACGCCACCAGCAAAATTCTGAAGTGTGCCGCTCAGCGCCATACCTATTGCTACACCAGCCGATGCAAACAAGGCAATGAACGAAGAGGTTTCGATGCCTAAGATGCCTACGATAACGATGATGAGAATAAACCAGCATACCACGTTGATGATGCTATTTAGGAAGGTATAGAGCGTGGCATCTACCTTGCTCTTTTCCAGCATCTTGGTAAACAGTTTGATAATCAGTTTAATCAGGTAGCGACCAATGAAGTAAACAATAGCTGCTACTACTAGATTCTTACAAAAAGTGAGTCCCCACTGCCATAGCTGCTCATAGGGTACGGCTGCAAAAATCCTGTCTAATACTGTTGTGTTCATATTCTTCTGTTTTTATATTTACTGTTTATTTGCCAATTCATCGCCTCTGATGCCCAGTGCAGCCATCAGCGAGTAGCCAAGAATCTCCTGACGGAAAGCCCCGCCCGTCATAGGTTGCATGGCAAACACGGTGACACGTTTCATGTCATCATCTGTTTTACGGAGTATATCGCGTACATTATTATATAATGCCTCGTCAGGAATCACCATTACTCGTTTCACTTCTTTTTGCTGCATCACGGTCTGGAGCGTATCCAGAAAGAGCGTGTCCTTGTCAACGAATCCTTCACCGTTAGGTGTGCTGAAGCAGAACTCCCCCAGATTACCCTTGAAGGCTTTCCCGTCTAATTCCTCGGAAAGTTGACCTGGCATGAAGTTCTTCATTGCCGTCATTTCCTTGTCGTGTGTCAGTATGACGGTGGTCTGATGTTCTCCGTTTCTTAGTCCGCCGTCCAGTGCTACACATTCCACCCATTTGGCTGTGTCAGCCTGTGGAATCCGCCTTTCCAGCATTCTTTCAAAATTCACTATCAAGTCGAATGCCACTCTGTCAACAAAGGCTGCATCCGCTATGATAACATTCTCACTCCATTGTATATTATTCATAAGTGCAAAGGTACAAAATGACGGGTAATTATCCAAATCTTTCGTCATATTTTAATTTTATTTCAGCTGATTGATATAAATCAACCCGCAAATCATAAATCGGGGGTTAAAAATCAAAATATTGTGTCGGGTACTTAAAAATAGGTTTACCTTTGCAACCGCAAAGAAAACTATAAATTATGAAGAGTATCTTAGACGGACGTCCTGCCTTGAAGGCAGAGGTTGAGAAAATCGCCGAGGTGGCTGGTTATCTGTGGCAAAACGGATGGGCTGAGCGTAACGGTGGTAATATTACAGTGAATATCACGGAGTATGTTGATGACGAAATCCGTAGCATGGCTCCTATCAGCGATGTGAAGCAGATTGGTGTGACATTGCCTGCACTGAAGGGCTGCTATTTCTACTGTAAGGGTACAGGTAAGCGTATGCGCGACTTGGCTCGCTGGCCTATGGACAACGGATCGGTGATTCGTATTTTGGATGACTGCGCTTCGTATGTGATTATTGCTGATAATGCTGTGATGCCTACAAGTGAACTGCCTAGTCACCTCACTGTTCATGCCCGTCAGATAGAGACCAACTCAGGTTATAAGGCAACTGTTCATACACACCCCATTGAGTTGGTGGCTATGAGTCACAATCGTGCATTCTTAGGAAAGGATGTGCTGACAAAGATTCTGTGGAGTATGATTCCTGAGACCAAGGCTTTCTGTCCGCTGGGTCTGGGTATCGTGCCTTACACTCTGCCTGGTTCAAACGCACTGGCTGATGCCACGCTGAAGGAACTGGAGGACTATGATGTGGTGATGTGGGAGAAGCATGGCGTCTTTGCCAAGGGTACAGACGTAATGGATGCTTTCGACCAGATAGATGTGCTCTCAAAGAGTGCCAAGATTTACATCAACTCAAAATGCATGGGCTTCGAACCCGAGGGCATGAGTGACGAACAGATGAAGGAGATGACAAAGGCCTTCAATCTGCCTAGATAGAAAAACAACTACTGACTACATATTATATTATTACTTATTAACGGTAATTAAAAAGCCCCAGCGTTGAGAAACGTTGGGGTTTTGATTTGTTCTATTTAAGGGGGTTACTCTTCGCCAAGGGCAATCACGGCACGGTTATCGTCGTTATTGGCAAATGGCTGTTCGGTATCGCCCTTCACCTCAATCTTCAGACGGTCAGCAGAAATACCTTTCTTTACGAGCGCTTTCTTCACGGTGTCGGCACGCAGCTTAGCGATGCGCTTGTTGATATTGGTATTTCCAGTCTGCTTGTCTGCATAACCAGTGAGCACGATACTGGCCTTGGGATAATCGTTGGCCCATTCCACTATCTTGTCAATTTTACCTGACTGCTCTTCCTTGATGTCTGCCTTAGCCAAATCGAAGAATATATTCTCTGTTATCTTAACGGGCTTCTTCACAACAGGTAGGGGCTCTGGTTTTGGTTCGGGCTTGGGTTCAGGTTTTGGCTCAGGCTTAACCTCTGCAGGTTCCTCAACAAAGACGTACTCTTTTTCTGCGATGACTTCAGGCTCTGCTGCCTTAGCCTTCTTATGGCCGAACTTAAATGTCAGACCAGCCATAGCATAGGGCCACCATTTGTTATTGTCGATATAGGCTTCATTATTCTGGCGGATATAATTGGTACCAGCCTCGATGTTGAATCCCCAGTGCTTTGATAGGTTAATGTCTATCATACCACCCACTTTCCAAGCGGTATTCCAACGATCACTGCCATAAGCGGTAGCACGTGCGTTGTTGTCAACCCATGCGTGGGGCAGAGCCAGTTCGAAGGGTGCTCCTGCGATGGCAATCAGATTAACGGCGTTTTTCTGATGGGGGAAGAATACGTTAGAAAGATTGAACATCATGTCAAGGTCGATGTTGCCAATCTTACTTTTATACTCTGAACCATCAGCCAATTTAGCATTCCATGTACTACCATTAGCCTGCAGACGCATACCAAACACGCTGGTGAAGTTGTAACCCAAAGAAACAGCGCCCATGGGATTCCATTTTCGATCAATTCCCTGACCATTATAGGCTTTCATCACACCACCTTGCACACCAATAAAAGCATGAGGGTAGTCCTTTGTTTCTTGTGCAGAAACATTGATAGCAAATAGCATTGCCACCATTGAAAGAAAGAATCTGTACTTCATGTGGTATTATTTGTATTGTTTAAGTTTCGTTAACTAGCCGCAAAGATAATGCGTTTTTTCGAGAAAAGCAAATTTTTGCTCGAAAAAACGCATTTCCTATATTAAAAGGCTCTCTATTACTTGCTGAGGCTATCGATAATCGTAGGCAGGAAGGTAGAGATAATCAGTACTGCGATACCTGCAATCAGTACGCTGATGGTCTTGCTGGAACAGCCTTTCCACTCTTTGAGGATGATACCCCAAACATTTGAGAATACCACGTTGAGTGCCATCAGGATACAGAATGACAGGACAAACATGGTGCCGCCTTTCTCGAAGAAACTCTGTCCGAGTGAGAGTCCGAAGAACTGTGAATACCACAGTGCGCCAGCCAGCAGACAGAACACCACATTGTTGCCCCATACGTTACCTTTCTTGTAGTCAGCCCATGTCTTGTTCTTCTGGTTCTGATAGAAACAGTAGATGGCATTCGTGACAAAACCACCCAGGGTAACCAGAAAGGTGGCAGGCAGTCCGGCAAACATCTCCTGTGTATCAGCAAACTTGATATCGGCACCAAAGGTAAGACCTACGTTGAAACAGCCACTCATAAAACCTGCGAGCAGGGCGATGGTCAGTCCCTTGGGGAAGTTGAAATCCTTGACGGCAGCCTTCTTCTCCTCCTCAGAGAGACCTGCAGACTTCATAGAACCTGCCACACCGATGATGGCGATACCTACGAGCGTGACTACCACACCCAGAATCACTGAGAAAGTCAGCTTTGACAGAGGATCCTGCTCAGGGAAGAAAATGTTGAGCAATACGGGTCCCATGATGGTTCCCAGACCAGCGCATGTGCCAAGAGCGATGCTCTGACCAAGGGCAACACCCAGATAGCGCATAGAGAGACCGAAGGTTAGGCCACCAACGCCCCACAGCACACCAAAGAGGATGGTCATCCAGATATTGAATGACTGTTCGGCTGTGAAGAGCTCAAACAAAGAATGACCTGCGGGTACAGCCAATAGTGCACCCATAAGGGGCAGGAGCAACCAGGCGAAGACACCCTGCACAATCCAGTAAGACTCCCAAGACCAGTCCTTGATCTTGTTGATAGGTACGTAACATGACGACTGACAGAAAGCGCCAATCGCAATAATGATTAGTCCGATAACAATTTCCATGTTGTTTAGTAATGAATTAGTATTGTTTGTTTGTTAATGAATAATTACTTAATGATTTTCTTACCATTGTCGCTAATCACGATGCCGTGAGCCTGAGTGCTCTTCACCTCACGTCCCTGTAAGTTAAAGAGACGCTGAGGTTTGTTTGCCTCGTCTCGAACATCGTTAACGGAAGTGGGAACGGTAGGCGTAACTTCGATATAATCGAGGTCGGGCATCCATGCATTTGCATTTGAAAGACGGATAACGTTATTGCCAGGCTCAAGTGTGATGGTAACCTTTTTCTTGGCCACTTTCTCCCAACCACCAGAGTTGACACTATAGGTATTCACTTTCTTACCATTTACGCTCAGTGTCATATTGCGGCTCTCGCCACAGATATAGCCGATAGTGAGGTAATACTTGCCGCCCTCCTTGGAATAGACATTACGCCATTGCAGGTCGTTTTTATCAGAATTGCCTAAGTAACCAGCCTTGTAACCACCTGAGCAGTAAGATGCCTCAGAATACTGACAGACGTTCCAATCGATTTCCGAATACGAACTGCCATAGCCTGTTTCGGCCTCATAGAGGGTGCGCTCCAATCGTGTCTCTGCCTCTGCTACATAGATACGGGTGCCGTGCTTGGGGACGGTGATTTCGTAGGTCTCGTAGAACTTACCGATATCTTTCTTATTGAATACGTCGCGCAGTGCCACACTATCAGCCAAGTCGATATCACTGAATTTCAGAGTCACCTTCTTTGACACGTCATTGGGGTTGTAGATAGCAAAGGCACGTTTGGTATCGTTAGCCTTCTCAATATCTTTCACCATGATGTAGCAGTCGTTTATCTTTGCTGCAAGATAGGCCTGCTGATAGAGCGTGTCCTGATTCAGGGCGATGAGCTCTTTGTTCTTTAGCAGATTCAGGTTGGTGGTGCTCAGATTATTCATGTTGCATCCAATAAGCAGAGGTGAGTTCATGATACACCACATACCAAAGTGGGTCTTTGTCTCCTCTACTGTGAGTGGTGTACCCCAGCTTACGCCAACCTCCAGCATATCCATGTCGTTGTAATGACCTTTGCTGCAATAGGCGCTCATGTATAGGTTTTGTTTAAGGATGTCCTTCACAGAATCCCATGTAGGGGCGATATCCTGTGTGGTGCGCCAAGAGAAACCGGCATTCTCAGCCCATGTGCCAGGGTATGCCCAGCGACAGATGTTCATACGCACATCGGTACGTCCTGTGTTCTTAATAGCTTTGGCGATATCCGTATAGCGCTGCTTCTCGCTCAGATCCAGTCCGTCCTTATTATGAACAGGGTCGCCACCACAGAAATCCACCTTGATAAAGTCGAATCCCAGATCCTTGAAAAACATATCACAGTCCTGCTGGTCGTGTTGATAGAGTCCCACGCCTTCGCCAGTCTTATCACCACCATGATAACTGCCACATGTGTTATAGCCACCATCACTGTAGATGCCAGCCTTCAACCCCTTTTCGTGAATATAATCCACAACAGGCTTCAGTCCATTTTTGAATCGGGTGGGGTGAATCTTCAGTTGTCCAGTCTCTGCATCGCGTCCGCCAAAGTAGCCATCATCAATATTGATATGGTCATAACCAACGGCAAACAGTCCTTTAGAGACCATGGCGTCGGCCTGACCTTTGATGATAGACTCACTGATGTTCAGGGCAAAAGTATTCCATGAACTCCAACCCATTGTGGGGCCATCTTGTGCCGATGCTGTTGTGGCAGACAATGCTGCGAACAGCACGATAGACATAATCTTTCTCATCGTTTATGGTTTAGGTAATAGTACTCTGTTTTTATTACGGGTGCAAAGATAGTGAAAATCAGTAGAAATGCAAAATAAATACCTGATTTATTTTTGTTTTTTACACACTCTTTTTTGCAATTCACATAGTTTTTTATGGTAGATGCTTGTTTCCAGAAATATTTTTACTATCTTTGCACGCAAGAATAGCCTATTACCACTTATGAAACTTTTTGCAATGATGTGCACATCAGCACTTTTGGCAGGCTGCACAGCCTCCACCTCAACAGATTTGGAACAACGCGTTGACGAACTTTACGACCGTATGTCGCAGGAGGAACGCATTGCTCAACTTCGCAGTATGTATATGGACGAGCTTTTCGATGATGACGGGCAACTGGATACTGCGAAGTGCCGTGAACTGATCCCTAACGGCATCGGCCACTTCTCGCAGTTCTGTATGCAAAAGCCGCGTGATCCTAATGACCTGCGTAATCGTGTGGCAGCTGTACAGAAATGGCTGATAGAGAATACGCCAAATGGTATTCCGGCACTGATGCACGAGGAGGTGCTATCTGGTATCAATACCCGTGGTGCCACCATCTATCCCCAGCAGATTGGTCAGGCCTGCTCGTTTAATACCCAACTGGCAGAGCTGAAGACACAGCAGACTGCTACCGCCCTTCGTAAGATGGGCGGCGTGCTCTCGCTCTCGCCGATGGTTGATGTCTGTCGCACACCTTCTTTCAATCGTTTGGAGGAATCCTATGGTGAAGACTCGTATCTCTCTGCCTCTATGGGCGTGGCCTTTGTCAAAGGCTTGCAGCAAGGTGATCTCAAGAAAGGCGTAGGCGCCTGTTCGAAACACTATCTGGGCTATGGCGGAGGTGGTGATGCTGATGAGAAAGAACTGATGGAGGAAATATTGATGCCTCATGAGGCAATGATTCGTGTGGCTGGTAGTCGTGCACTGATGCCTGGCTATCATGCTATGCTCGATGTTCAGGGCGATACCGTGAACTGTGTGGCCAATGGGAAGATCTTACAGGATATTCTGCGAAATTACCTTGGATTTGATGGTATGGTGGTCAGCGACTATACTGCCATCGAACAATTGCCGGGCTTTGAGTCGCCTATGGAGCAGGCTGCTGCTGCCATCAATGCAGGTAACGATGTTGATTTCCCCTTTGGTGCCAATTATCAGTATTTGAAGGAGGGCCTGGATAAGGGACTGGTGAAGCCAGAGGCCTTTGAACGCGCCGTAAAGGATGTATTGCGCTATAAATTGCGTGCAGGACTCATGGATGAGAATCCCTATCTCTATAGCACGGAGAATATCACCCTTGATACCCCAGAGGAACGACAGACGGCCTATCATATAGCCACACAGTCGGTCGTGTTACTCGAGAACAACGGTATCCTGCCGCTAACTATTACGGAACAGAATCCTTCTGCCACTTCAACTCTGAATATCCTCCTCACAGGTCCCAACGCCAACTCTATGTGGGCTATGTGCGGCGACTATTCATTCCCCGCTATGTCTTACTTTTGGAAGAAGGTCGAGGAAGATCTTGATCATCCTCATGTCATAACGCTGTTGGAAGGAATGAAGGCAAAGAAGGCGGATAATGTTAATATCCTCTACTCGCGTGGATGCGACTGGACAGAGGAAATTGAGACCGACTTCATCAAAGGTGGTGACGCACGTGCTTGGGAGTATGAAATCCTGCATCGTAAGGTTGACTCTGGCGAGAAGGCAGACAAGTCTGAGGCTCTGAAGATGGCTGGTCAGGCCGATGTCATCATTGCTGCTGTAGGCGAGAATGTCATGCTATGCGGCGAGAACCGCGACCGTAAGGGCTTGCGTTTGCCAGGTAGTCAGGAACAGTATGTCGAGGAACTCATTGCTACAGGAAAACCTGTTGTACTTGTAGTCTTCGGTGGTAGGGCACAGGTCATCAGTGGTCTTGCAGAAAAGTGCGCTGCTGTTATTCAGGCATGGTATCCAGGTGAGGAAGGAGGCAATGCCGTTGCCGATATCCTCTATGGTCACGTGTCGCCCTCAGCTAAGCTTGCTGTCAGCTATCCTAACAAGGAAGTCTATGAACCAATATGTTATAACAACCCGTCGTCACTTCCTATCCAGTGGCCCTTCGGTTACGGCCTGAGTTATACCTCGTTCGAGTATAGCAACTTGCAGATAGCAAACAGCGAACAGCCAATAGAAACGGGTAGTATTACCCTTTCTTTTGATGTGAAGAACACAGGTAAGATAGCTGCTGATGAGATAGCACAGATTTATCTGTCGCCAACGGAGGATAGTCAGAACATCCGTTCTGTTCAGCTGCAAGGCTTCGCACGTGTCAGTCTGCAACCAGGTGAGACAAAGAACGTCAGCGTGAAACTCTATGTCGAACAGTTCGGGTTCTATCAGAACGATGGTGGTCAACGCTCTTGGAATGTATTGCCTGGAAACTATATTATTAAGGTGGGTGCCTCTTCCGTAGATTTCCGTCTGCAACAACAAATCACGCTTACGGGTAAACCCGTCAGTAAGCCTCTGCGAGAAAACTATTTCTCAGAGGTAACAGTATTATAAAACCAAAAACGTTTCTTCTGTCTTTTTTGCAAATACTCTCAAAAAGAAAGCTCTCGATTCGCGAATCGAGAGCTCTTTTATTCCATAATAATATGGTATGTGCGATTAGCGCTTGCTTGTCACATTCTTCTCGTATTCCTGGATGGCAGCAATATACTCCTCGCCAACGGGTACGTTGTTCTTCAGGTTGAAGTAATCGAACACAGCACCGAATGGCATTGACTTAGCCTCTTCCATCAGAGCCAGACGCTCGAAATACTGACCATTGTTCTCGTACTCGCGAAGCTTTGCCTTGGGTTCGAGCAGTGCCTGGAGGATACACTTCTGGGTGGCACGGCTACCGATGATATAAGCACCGATACGGTTGATTGAAGCATCGAAGTAGTCGAGACCTACGTGTGCACGATCCAGAGCGTCGCAACGTACCAACTCCTTGAACAGATCCAGAGTCTGGTCGTTCATGATGGTGACGTGGTCTGAGTCCCAACGAACGGGGCGACTTACGTGAAGCATCAGCTCAGGCACGTACATCAGCAGGGTAGAAACGAAGTCTGATACATTCTCCGTCTGCTCGTAGTGACCGGTGTCGATGGTGTACATCTGCTTGCGGGTAGCACAGTAAGCGGTGTAGAAATCGTGTGAGCCAACGGTGTAGCTCTCCAGACCGATACCAAACAGCTTAGCCTCGAAACAGTTCTTCACGCCGTCGAGCTTCTCCTCCATAATCTCGTCGAGAGAAGCAGCCAGCAGTTCGCGGTATTTCTTGCGCTGTACGGGCATATCCTTGCTTCCGTCGTGTACCCAGATATTCATGATACAGGGATCGTTCTGTGCCTTACCCATGGCGTCGGCGATACGGCGGCAGCGCTTGGTGTGCTCAATCCAGAAGTCGCGAATCGACTTGTCGGGGTTGGCCAGCGAGAGGTCGCCGCTCTTCGGGTGCGAGAACGACGTGCTGTTGAAGTCGAGCTTCATGTTGTTCTCCTTGGCCCAGTCAATCCAGCTCTGGAAGTGCTCGACGCCGCACTGGTCGCGGTCGACGAACTTGCCGCCGAAGTCGCCGTAGATTTCG
>JAEEGL017392013.1_pt1 | contig 10788 bp, 2 predicted proteins | sample 9134231 | NCBI WGS metagenome assembly JAEEGL01 (sample SAMN16246548, study PRJNA631951) | gut metagenome | biome: gut microbiome; feature: rumen; material: fiber-attached | host: Bos | place: Iran: Karaj | collected 2018-10
GTTGTCGTCGTTCGGCGAGTCGCCGAAGTCGCCGCCGTAGGCGAGCCACTTGCCGCGCTCGTCGGTCTTCCAGACTGCCTGGTCGACGAAGTCCCAGATGAAGCCGCCCTGCATCGCCGGATACTTCCTGACGAGGTCCCAGTAGTCCTGCACGTCGCCGTTCGAGTTGCCCATGGCGTGGATGTACTCGCAGAGGATGAACGGCTTCTTCGGCTTGTTCTTCACGTACTTCTCCACGCCCCATGGACGCGTGTACATCGGGCACTTGATGTCGCTGTGGTCGCTGTCCTGCGCGCGCTCGTACTGGATCGGGCGCGTCGCGTCGATCGCCCGCATGGCCTTGTAGAGGTCTGAGAAGTTCGGCCCGTCGCCCGCCTCGTTGCCCATGGACCAGAATATGATCGACGGGTGGTTGCGGAAGGTCCTCACCATGTTCACGCCGCGCTCGATGTGGGCGTCGTGGTAGAGCGGGTTCTTCGCCAGGGTGTCGTCTCCGTAGCCCGCGCCGTGCGACTCGATGTTCGCCTCGCACACGACGTATATTCCCTCGCGGTCGCACAGCTCGTACCACGTCGGGTCGTTGGGATAGTGGCATGTGCGCACGGCGTTCACGTTGAACTCGTGGAATATGGCTATGTCTTTCTTCATGCCCTCGAGCGTGACGGCGTAGCCGCTCTCCGGCTGCATCTCGTGGCGGTCGGTGCCCATGAAGAGGGCGCGCCTGCCGTTGATGTGGAGGACCGCGTTCTTGATCTCGATCCGGCGGAAGCCGACCGGGAAGGCGCGCCAGTCGTCGCCCACGCGCACGGTCTCGTAGTAGAGGTTAGGGGCCTCGCAGCTCCAGAGCTTAGGCGATCGGTACGTCTTGCGCAGAAGCTCGCGGCCGTTCTCGTCGCGCGCCACCACGACGCCCTTCGAGTAGTCGTCGCTCAGCGTCGTCTCCACCACGAGGTCCTTAGGCGCGGCGGGCTGCTCGGCCACGAGCCACACGTCGCGGAAGATGCCGGAGAAGCGCCAGAAGTCCTGGTCTTCGAGGAACGTGCCGTCGCAGTGCTTCAGCACCTCGACTTCAAGGGCGTTCTCGCCGTCATTCAGGAAGGGCGTGAGGTCGAACTCCGCCGGGAGACGGCTGTCCTCGGAATAGCCCACCTCTTTGCCGTTGAGGCGCACGTACATGGCGGACGACACGCCGCCGAAGTGTATCACGACGCGCCTGCCCTTCCAGTCCGCGGGAACCTTGAAGCTGCGCGAATAGAGTCCCACCGGGTTCCTGAAATAGTGGCTCGTGTAGTGCTGTGGCGGCTCCTCCATCGGATTGCCCGTCTTGAAGCCGGCTACAGGGAACCTTGTATTGACGTAGAGAGGCGGGTCGAAGTCGCCCTGCAGCTGCCAGCAGCCCGGAACGGCGAGCTTCGCCGTCTTCTCCCAGTTCTCCGCGTCGATGCTGTGCTTCCACTTGAAGTCCCACGTGCCGTTAAGCGATTCTAGCCACTTCGACTCCGTGCGCGGAAGGTCGCCCTTCACGATCTTCAGGGCCTTTTCCGCGCTCTCGCACGGCACGGCTATCGCGCGCGCCGGGAGACGGTTCAGCGAGTTGACCTTCGGATCGGCCCACGGCGGATTCTCCGCCGCTGCCGCGAACGCGGCCGCGGCCAGCGCCACGACCAGTCCTGCTCTTGTGGTATGCATCATGTCTGTCCTTGTTGTTTGTTCGCCTACGCCCACATTATATCATAGAAACGCCCCCGATTCCACCACTTTCACCGCGTTTGCGGCGGACGACGGGACGGACGGGACATTTGACCCGTTAATCCCAGTTGTCCCGTTTCGCGTGCGCAGAAAGGCGCGTCAGCGGAAGTGTATGGACATGCCGCTCTTGCGGAGCGTCACGGAACCAGGCGTCTGAATGACGTGCCAGCCCTTCGGCAACTGGGCGTCCGTGTCGGGCTGCAACACACTGCCCGTGATGGTGCCGCCGCTCGCCGCCTTGACGAGGGTGTAGGTTCTGCTAGTTCCCGCCAACGTGGCCATGTCTTCCGCGCTGAACGTCACCTTCACGCCGTCAATGTTGAACGTGGCGCCGCTGCTGATCGTGAGGCAGTCACCCAACCTCGCGCGCAGCTCCTTGGTGGCCGTCAGCGTACCGTTGATCACCATGCCGCCGCCGGAAACAACGGGCTGCACAAGCGTATTGCCACCGAGGTCAAGCGTGCCGCCAGAGGCGATGTCAATGACACGAAGCGGCGCCTCGCTTACTGCATTCGCCGCAACGATGTCCGCAATATCCGCCGCCGTCGCGTCCGGTCCCTTCTGCGCGCTGAGCGTGAGCGCATCCGCCGTCAGCACGCCGTTCCAGATGCGCACTTCGTCGTATTTGGCGTTGGCGTCGCGATCTCCGCTCCACTGCGAATGGCCGAGGTAGAAGTTGCCGGCCAAGAGGTCTGTCAGCGTCCATGCCGAATACGTCTTAGAGCTGGACTTCTCCACCGCGCCCGTCTCGACGTTGCGCCGCGCCCACGAGACGGTCGTCGAACCGTCGGAGTTCGCCTTGAACGTGACGGAAATGTGGTACTTCACGTTGTCGGTATACACCATCGTGTTGTTAGACGTATTGTCAACAGCCTTCTTCCTGAGTATCACCTGGTCCTGTGACCCGTTCCCGCTATTCACCCACGTCATCGTGAAGTAGTCATCAGTGGTTGATCCAATGTCCAAGACGCGAGCCCACGTCTTGACCCCCGTGCGCGTAGCCCAGATTTCAATCGTTGCGTCGCCGCTCGGCATCAGGCCCTTGCCGAGATTGAGGGAGCCTGTGCTGTTGCCGTCGCCCGACATCGTCACCTCGCCGTCCGCGAACGCAAGCGCACTGCCGATCTTTGTGGCGGAGCGGGACGTGATGGAGTCCTTGAGGCAATCCTCCTCCGTCGAGCCGTTGAACGACCACCGATGCCTCAGCGGGACGTGTTCGGTATTGTCGATACTGGCGGAACTGGCGGCAAGCGCGAGGACGCCGTTGGAAACAGTGAGCAAATCGACTGGCGGCAGCGTGTCAAGCGTCAGCGTGCCGGCACCCGCCTTGGTGAGCGCGCCTCCGTTGACGGTACTGTAGTCGCAGCCGACGATCTTCGTGTTGTGTCCGTCGGTGTCGACCGTCGTGGGGGTTTGTCCGAACACCAGATTGCTGATGTTCTTGAAGATGCCGATGTCGCTCGCGTGCCTGCTGCTATTCACTCCACCGTTCTTGGCGACCTTGATCGTGCCGCCGTTGAGCACCACCATCGAGCCCCCGTTGCCCGAAGTTATCGTGGGGGTGGTCACCGTGCCGCCGTTCATCACGAAACGCCCAGCTCCTCCGTTCCAGCCCAAGTAGATACCGCCGCCATTGTTCGACGTGCCGACCTCTAGCGTCCCGCCGTTGATGGTGTACGCACCATTGCCTCCGGTTTTTTCCGCAATATCCACCCAGTTTCCGTCGTTGTTGGACCCGACGTTGAACGTCACGGTGCCGCCGTTCTGCGTGAATGCGCCGATCGCCTTGTTTTGATCGCCGACGCGCATCCAGTATTTTCCGGTGATGGTGCCGTCGTTCAGAGTATATGCGCCGTTCGCACCGCCAAACTCGCCGACGCGGAAGTCACCGTTTCCGAGGGTGATGGTTCCACCATCCTGCACGAAAACGCCAGCGCCGTAGTTTCCGACATCAAGCGTACCACTCCTCAAGTAGATGGAGCCGCCGGACAGTATGTACGTCGCACTGCCCCGCGCATTTCTTCCAAGCCAGATGTTGCCGTTGTTGTTGACGCCGGTCTCGACCTCGCCGCCGGTCTGGACGATCGTGCATTCTGTCACGTTATCATGCCCGGCATCAATCCAGTTCGCCAACAACTTGCCGCTGGAGATATTCACGTACGAACGGGCGTTGGCGGTACCAAGCTGAAGACCACGGTCTCTTGCGGTGCAGAAATTGAGCGTCCCTCCAGAGATGTCGAGGTAGCCAACACCACCATTGACCATGCCGACCTGTCCGTTCGCGGTCATGGAGATCGTGCCTTCCAGAGCGCGGAACACGGTGTGGTTGTTCGCCGCGCCCACGTTGAGCGTACCAGAGGCGTCGCCTTCAGAGCGGATGATTGCGATCTTCGCGTTCGCGGCCGTCGTCAGGTTCGCGATATTGTCGATGAACGTCGCCTCCGTTGCCGTCACGGTGCCACCGTCCGCATAGAAGCGCACTTCGCCATCAGTCTGCGAACTGTTGGAGAACGACGAGCCCGCCACCGCCACAAGATGGTTAAGCGTGAGGACGTGCCCGTTGAGATTCGCCGTGCCGGAGATGGACGGCGTGACGGAAAGCCAGCGCCAGTCGCAGTCCGCCGTGAACGTGCAGTTGCCGATCTGGAAAGATGCGCAAGTCAGGTACTCTGGCCACTGCATGTTGATGTTCTGTCCCTGCATGAGGACTGCCGTGTTGGCGTCGGGAATCGCGTTTGCGATAACAAGCGTGCCCAGCTTCACCTCCCAGTTGGCGGGGTTTGCGGGGTTGCCGTCGTTTCCGCCGCCAGTCCACGTGGCGGATTTAGCACCATCCTGCACAAGGGTGATGTTCGAGCCCACGCCGCGCAAGAGCCCCTGCGCGTTCGCGTTCGAGGTAAACGGATCCTTGTCGAAGATCATCGTGGACATCGTGTCCGTCGTGTTCGTGACCATCGAGCCGAAGCTGTCCGTCGTGAAATCATTGAGCTTCAGGTTGTGTCCGTTGAGGTCGAGGACGACGCCGTTGGCGAAGTTGATTTCGCCGAGCGCGCTCCAGTCGCAGTCATCCGCAAGCGTGACGGTCGATGGACCGGTGCCGAAGGTCAGCTGCGAGAATCCCAGCTCAGAGCCTCCGTTGATGGAAACGGCGAACGGATACTTCATTCCGTTCACCGACGTATCCGACCCCCAGCCGCCGCCGGTGTCGCGGACGATGAGCGTGAAGCGGTGCCAACCTTCCGAGACGTAGGAGCCCGCCGTAATCGCATAGCGATAGGTATTGAGGAAGAACTGCCAATCGCCGTCGATCGCGAAGGTTATCATGTCATCCATGGCACAACGGATGTCCCAGCGTCCGGCCTGCTCGGCGGAAGCGTAGATCCAGCCGTCGAAGCGCAGCTGCGACCCGCCGAGGTCGGACGGGCTGTTCCCGCTTGTCCTGTCGAGATAGGAGACGGCCTTTTCGCCGCAGGGCGTGTAGTCTGCGAGTGGACGTTCGCGGAACGTGATCCAGTTGTTGTCGCCGCCCGTCGATGCGATGCGTCCGTAGTGTGGCGCGGCGTGTCCGCCGACGAGGACGGAACCCCACGTCGGCGAAAGGCCGGCTGGCAGGGTGAACGACGTCGTGCCGTCGATGAGGAGCGTGGTGAGAGGACCCGGCATGGCACCGGAGACCACGGTCGTGCCGTCCTTGCCATAGCACGTCCAGTTGACGGCGTTCGTGAGGTCGTCCATGGACCTCGGCGCGGAGGCGCCGATCCACTTGGCGTACGCAGGCTGCGCGGAGGCCACCGTGATCGTGCCGTCCTCCACGCGCGCGACGTAGGTGTCCGAATCGGTGAGCGTCACGAAATCGAGGACGCTCGACGCACCGGCAGGCAGGCTGAATCCGCCGGTAACGAACTTCATCTCAGTGCCACTGAAGTTCGCCGTGTCGAAAACAATGGATGCGCCCGTTCCCACGCCGACCGAGCCGTCAGTGCGGAACATCCCCTCCTTGCCGATCGTGAAGGTCGAACTAGCTGCGATGTCGAAGCCCGTGGAGAAAGCGCTCTCCCTTCCGCCGATCGGCGCATCGGGGCCGGCAAAGGCGTTCGCGGAAAGCTGTTCGTCGCTCAGCACGCCGTTCCATGTGCGCACCTCGTGGAACTGTCCCTTGAGGTCGTATAGACTGCCGATGTCACGTCCGAGGGTGAGGATGTAATCCGGTGCATCCGCAAGCGTCCATGACGGGATGGTGCCCGAACATTCCTTCATCAAGAAGCCCGTCACACAGTCGCGTGACATCCAGCGCACCGTGGTCGACCCGTCGTCGTTTCGCTTGAAGGTAATCGAGATGTGCTGCGGAAGGTTTGGAACGAGCGAGGCCAGGCACCCCTTGTTCCAATCGCCGCCGGAGATACGATCGGTTCCGCCTATTTTGGCGGTGACCGGTGCCCGGCTACTTCCCGTACTGCCGCCATACTCCTGATTGTAGCCATACGCCGTGTTGATCTGGAACCTGTTGTCGCCGTCGCGTCCGTATGCGAATGCACTTGACCAGGCAGCCGGATTTTCCAGCTTCTCGTACCAGATTTCCAGCGTGGCGTCGCCGCTGCCAAGAACGCCGCCGCCAATTTCAAGGTACCCCTTGTCGTTGCCGCTGCCGCCGCTCGCGACGACGGCCTTACTCCCATCAAGCACAACGCTTTCTCCACCCTTCGTTGCATTCACGCTCCCGACGGAGTCAGCGAGACATTGCGCCTCCGTCGTGCCGTTGAACGACCAGCGGTGCGTGAGTGTGGCGGGAGGCACGTACGTGAACGTGGCGATGTAGATCAGGCTATCCCGCAACCCCGTCTTGTACGCCCTGGCCTTGACGGTCGTACCGTCCGTCACCGTGAACGGCGCGGAATACGGCGTGCTGGACGTCGTGGGGTCGCTGCCATCGGTGGTGTAGTAGATCGTGGCGCCTTCCGTCGCGCACGTGAGCGTGACAACTGTCTGCTGGCCCATGGAGAATTCCGTCGGCGTGGGCGACGTGGGCGTTTCGACGGCAAAGCCTTCTATGAGCATATATCTGACATTGCCATCTTCCGTAACCGACTGCACGCTCCATCCCTCCGGTATGGTGGCGGGGGCGAAACTCACGCCATCTGCAAGCGCCGAGGGAACGGAGACGAGCGGAACCTCGTTTGCGCTTGAAAGGTCCACGCCGCTCATGTCGAGTTCGAACACGCCCGAAAGCGAATCGGTGATCATGAGATATCCAGCTCCCGAGGGCTTGAACACCGCGCCCTGCGCAAGCGTCAACGCCGCCGCCGTGCCGGAGCCGGTCACGGTTCCCGTCACCGTGAACACGCAGTCGGCGGCCGTCCGCGCAATGGTTCCGTCGAGGACAAGGTCCTTCACGATGAAGTGCGTGGGATTGTCCCCGCGCTTCTCCAGCGTGAACGTGGCGCCCGACCGGATCCGCAGCGTTCCGTCCTCAAGCGTGCTCGTGGGGAAGTAGTTCCACGAATCAGTCTTCACGCGGACCTCGCCCTGCTGCACGTCGAGCGTGCCCGTGCCGATGCAGTAGCAGCCTGAGAGGTAGAACTGTCCCGATCCCACCTTGGTGAGCGTGTTTGTGCCGAGGCTGACCCACACGGGACTGGAAGCATAGGAGTCGTACCCGTAGCAAGCCACGACCTTGCCGGACGATGTATCGACCGTGGCGTTGCCCTCCAGGATGATCGACGTCAGGCCGCTCGACGAATTGCCGGTCGATTTGAGCGTCGCGCCCTCCTCAAGGATGACCCGCAGCGTCTCGCCCGAATAGTCGGTAGTGCTCAAGGCGTTCTCGTCCAGCGTCGCGCCGCCCTTCACGCGGACGGTCGGAATCTGGCGGTTGTCGTTGCTGTCGTGGCGGGAGCCAAAGGACCAGATGTTGCCGGCCTTCACCGTGCCGCTCTTGATCACCGTCTCGCCCCAGAAGTACGCGGCGTCGAACGGCACCGCGTTGCCGCCGTTGTCCTTCGGCATCGTGTACGTGTTGCCCGCGCCGGGATTGACCACCAGCGTGCCCACGCCTTTAATGCTTCCGTTTGCCAGGCCCTCCCTGCCGGTGATCTCCACGGTGGAACCCGCCGACAGCAAGTTCAAGCCGCCAAGCGTGATGACGGCGCCGCTGCCGCTGAACCTCACCGTGCCGGAGGGGACGCTGACCGTTCCGACGGTCATGGCTGTCTCGGACGAAATCACGGTGTCGCCCGAGACGAACACCGCCACGGCCTCGCCGGAGGCGGGGAGCGTGCCGCCGGTCCAGTTCTGCGGATTGTCGAACCTGCCGTCGTTGGCGTTGTTGCTCCAGCTCTTCGCGAAGTCGGATTCGGTGTACACGGTCACGTCGATGCCGCTCGCGCTGTTGTTCACGCCGCTGCCCCAGCCGTCGCCCTCGGCGCGCGTCTTCTGCTCGCTGGCGACAACGGCATAGGCGCTGCTTCCGGCGGCGCCGCTCTTCGAGGCGGCAAACGTGTAGTTGCCCGCGGGGAGGATGAAGGCGTAGATGCCATTCGCGCTGGAGGTTGTCGTGACATTCGTGGCGCCCGTGGCGGTAACGGTCGCGTCGGCGACGGGGTTGCCGCTCCTATCGAGGACGCGTCCGCTGATGACGGACGAGTGGCGCGCGCCCAGCACCGGCGGGAAGATGTTCGCCACAAAGGACTCGAGGTTCTTCCCGTTGACGTCAGTGGTCGTGTCGTACCAGCCGTCGCTGCTGCCGCCGTAGCCGTAGTTGATGTGGATGTAGAGCTTGTCGTTATGGTAGCCGTATCCGTCCGCGACGACGGCATGGCTGGTGAGGTTGAGCAGGACGGGAAGGCCCGCGTCAAGGTTCGCGATGAGCTTGCCCGCGTTGAAGCCCGTCTTCACGGCGTCCGCATAATGGAGGTTCAGGATCACGCTGGAGGCGACGGCGTCGGTGAAGCCGCTCGTCTCCCCCGTGAAGTAGTGCGAAAATACGGAAAGCCCCGCGTCGCGCGTGAGACGGCCGATGGCGGCGCGGGACGCCGCCGGCGTGGAACCCGTGGGCGAATCGACCATCTTGTTCCATTCGTACGGGCCGCCGTATGGCGGGTCGAACTCCGTGTACGCCCCGGTGGTGGTGTTCGTCATTCCGCCGGTGCCGTCCTGAAACACCCACCATTTCCCGTATTCGTCGATAGTGTCGTAGAGGTATTCGCCGGGCAGGATACGTTCCGTCGGATACCTGTGGTAGTACATGACCTGCCCGAGCGCCGTGGCGGTGCATCCGCACACGCGGTGGAGCGGCGTGTAGTAGTTGTAGCAGTACTGGCCGCCGGCGTCGCCCTGCCCCCAGTGCGTCGTCAGGAGCGGCCCCACGCGCACGTCGTCGATGCTGCTCAGCGGACCGGCGGCCCATACGGACACCGCCGCGACGCAGATTGCCGCCGCAAGCGCGGCACTTCCAATGTGGTGCGTGAGGACACGCGTGGATTTCAACGACTCGAACGACATTTTCACATCTCCTTGCTATCGAAACCTCCGTTACAGGGGAATACCTCCCCAAACCAACGTCAGTACTTTAGCACTTTTGTTACCCTGCCGTCAAGGACAATTTTGGGAAACTGTGGTGAAATTATGGTGAAAGGGCGCATCCGCGAATCGTGCCATATCCAAATTGGCATGGCAAACTGCGGCGGATACGCCCGAAAAAATGTGGATTGACGAAAGGCGCTTTTTATGAGACAATGGCGACGTGTTCAGCGAAGTTTTAAGAGAGAACATGCAAAGATGAACTTCATAGCAGCAGACGCAGACTACAAAGACGCCGCAATGGTGCTTTTCGGAGCTCCTTACGACTCTACCACCAGCTTTCGGCCAGGAGCGCGCTTCGGGCCGTCGGCGATGCGCTCCGAGTCGTTCGGCATAGAGACGTTCTCGCCGTACCAGAACCTCGATATGGCCGACGACATGACAGTGCACGACGCCGGAGACATGGAACTGCCCTTCGGCGACCCCAGGCCAGTTCTCGACATGATAGAGGCAAAGGCGGCGGCGATTCTTGACGACGGCAAGATGCCGGTGCTGCTCGGCGGCGAGCATCTCGTCTCGCTTGGCTCCGTCCGCGCCGTCGCCGCCAGGCATCCCGCGCTCCACATCATACACTTCGACGCCCACGCAGACCTTCGCGAGGACTATCAGGGAAACCCGCTATCCCATGCGTGCGTCATGCGCCGCTGCCACGACATCATAGGCGACGGGCGCATACACCAGTTCGGCATAAGGTCAGGGACAAGAGACGAGTTCGAGTTCATGTCCTCCGGCCACGTCGCGACCGAACGCCACACCTGCGGCACTCTGCGGAACCTATCGCTCCCGCAGGACGTGCCCGTGTACCTGACGGTCGATCTAGACGTGCTTGATCCATCGGAATTCCCCGGCACCGGCACGCAGGAGGCCGGCGGACTCCGCTTCCGCGAGCTGCTCGACGCCCTTCTCGACGTCTTCGCCAGATTCAACGTGGTGGCGTTCGACAACGTCGAGCTCGCCCCGTCGCTCGACCACTCCGGACGCTCCACCGCCATTGCCTGCAAGCTTCTCCGCGAAGAGCTTCTCGCCGCCGGACGTCGCCTCCAGCACACGTAGCTGCCACAACCACCACGAAAAGACCACTCAATGAAAAATCCACTTCTCGCCATAACCGCCCTTGCGCTCGCCCTCTGCGCCCCAGCCGCCGAGCGCGTGCGCGTCGCCTGCATCGGCGATTCAATCACCTACGGACTTGGCCTTGCCAACCGCGAGAAAGAGTCGTATCCGGCACAGCTGCAGAAGTTGCTGGACGAAAAGTTCCCCGGAAAATACGAGGTGCGCAACTTTGGAAACTCCGGCCGCGGCATCTACCTCGACTCGATGCGCGGCAGCGAGAAGCGCGGCTTCAGGTACATGCCTGAACACAAAGCGGCGCTTGCGTGGAAGCCCGACATCGTGATCAGCAACCTCGGCATAAGCGACAATGGCGAATACATCAAGGAATACACCGGCGGCCGGAAGCGCGGA
>JAEEGL010091069.1_pt1 | contig 10787 bp, 7 predicted proteins | sample 9134231 | NCBI WGS metagenome assembly JAEEGL01 (sample SAMN16246548, study PRJNA631951) | gut metagenome | biome: gut microbiome; feature: rumen; material: fiber-attached | host: Bos | place: Iran: Karaj | collected 2018-10
AGAGTTAAGGGCTTTATCGGACCTGAGTTTGACACCAAGGTTCTCATAGAGGAGAACGGGATTAAATACTACGTTGATGTTGAGAATGGCCAGAAGACAGGGTTCTTCCTTGACCAGAAGTTCAACAGACAGTCAATTCGTGGCCTCTGCAGAGGTAAAAGAGTTCTCGACTGTTTTACCCACACAGGCTCTTTTGCCCTTAATGCGGCAGCAGGCGGTGCCAGCGAGGTAATCGGCGTGGATGCATCTGACCTTGGCTGCAAACAGGCTGAGGAAAATGCTGAACTTAACGGGCTTGAGAAAGTTGCATCATTCCAGTGCGCTGATGTATTCGAGCTTTTACCTGACCTAGAGAAAAAGGGAGAGAAGTTTGACGTTGTCATCCTTGATCCTCCTGCTTTTACCAAGTCGAGGGCTTCAATAAAGAAGGCAGCCACAGGCTACAAGGAAATAAATATGAGAGGCATGAAGCTTGTCAAGAACGGTGGATACCTTGCGACCTGCTCATGTTCTCACTTTATGGACGAAGATCTTTTCCTCAAGACTATCGCTGATGCAGCAAGGGATGCGCATAAGCGTCTCAAGCAGGTGGAATTCAGGCAGCAGGCGGCAGATCACCCGATTCTTTGGGGCGGAACAGCTTCATATTACTTGAAATTCGTGACCTTCCAGGTAATTGATGAGATGTGAAATATTAAATTATTGCTGTTAACGAATTTTTACTTTTAATTTTTGCGAGTTTTTACTATACTAAATGTCTGATGTTGCATCTCTTTTATTTAATTATTGAAAGGCAACATGGAACAGAAGGAGAAATACAGATGGTAAACAAGAGAATCAGACCGGATGAGAGACCGGTTTTTCCGAAAAGAGCAATTATCACCGCAGGAATGCCTTACGGAAATAAAAAGCTTCATTTTGGCCATGTAGGCGGAATGTTCGTACATGCAGATACTTTTGCAAGATTTATGAGAGACCGCATCGGAAGCGAGAATGTTATTTTTGTTTCCGGTACAGACTGCTATGGCTCACCTATTGATGAGGCTTATAGAAAGCTTGTTGCAGAGGGCTTTGATGGAACTATCGAAGACTATGTAATGGGTAACCACAACACACAGAAGCAGACACTTCTTGATTATGAGATTGGACTTAACCTCTTCGGAGCATCAGCTTTTGGCGAGACAGGTAAGACACATAAAGAGGTAAGCGCATGGGTTTTTGAGACTCTTTACAAGAATGGCTGGCTTGAGAAGCTGTCTACACCACAGTTTTTTGACACAGAGAAGGGAGTTTTCCTCAACGGACGTCAGGTAATCGGAAAATGCCCTATTGAAGGCTGCCAGAGTGAGCACGGCTATGCTGATGAGTGTTCTCTTGGACATCAGTACATGCCTACAGACCTTATCGATCCTGTAAGTACTCTTTCAGGCAAAAAGCCTGAGATCAGATACGTATCAAACTGGTACTTCAAGCTGGATGAATGCAGAGATCTTATGACAAAGATGGTTGCTTTCCTTCGCAAGGAGACCAATACCAGAAAGAATCAGCTCAACACTATTGAAGAGTTCTTGAAGCCACCATATATCTATGTTCAGAAGAAGCTTGTCGAGGATATGGACGAGCTCAGAAGCAAATTCCCTGAGCATGAGACAATTGACCTTGAGGCAGAGAAGAAACCTTCAGTTACTTTTGTTTTCAAGAATCTCGCAGACCGCGATGCTGCCAGAAAGGTTCTTGATGAGAGAGGAATCAACTACAGAACAGGTAAGACACTGGTTCCTTTCAGACTTTCAGGAAATGCAGCCTGGGGTGTTCCCGTACCGGATAAAGAGGATATGAAGGGCTTTACCTTCTGGGTATGGCCCGAGTCTCTTTGGGCTCCAATTTCTTTCTCCAAGACCTACATGAAACAGCAGGGTATCGGCGGAGAAGAAGAGTGGAAGCGTTGGTGGGACGATGAGGACGCCAAGGTTTATCAGTTCATCGGCGAAGACAATATCTATTTCTACGGAATTGCAGAAATGGCTATGGCAGTAGGCCTTAAGTACAGACCGGAAGAGGTTCCTGAGGATATTTCAGGCTTCAACTTCCCTCACCTTGTTGCTAACTGCCACATTCTTTTTGGCGATAAAAAAGCAAGCTCAAGCGGAAATGTTAAGCCACCTATGGCAGAGGATCTTCTTAGCCTCTATTCAGCAGAGCAGCTTCGTATGCACTTCCTTTCACTTGGACTTTCATCAAAGAGCGTAGGATTTAAACCTAAGTCACTTCTTCCTGAGCTTAAGGATGAGCCTGGAAAGGACATGGTGCTTAAAGAGGGAAATCTTCTTACAAATGTATTCAACAGAATCGTAAGAAGCTGCTTCTATTCTGTTCAGGAGTATTTTGACGGCAAGCTCCCTGAGAGAGAAGTATCAGATAAGATCAAAAAGCTTTCTGAGGATGCAATCCTTGAGTATGAGAGACATATGTACAACCATGATTTCCACAGGATCACTTATACTCTCGACAGTTACATTCGTGAAGTAAACAAGTACTGGGTAGGAAATGCCAGAGAAGCTGATAAGAACAATGATAATGAGCTTAGAGCACAGGTCCTTTCTGACTGCTTCTACTGCGTAAAAGTAATTGCAACTCTTCTTCACCCATTTGCACCTGTTGGATGTGAGAAAGTAAGAGAGTATCTTGCTGTTGATGAGAGACTCTGGAGCTGGGATCACATCTTTGAGCCTCTTACAGCAATCATGGAGCCAAACCATGAGTTCAAGTTCCTTGAGCCAAGAGTAGACTTCTTTAAGAAGCCTGAATGGCAGTTTGCAGGAGATGATGAATAATTAAAGAAAAAATTTATTTTTCCTTAATTTGCGCATTTTTAGGTTCGGAATTACAATCATAATATGAAGACTGTAAATAAAGAACCTATAATGCGTGACAGGACTTATAGGTCAGTTGAAGATGGTAATTACATGACGCCGGAACAGTTTATGCGTGTTGCGGTCCCTCTTTGTGTGACGCATTTTCTGTTGGAGTTTTTATACCTGTGGCTTGGGTGTACACCCATGGTCTATATAAATATTGCCAGTATTATTTCTTATGTTGTGAGTATTCTGTACATTAGAAATGGGCAGACAATGATAACAGTCTGGATAATGGTGCTAGAGGTTTATCTTCATGCGATTTTCGCCTGTGTCTTTTTGGGACTAAGATGCGGATTTCACTTGTGGCTATTCGGCACATTATCCTGTGTTTTTTTGCCATACTTTATACCGGATTTATCAAGAAGACAAAAAAGGCAGATAGGAGTTTTTAGTGCTGTTATTGTCGGTACTTTTTTGACACTTAGTTCGCTTGATAGAAGGGGATTGCTTCCGACTGTATACAGCGTAGATGAAACGCTTGCCATTGTTATGTATAACGTCAATGCGACGTTGGCATTCGGTGCAATCATTTTGTACACTGCGATCTACAATATCAGAATGGCTAATAAAAGTCTGGAGCTTCAACAGATGGCTGACCATGATTTTTTGACCGGAATCTTTAACCGTCAGAGACTCCAGAAGATTTTGGATGCGGAGATACGGCGAGCGGAGAAGCTTTCAGAATGCCATCTTTTAGTGGCTATTGCCGATATAGATTTTTTCAAGGAAATCAATGATACTTATGGGCATGAAATCGGAGATGCGGCATTAAAAGAACTGTCAGATATTTTTTCAGAACACGGCGACAAAGGCCTTATTTACGGCAGATGGGGTGGAGAGGAATTCCTCCTTATCGCACCTGAAAATATGTCTTATAAACAGTTTGGAGAGATGCTTGAGACCCTGCGCAGGGAGGTTGAAGATAATGAGTTCGCCCATGATGACCACACCATAAAGTTTACGATTTCAATCGGAGCCGCGGAATATGAAAGGGGCATGACTGCTGAGCAGCTTGTGGATTTGGCTGACGACAGACTATATAGTGCCAAGGGTAACGGAAGAAATAAGGTGGTTTATTAAAAGAGATTTGCGTTAAACATATTTGATGCAGAATCTCTTTTTTTGCCATTTTTAAGAATGTGGAGCAAAATAGATTGTGTGCAAGTAAAAAGCGTGCTAGAATCTTGGGTGTAAATGAGGGAGAAATACTCTTTTTTCAAGATAGGAGATTACAGATATGACAGACTACAATTTACTTGTACAGCAGCTTAACAGCCTTGCTGAGGACGAGCCATTATTTGTACCGGTACTTTCAAACGCGTCAGCTTTATTGTACGAGAATCTGGAAGATATAAATTGGGCGGGCTTTTATCTTATGGATAAGGGATCTCTTATGCTTGGCCCTTTCCAGGGTAAAGTTGCATGCATCAGAATTCCGCTTGGAAGAGGTGTTTGCGGAACTGCAGCCAAAGAAGACAGGACTCAGCTTGTGGCAAATGTGCACGAGTTTGAAGGCCATATCGCCTGCGATGCAGATTCTAACTCTGAGATAGTTATTCCTATGCACTGCAATGGCAAGGTTATAGGCGTATTGGATATCGACAGCCCTGTTTATGACAGGTTTAAATTTGAGGATCAGATCGGGCTCGAGAAGTTTGTAAAGGCAATCGAGGAAAAAACTGATTTTTGCAGATTCAACGGACTTCGCGAGGAGCAATTTAAAGAAGACTGATGATGCAGGGGGACGGTACTTTCGTTCCAATTTTGTAAGCGAAGCTGCCTTGACAAACATAAACAGCACGGATCTCATGGAGCTGGACATTGCGTAAAGCCCTAAGAACAAATAGTCGTGCAAGGGCACTCCTATTTGTAAGGTCTTTACTCCATAGCTCCAAAATCGCCCGTGCTTTGTATATGTATTGCCAAGTCAGCTATAGTATGCAAATGTGATGGAACGAAAGAACCGGTCCTGCTGTTTCATTGGCTTTGTCTCATAGATTTAGAAAGAGGTACAAGATGTCAGGGAAGATTTCGTTTTCGAGTGATTATACAAAGGGCGCACATCCGCAGATTTTGAAGCGCCTTTCTGAGACAAATTTTGAACAGATAGATGGGTATGGAACAGATGACTATTGCAAGAGCGCTGCAGAGAAGATAAAAAAGCTCTGTGGTACACCTGATGCGGATGTTTTCTTCCTTGTGGGAGGAACGCAGACCAATCAGACAATTATCGACATGCTCCTTAAGCCGTACGAGGGAGTTGTGGCAGCGCAGACAGGTCACGTGGCTGCACATGAGGCCGGCGCAATAGAGTTTTCAGGCCACAAGGTGCTGACTGTTCCGAGTTTATATGGAAAAGCCGGCGCTGAAACTGACGCAGATAAAAAGGCTGTCTACTCAGATGAAGTAGGTAAGATAAAAGCATGTGATCTTAAGGCTTTGCTTGAAACTTTCTATGGTGACGATAACCATGAGCATATGGTTTTTCCGGGGGCTGTGTACATTTCACACCCAACCGAGTATGGAACTCTTTATACCAAGAAAGAGCTGGAGGAAATCTCCGGAATCTGTAAGGAGTACAAAATACCTTTGTTCCTTGACGGAGCAAGGCTTGGCTATGGTCTAATGAGCAAGAGGACCGATGTTAGCATCCAGGATATTGCAAGACTTGTCGATGTATTTTACATCGGCGGCACCAAGGTGGGTGCTATGTTTGGTGAAGCTGTTGTATTCACAAAGGGCGCTCCTACAGCGCATCCCGTTCCAATCATCAAGCAGCACGGAGCACTTCTTGCAAAAGGATGGCTGTTGGGACTTCAGTTTGATACTCTTTTCACTGATGACCTGTACATGAATATCAGTAAAAATGCGATAGAGATGGCAGAGCTTTTGAGAGAAGGTCTTGTGGAGAAGGGCTATCAGCTCTTTATTGACTCACCGACAAATCAGCAGTTCATAGTAATGGACAATGACAAGCTGAAAAAATTCTCTGAGCACGTAAGATACGGTTTCTGGGAGAAGTTTGATGAGATGCACACCGTAATCAGGCTTGCCACTGACTGGGCTACCACAAAAGAAGATATCGACACATTGATGAAGTATCTGTGATGAGAAATTGTGGGATGGATAGTCATAATTAGTCACGGGCCGGGATAAGACAGCGGGGATGGTTCTTTTTAAGACAGCGGGGACGGTTCTTTTGACTGGTGTCACACCAGTCAAAAGAACCGTCCCCCTGTCTTAAAAAGAACCGTCCCCGTGTCTTATCCCATCCCCGTGTTTCATCGCCGTGGCACTAGCTTTAGGTCTTCAAACGTCAGGTCCTTGCAGTATTCAGTGTGAATGTTTTCGGAGCGTGAGCCGGAAGAACTGGTAAAAGTTTCGAGCTGGTCTTCAGAGACAGGGCCGTCAATCTGCAGGGTTCTGCCGCCAAGATCCTCCATTTCGATTTCCTTGAAAGCAACATCACGGATTTCGTAGCCTGGAACATCGAAGCCGCATAGCAGGATTGACGGGCAGTCATGCCATTCGTTGCGACCGGCGTTGTTGTCAAGAAAACGACCGAGGAGGTGCATGCGCTCAAAGCGGCAGTCTGAGAGGATGGGCGGGACTTTGGAGCCTTCGCCGTCATCGTTGTAGCCTACTGAGTGCATTTGAATATGAGAAGCGGTAATATCGCGGACGAGTATGTTTTTAACATACCCGCCGCGTTTTTTTGTTGCTTTAATTTCAATTCCGGACCAGGTAGGTCCCATATCGCAGTCCCAGAGCCTTACGTCCTCAACACCGCCTGACATCTCACTTCCGACGCAGAGCCCATGTCCGAAATGGCAGATGCTGTCGAAAACTCTGATGTGCTTCGTCGGTCTGTTTATCACGTTGCCCTCAGGGTTTTTGCCTGATTTTATGGCGACGGAGTCATCCTCTGTGTAAAAGTCGCAGGCGTAGAGTGTGGAATTTGTGGAGGAATCGGGATCCCATCCATCGCCATTCCAAACGCCCTCTGACTTAATGGTGCAGTGATCTGTGACAATGCTGTCAGAATAAATAAAATGCAGGTTCCATGAAGGCGCAAAGCCAAGTGTGAGGCCGTGGATCCAGATGTTTTTACAGTTACTCATGTTTATGAGTCTTCCGCGGAATCTGCTGGCGATAGTCTCGGGCTTCTCATACTCTTTTATCTTATCGCCGAGTGATGCGATGTAATCTTTTAGTCTCTCGCCCTCAATTCGAGCGATGGCTTTGGCAAGAGCAGCACCTCCGCCCATTATGGAGCCTTCGCCTCTTATAATAACGTCTTCGCAGTTAAAACCTGAGGTGTGATCAAGTTCGCCCAGATTGAGAAGACTTCTGTAGCATTCCATCTCATAACCTTCGAAACGGCTGTGAATTTTGGGAAGATAGTCTGCCGGATCCTCTGTTCCCTGTAAAAGAGCGCCCTCTTCCAGATAGATTTCTGTTCCGGAATGAACATTTAGAGCACCTGACAGATAAGTACCTTTTGGGAAAAAGACAATGTGCTCGTTGTCGCAGGTATCAAGCGCGGCTTGAAGAGCTTTGGTGTTTATGGTGTTCCCGTTAGGATCGGCGTTGTAAGGCGCTGATGTCACATCAATAAGCGCCTTTGTTTTCCTGGTATGAACTGATATTTTTCCGAGAGATACCTGCTCAGACTCAAGACCTGATGAGGATGTCCTCAGCATTTTTACCTCTATCGCGTATACACTGTCAGGGGACAGCTGTTTTAAGGAAAAATGAGTTTTTATAGTATCGCCAATCTGATTCCCATCTAGAAAAATCAGATATTTGGTATCAGGACCTGCATCAAGTGGCATGTCCCAGAAAATCTCAGCTTCCGTATCCAGTGATCTGTAATCAAGTAAAAATTCAAAGTTCATATCTCGTCTGTCCTCCGTAGCAAAGGTCACTTTATGAGAAAATGATACAGTGCCCAACTATCAAATTCAATTGAAAACCATTTAAATATTGCGCAAAATCATCCTAATAGCCGGATAGATTACTTGCTGGAGATTATTTAGACACAATTCTGTTTTGGCTCAAAAAATTCTGAAATTGGCGAAAATATTTAACAACTTTCTGAGCAAAAGACTATAATATTATAAAGAGAAGGTTGCAGCAATTTGGGGATTGCGGCAACAAATAATAGGCATCGCACAGATGCCATATAACCAGGAGGCGTGGTATGAAGAAATATGTAGCAGAATGTATTGGAACGGCGGTACTTGTAGTTCTAGGTTGCGGAACAGCAATGCTTGTTGGGTGTGATGCAGCAAATGGTTCAGGTTATCTTTTGACAGCCCTTGCTTTCGGTCTTGTGATCGTTGGAATGGCTTATTCTATCGGAAATATCTCCGGATGTCACATTAACCCAGCAGTTTCACTTGGCGTTCTTATGACAGGTGGCATGACTGTAAGCGATTTTGTTGGATATGTAATTTCCCAGTGTCTCGGCGCTTTTGCTGGCGCAGGTATACTTGCACTTATATTTGGAACTGGCGGTGTTGAGGACAAGACAGGCGGTTTTGGCTCCAACGGACTTGCAGGCGTAGGTGGCAATCCTGTAGCCGGTCTTATTGTTGAGATCGTTCTCACTTTCGTATTTGTTTTTGCAATTCTCGGCGTAACTTCCAAGAAGGCTGGACATGGCTCTTTTGGCGGACTTGTAATCGGTCTTACTCTTACACTTGTTCATATTCTTGGCATTGGCCTTACAGGAACATCTGTTAACCCTGCAAGAAGCTTTGGACCTGCACTTGTGGCAGCATTTTCCGGAAATTCAGCACCTATCGCTGCTCTCTGGGTATTCATCGTAGGACCTCTTGTAGGAGCTGCCCTTGCAGCATGCGTTTATAAATGGCTTGAGGACTGATTGCGAGATTACAGGAAAATCCCATAAACGGTAAATAATATAGTGTACTGATTCGCAGGGCTTGAATGGTAACGCGCGAATTAGTACACTATTGTTATAGTGAGGGGTTATGAGAAAAAGATTTTTGCTGGCAGGGCTAATCCTGATACTCTGTACTGTGCAATGTTTTGTCGTAAGCTACGCAGAAGAGCTTGGTGAAACCATTGCAAACATGCAGGAGCAGGAAGCGCAGACAAAAGAGACAATTTCAAATCTGGAAAAGCAGACCAAGGAAACCAAGGATGCGATATCTGCGCTCGAGGGGCAAAAAAGCCAGACTCAGAGCAATATTTCCAGTCTCCAAAATCAAAGTTCCCAGTTACAGAATACAATTAAAGGTTATTCCAGCAAGCTTGATGATCTCGGAAAAGAGATCTCTGAGGCGGAAGATGCCATGGCTGAAGTATCGGCAGAGATTGTCCAGCTGGATAAAGAGCTTCAAAAGGCCCGTCAGGATGAGCAGGACAGGCATGATCTTTTGATGCGCAGGATAAAGGCGACCTATGAGAGTGGCGGATCAAAAGGACTTTTGGTAATCCTATTGGAATCCGGGTCGCTGCAGGATTTTTTGACAAAGTTTGAGTATCTCAACGCTGTTCTTAAATATGACAGAAGAGTGATAGAGGAGTACAAGAGTCTTCAGGATACCATCAAATCCAAGCAGGAGGTGGTTGAGGAAAAAGAGGCTGAGCTCGACGAGTACCAGAATATGCTCGATGAAAAGCACGATGAACTTGCGAACCTCACTGATACTGTTAAGGGAAAGCTTAATTCCACCAACAACAGCATTTCTTCTGAAAAGAGCAAGCTTGCTGATTACGACAATCAGTTAAAAAAGCTTGATGAGAAGATGAAGGCACTTGAATCACAGACTGCAGCAGCGCAGGCAAAACTCGCTCAGCAGATTGCCGAGAGACTGGCACTTACAAGAGAGGATACATCAGGAGCGTATGCTGCTGACGCGACTGAGCTTATGTGGCTTGCAGCTACAATTCAGGCCGAGGCAGGTGGGGAATCCTATACAGGTAAGCTCGCAGTCGGATCGGTTATCATGAACAGGGTAAAAAGCTCAGCGTTTCCTAATACAATTGTTGGTGTTATCACGCAGAATCTGCAGTTTGCCTCATATAGATCGGGTAAAGTGGAGCTCATTATCTCAAACGGTCCTAATTCTACCTGTATAAGAGCTGCCCAGGAGGTTCTTGACGGAGCCCGTGTAGGAGATTACCTCTTTTTTATGACGCAGTATTATGCTGATTATTACGGAATCAGTGAATACACAATGATAGGTAATCATGCATTCTTTTACCGGTGGGTTACAAAGCCAAAAGAGATAGTGGTCGAACCAGAACCCGTGCAACAGGAGCAGCCACAGGAACAAACGCCAGAACCTGCACCCGAACCCACACCCGAACCTGCCCCGGAACCAGAGCCAGAGCCAGTCCCGGAACCGGCACCTGAGGAGAACTCAGAGCCCCAGGAAAACGAAGGCGGAGATGGTGGTGGTGAAAACCAGGATGAGAATTCAGGCGGCTGAAAGTCTGGTGACAGCACAAGGAATTTTGAATTAAATGTTGCACAATAAATGATTAAGTAGTATTATGTGAACATTAAAATAATAAAAAGGCTGTGACGAAGACAGTAGATAGCTTATGAAAGCTGGCAGAGAGCTGACGGTTGGTGCAAGTCAGTGCGAGTAAGAGCTTATCGAATATCACTTCTGAGCTGCGGAATTGAAATTTGAGTAACGGATTAGTAAATTCTGACGTGGTTCCGGCGTTAACGGAAAGCGTATTCAACCCAGGCTTTTTGTTTGGGCGCGTATGTGTAAACAGGTGGTATAACGAGATTATGTAAATTTTGCCTCGTCCTTTTTACAAGGACGAGGCTTCTTTGTTATCTAGGAAAGGAGATTACCAATGTACAACAAAGTCGAAACT
>JAEEGL010490112.1_pt1 | contig 10787 bp, 8 predicted proteins | sample 9134231 | NCBI WGS metagenome assembly JAEEGL01 (sample SAMN16246548, study PRJNA631951) | gut metagenome | biome: gut microbiome; feature: rumen; material: fiber-attached | host: Bos | place: Iran: Karaj | collected 2018-10
AAGCACCGGGGCCGGGACCGAAGCGCCGCCGGCGCCGGAGCCGCGGACCGTCCGCGCCGTGATCGCCGGCGAGACGGTGGAGCTGCCGCTGGAGGAGCTGACGGCGCGGGTGACGGCGGCGGAGATGCCGGCGCTGTTCCCGGCCGAGGCGCTGAAGGCCCAGGCGGTGGCGGCGCGGACGTACATCCTCTACCGGGCCGCGCATCCGGTCTCGGGCCACGAGGGGGCGGCGATCTGCGACGACCCGTCCCACTGCTGCGCCGTGGCGGACCGGGCGGCCCTGACGGCCTCGTGGGGCGAGGAGGGAGACGCGTGGTACCGCCGGGTGGAGAGCGCCGCGCGGGCCACGGAAGGACAGATCCTGACCTGGCGGGGCGAGCCGGCGCTGGCGGTGTTCCACGCCAGCTCGGCCTACGGCACGGCCTCGGCCGAAGAGGCGTGGGGCGCGCCGGTCCCCTATCTGGTCAGCGTGCCCTCGCCGGCGGGCGAGCGGGCCCTTGCCTCGTGGCAGAGCGAAGTCTGCGTCCGCAAGAGCGATCTGGCCGCCTGCTTTTCCGGCCGCCACCCGGAGGCGGTCTTCGACGACGGGCCGTGGATCCGCGCCGCCGCCGTGTCGGCGGGCGGCTACGTCGAGACCGTCTCCGTCGGCGGCGTGACGGTGCCGGGACAGGAGATCCGGACCCTCTGCGGGCTGAAGAGCGCGTGCTTCACCGCCGAGGAGGGGACCGATCTGATCCGCTTCACGGTCCGGGGCTACGGCCACGGCGTCGGGATGAGCCAGTACGGCGCCCGGGCCCTGGCGGAGGAGGGCGCGGACTTTGCCCGGATCCTGGCCTATTACTACCCCGGCACGGAGCTGTCCGCGGCCTGAGCGCCGCCCGGGACAGAAAACGGCCCGCGCCCACGATCCGTGGGCGCGGGCCGGGCCGCGTTCCGGGAAAGAGATCACCGGGCTTCGGGGCCGGGATAGATCCCCTCGCGCCACCAGATGTCCTGCATCAGCGCGTAGCGCGCCAGCGACATGCCGGTGTAGACGCAGTTGGAGGTGGCGAACACGTAACCCGCGCCGCGGGCCATGCCCTGGCGCAGGGCGCGGCGCACGTCCGCGGCCACCTCTTCGTCGGTCCCGGTCTGGAGCAGACCGCAGTTCACGTTGCCGATCAGGGCCACCTTGTCGCCGTAGAGACGGCTGACCTCGCCCAGGTCCACGCCGCCCTGGGGGTCGAGGCTGTGGATGGCGTCCGGCCCGCACTGGACCATCTGGTCCACGATGGGCATGATGTTCCCGTCGGTGTGCTTGATGCTGTAAAAGCCCAGGGCACGGTACGCGTCGAGGGAGGCCTTGAGATAGGGGGCGATGAACTCGGCGAACATGTCGGGTGTGAAGAAGGGGTTCACGTTGAAGCAATAGTCCGAGCAGAGGGCGAAGCCGTCGAGCAGGTGGCCCCGGCGGTCCAGCTCTTCGGCTTCGGCGAGACAGCGGTCCAGATTGCGGCGGGCCTCGGCGTGGACGTCCTCCGGCTCTTCGTAGAGCCGGGCGGTGAAGTCCACCATGTCGTTGCCGTCCGGCATGGCGAAGGTGGGGTCCCCGTGGGCCATGAGGAAGAACTCGTCGCCGCTCTTCTCGCGGATGGTCTCGTAAAGGCGGATCCGCGTGTCCATGTCGTAGGGGTTGGCGTGGACGAAGATGGCGCTGTGGTGGAAGCGCCGGGCGGTGTCGATGAAGAGGTCGGCCTCGTCGTCGATGTGGGCCTGTTTTTCCCGGGCGCTCATCTGCTTCCACTGATGATACGAGCGGTGGTCGGGGTGGACCTTGCCGAAGGCCTCCATGGTCAGATAGAAGACCAGCTCGAAGGTCGGCACCCGGCCGCCGATGGGTTCGCGGCGCAGGGTCCGGATAAAGCGTTCGCGTTCTGTCATGCGGATCGTCTCCTTGCCGTCGTTTTCTGACCCTATTGTAGCACAAAAGTTCCCGCGCCGCAAGGCCGGGCGGAGACCTTTTCCGCCCGGCCTTGCGGCGCGGGGTTGCAAACGGCCGGAAAGCGTGGTACAATGGCGCCGAGACGACACGACAGGAGGACCTCCCCATGCTCAGGATCCCATCCATCCCCGCGGGCGAGCCCGTCGACGCCGACGGCGCGCCGGGCGGCTTTTCCGATCCGGCCCTTCGGAAGAAGGCCCCCGTCTTCACCGGATACCGCGTCACGCTCAACGGGCGCGAGGCGCCGCTCCACGCGGCCCGGGTCTCCGCCGTTTCCTACAATACCGTCTGGCCCGGCTTCCAGAGGCCCGCGGACCAGACGGAGATCGCCCCCTTCCTCTCCTTTGAGGCCGACGAGCCCGTCGAGGTCCGCGTCGCGCTGGACCGCGCGCCGGAAGAGGCGGTCGTGCGGCCGCTGTCCGAGGGCATCGTGCCGGAGATCCGCGGCCGCGAGCTTTGCTTCACCGTCTCCCGCCCGGGCCAGTACACCGTGGAGGCGGACGGATATCACCGCGCCCTGCACCTGTTCGTCAACCCGCCCCGGGACTGGGACGTCGATCCAGACGACCCGAACGTCCTCTACTACGGCCCCGGCGTCCACTGCGTGGGCGGCGTCCTGCTGAAGAGCGGCCAGACGGTCTACGTCGACCGGGAGGCCGTGGTCTACGGGGCCTTCGCCGCGCTGGGGCAGAGGGACGTGCGCATCTGCGGCTACGGCGTCATCGACGGCAGCTGGGAGCACCGCGTCACCGGCCACGGCTTTTATCTCACCTGCCGCGACCGCATTCTGCCCGAGCAGGACGAGCACGGGCTGCTGGCCTTTCTCTACCGGCAGAACATCCTGTGGGGGAACGTTCGCTTCCTCAACTGCGAGAACGTTCGGCTGGAGGGCGTCACACTGCGGGACTCCGCCTCGTTCAGCGTCATCCCCGGCGGCTGCCGCGGCGTTTTCATCGACAACGTCAAGACCATCGGCATGTGGCGCTATAACTCCGACGGCATCGACATCATCAATTCCCGGGACTGCGTGGTGCGGCACAGCTTCCTGCGGGATTTCGACGACTGTATGGTCGTCAAGGGCACCATGGGCTACGACACGCTCAACAACGAGGACATCCTCGTCGAGGACTGCGTGATCTGGTGCGACTGGGGCCGGGCGCTGGAGATCGGCGCGGAGACCTGCGCGCCGGAATACCGCGGCATCGTCTTCCGGGACTGCGACGTGATCCACGGGGCCCACGTCGATCTGGACCTGCAGCATCACAACCACGCCCTGCTGCACGACATCCTCTTCGACGACATCCGCATCGAGTACAGCCGTTACCAGCAGCCCAGCGTCTATCAGCACGATATGACCGCCCCTTACGACCCGCCGGCGGAGTTCGAGCCCCCCGTCCCCTTCGGCATCTTCATCTGCGGCTCCGGCGCCTTCTGCGAGGACTACCGCAACGGCTGCGTCCGGGACGTCACCTTCCGCCGCATCCAGCTCCTGACGGAGCCCGGCGTGCCCGACCCGATCCCGACCTTCCGCGGACTGGACGAGGCGCACGACGTGCGCGGCGTGGTCATCGAGGATCTCACCGTCAACGGGAAAAAGATCCGCACCCTCGCGGAGGCGCACGTGAGGGCCAACGAGTTCGTCCGGGACCTGCAGATCCGCTGAACGCGCCGCACGGACGCGCCCGCCCCGGAGCGCGCTCCGACCCCGCGCAGAATCGAAAAGCACGGCGATCCGCCCGCGTCTCCGGGCGGACCGCCTCTTTTTTTGCGCGGCGCAGAGACCGTCCGCGCAAAAAAAGACCCGCGCCGCAAGGAGGATCTTGAAGAAGCTCTCTGCGGCGCGGTGTTGCTGTCGAAAAAGGGGGGGGGATCAGTGGCCGGAATAGGGGAAGGCCGTCTGCAGCTTGAACCCGCTGCTGCGGTCGCCGGACAGGACCGCCTCGGTCACGGCGGCCGACTGGTCCAGCTTCATCACCAGACGGCCCGGCACTTCGTACAGCGGTCCGTCCGGCTCGGTCTGGACCGAGAGGGCGACGGTGAAGACCGTTCCGGGCGCGGCGCCGCCCAGATCCTCGGGCAGGATGTCGAAACGGACCGGCGAGTCCAGCGGGCTCCCGTCGGCGCACTCGGCGCCCTGGGAGGAGACGAGGCGGCCGTCGATGGAAAAGGCGCAGGAGACCCCGTAGATCTTGTCGTCGGAGGAGAGAGACACCGAGAGGACGGCCGAGCCGTCTTCGGCGATCTGCGGCGCGAGGGCGCCGCTTTCGGTCAGATAGCCGCCGCGCCGCAAAGCGGTGACGGCCCTGGCGCGGGGCTGGCTCCAGCTCCAGATCGTGGCCGGCTCGGACAGATCCGAGGCGATCCCGCGGAGCGCGGCCCCGGCGCGGCTGCGGAGCCGGGGCGAGGTCCGGCCGTCCGCGCTGAGGCGGAGCAGGGCGGGCACCGCACCCTCGCCGGTCTCCTGCAGCAGATCCACGTCCGGATCGGCGATGCGGCCGGCCAGATAGGCGCCGACGTTGTAGTCCGAGACGGCGCCGTCCAGATCGCAGAGAGACACGCCGGCCAGCGCGATCACGGCCACCGCCGCGACAACGCCCACCAGCGGCAGGCGCCGGACGAACTGTTTGACCAGCACCGCCAGGAAGCACAGCGCCAGCGCCAGCATGAACACGCTGGTCAGCACGCGCAGCCGCGTCAGGCCGAAGACGTCGATGTAGAGCAGCATCTTGGACAGTGCCGTGGCGATGAGGATCAGCGTGAACACCGAGTAGACCGAAACGTAGGTCCGCACCAGCGGCGCGCCCGGACGGCGGCGGCGCACGAACAGCGTCGCGATCAGGATCATCAGCGCGTTGATCACCGCCACGGCGCACAGCTCGAAGAACCCTTCCCGGGCATAGGCGGAATAGAGCATGCCGTCCGGCTTGGCGCCGGAGAAGGCCATGACGTAGTTGCCGAACTGGGAGAAGAAGAAGAGGACGTAGACGATCAGCGCGGGGGTCAGCGCCGCGGCGGCCACGGCGCCTGGCGCGAAGCGCATCCGGCCGGCGGCGCGGCGGCAGGCCTCCGGCCCCATGGCCGCGGAGCGCAGACCGCGGGACGCGGCGAACAGCAGGCCGAACAGATACATGGCCAGCGGGACGCCGAACAGGACGCTGAAGACCTGGCCCGGCACCTTTTCCAGATCGAAGATCACCAGCTTGGACAGCAGGCCGGAGAACGCGCCGTCGTAGGACAGCAGCGCGATGATCGCCGCCGTGGGGGCGACGGCCAGCACCAGGCCCAACAGGATCCAGAGCGCCGTCTTGCCGCCGCGGCCCCGGCCGTTCCGGGCGAACATGGCGCGGAACAGGACCCCCATGGAGGGGAAGGGCAGCACGAAGGCGGCCTTGAGGAACTCAAACACGGCCAGCTCGCCGGGGAACCCCTCGGCAGACCCCGCCAGCGCGCAGAAGACCCAATAGACGTACAGCACCGCGCAGGCCATGGCGTCCAGCACCCGCACCGCGGGGATGGCGGTGACCGCGATCCCCGCGGCCAGCGCCGCGCCCAGCAGGGGCAGGATCACGGCCTTGGCCGTGACGCGGCGGCCGCGGGAGAAGACGAACAGCGCCGAGATGAGGTACACGCCCAGCGTGACCAGCGCCGCGCCCAGCGGCTTTTCCCAGACGGCGAGGACCCGCATGACCAGATATCCGGCCAGCAAAGCCAGCCAGGCCGCGGCGATCTCCGCCGCGGTGAAGCGGGCGGGAGCGGGAGCCGGAGCGGGGGCAGGAGCCGGAGCGGCCTGCTCCGGCGGAACGGCCGGCACGGCCGGCACAGAAGCGTTGGTTTCCATAAGAAAAGGTTCCTTCCTTTCTATTCTTCCGGGGACGGGTCGGCGCCGTCGGGACGGTATTCGATGATGTCCCCCGCCGAACAGTCCAAAGCGCGGCAGATGGCGTCCAGCGTTGAGAACCGGATGGCCTTCGCCTTGTTGTTTTTCAGGATCGAGAGGTTGGCCAGCGTGATGCCGACGCGGCTGCTCAGCTCGCCCAGCGACATCTTCCGCTTTGCCATGATGACGTCGAGGTTCAAAACGATCATGGGGATCCCTGCCGTTCCGTTCAGACCGTGAAGTCGTTTTCCTTCTTGATCTCCGTTCCGGCGGCGACCACGTCGGCCACCACCAGAAGCGCGATGCCGAGGAACAGCGCCGCGAAGGCGACCCCGGCGGAGATCAGGAAGAACTTGGCCAACAGCGCGAAGACGCCGCACTCGACGAAGCAGCAGACCGCCAGAAGCTGGATGAAGACGGCGCTGGGCGATACGAAGATCAACCCCTTTTTCACCCGCCGCAGAAGCCCCAGCATCAGGATCCCGGCAAAAAAGCCGGGCGCCAGCGCGCAGTAGCACAGGATCAGCACCGGCGTGAAGCTCGACGAAACGGCGGGCGAGGCGTACTCCGCCAGATACCCCTTCAGAAGATACGGCAGCAGCGCGGCCAGCGCGCCCAGCCCTCCCAGCAGCAGCCAGGTCAGGACCTGCGACAGCAGGACCCGGCCTTTGGTCCCGGACTCATTCATGACAAGCGTCCTCCCGGAAAATTTTCTGTCACGGAGAGTATAGCACAGTCGTGGGTGCTTGTCAATAAAAATTTATCGAAAAATAATAAAAATTTTTTGTTGCTCGATTTTGCCCTCCGCGCGGGGCCGGAGTTGACAACGCCGGGGGAAAGAGGGTATAATGAAGACGATCAAAATTGCCGCGGCGCGGCCGCAAAGGAGATACGAACACGATGAAACTTCGCCCGCCGAGCGTTCCGCTCATCACCGTCGACCCCTATTTTTCCGTCTGGTCCCCCGCGGACCGGCTCACCGACTGTGACCCGACGCACTGGACCGGAAAGCCGAACCCCATCCGGGGCACGCTGACCGTGGACGGCGCGGCATACCGGTTCCTGGGGGCGGGCGGCGCGCCGGCGCTGGCGCAGAAGAGCCTGGACGTCAGCGCCCTGTCGACGACCGCGGTCTTCGCGGGCGCGGGGGTGGAGCTGACGGCGGCGTTCACCGCCCAGTTTCTGCCGGACGATCTGGCGGCGTTCACGCGGCCCGTCGGCATGCTTACGCTTTCGTGCCGCGCGCTGGACGGCAGGGCCCACGAGGTGACGGCGCGGATCGCCGTCAGCGAGGAGATCTGTCTGGACCGCGCCGGCGAGGACGAGGTGACCACCGAGACCGTCGAGCACGGGGGCCTGACATCCATGAAGATGGGCAACGTGGCCCAGCCCGTGCTGGGCCGCGACGGGGACGACGTCCGCATCGACTGGGGCTATTTTTACCTGACCTCCGCGTCGGAGCGGGCCGGCGCGTATCAGGACGGGACCATGTGGGTCTATACCGACGTGGACGTGGGCGAGAGCGGGACGCTGGTCACCTTCGCCTACGACGACGTGGAGAGCATCCTCTATTTCGGCGAGCGGCTGCGCTCGTTCTGGAACCGCCGCGGCGGGAGCATCCTGACGGAGATCGAGACGGTCTTCGCCGGGGCGGACGCGCTGGCGGCGCGGTGCCGGGCGTTTTCGGACAAGCTCTTTGCCGACGCGGTCCGGGCCGGCGGCGAAAAGTACGCCGAGCTGCTGGCGCTGGCTTACCGCCAGGTCTGCGCGGGGCACAAGCTGGTCTACGACGGCGAGGGCCGGCTGCTGTACATCTCCAAGGAGTGCTTCTCCAACGGCTGCGCCGCCACGGTGGACGTCAGCTATCCGTCCGCGCCGCTGTTCCTGCTCTACAACCCCGAGCTGGTCGAGGGCATGCTGCGGCCCATCTTCAAGTTCGCGCGGTCCGGGGCGTGGGAGAACGATTTCGCCCCCCACGACGCGGGCCGGTACCCCTTCGTCACGGGACAGGTCTACGCCCATATGCGGCCGGACCGGCAGATGCCGGTGGAAGAGTGCGGCAACATGCTCATCATGACGGCGGCCGTGGCCGTGGCCGAGGGCACGCCGGTCTTCGCGGAAGAGTATATGGATCTGCTGGAGGAGTGGGAGACGTATCTCGAGCGGTACGGCCGGGATCCGGAGAACCAGCTCTGCACCGACGACTTTGCGGGCCACATGGCCCACAACTGCAACCTGAGCGTCAAGGCCGTCATGGGGATCACGGCCCTCAGCGTGCTGTACCGCATGCTGGACCGGGTGGACGAGGCGGACGAAAAGCTGGCGCTGGCCCGGGAGATGGCGGCGGACGTTCTCGCCCGCGCGGCCAACGGCGACGGGAGCCTCCGGCTGGCCTACGACCGCGAGGGCTCTTACAGCATGAAGTACAACATGGTCTGGGACCGGCTGTGGAACACGGGCGTGTTCGACCCCGCCGCCGTGCGGAGCGAGGTCCGCAGCTATTTCGGGCGCTTCAACCGGTACGGGATGCCGCTGGACGGCCGCGCGGCGTACACCAAGAGCGACTGGCTGGTCTGGACGGCCACCATGTGCCGGACCCGGGCGGAGTTCGAAGCGTTCGTCGCGCCGCTGTGGCTGGCCTATCACGAGAGCGCGAGCCGCGTGCCCATGACCGACTGGTACGACACCGAGACGGCCGCGCAGTGCGGCTTCCAGCACCGGACGGTGCAGGGCGGGCTGTTCGTCCGCCTGTTGGAGGCCAGCGGCAAGATGAGGCTGAACTGACCGTGACGGGGGACGAGGAAGCGCTGTTCCGCGGCTATATGCGCGCCTGTGCCGCAGACGCGGCCCACGACGAGGGCCACACCGAGCGGGTGCTGGGCAACGCGCTGGCCATCGCGGCGGACGAGCCCGGGGCCGACCGGGACGTTCTGATCTGCGCGGCGCTGCTGCACGACGTCGGCCGGGCCGAGCAGAACGAGGACCCGACGAAGTGCCACGCGGCGGTGGGGGCCGAAAAGGCGCGCCGGTTCCTGACGGAGCACGGATACCCGGCGGCGTTCGCCGAAAAGGTGGCGGCGTGCATCGCGTCCCACCGCTATCGCGGCGGGCCCGCGCCGGAGAGCCTCGAGGCCAGGATCCTGTTCGACGCGGACAAGCTGGACGTTGCCGGCGCGGTGGGCGTGGCCCGCACGCTGCTGTATCAGGGGCGCCACGGGCTGCCCCTGTGCGCGCCGGGGCCGGATCCGGCGGCAGACTGCGGCCGGGAGACGTTTTTCAAAGAATACGACGCCAAGCTGGCCCGGATCTACGACGGGTTCCTGACCCGCCGGGGGGCCGAGCTGGCCGCCGGCCGCCGGGCCGCTGCCGAGGCGTTCCGGAACGCGCTGGCGGCGGAGCTGGCCGCTCCGGCGCGGTTTGCCGCCGATGCGGCGGAAAAGGAGAGATCGGTATGAGAGCGGTGGATTCCTGGAGCTTTCGCCCCTATCGCCCGGTGGGCGAGCCGACGCGGCTTCCGTTCGTCTGTCTGCTGGCGCCCTTTGAGACGGGCGTCACGCTGGAGTGGCTGGGGCCGGAGCGGGTCACGGTGCTGTGGCGCCGCCGCTGGGACGAGGCGTGGTCCTCCGTCCCCGCGGAGGGGAACCGCGCCACGGTGGACGGTCTGGAGCCGGACACGGACTATGAACTGTGCGCCGAGGCAGGCGGGACCCGGGGGGACGTCCGGCTGGTCCGGACGGGGACCTATCCCGGCACCGTGGTGAACTACGTCCACCCTGAGGACAACGTCTACGCCTTTTCCGGCCACGCGCTGTGCAGCCCGTCCTTCGTGCGGCTGCCGGACGGGGGGTTGCTCTCGTCCATGGATCTGTACACCGGGGACGCGCCGCAGAACCTGTCCCTGATCTTCCGCTCGGACGACGACGGGCGCACCTGGCACTACGTCTGCGATCTGTTCCCCTGCTTCTGGGGGCGGCTGTTCCTCCACCGGGGACGGCTGTTCATGCTGGCCTGTTCCACGGAGTTCGGCGATCTGCTGATCGGCGAATCCGCGGACGGAGGCCGGACCTGGGGCGCGCCGACGGCGCTGCTGCGCGGCGCGGGGCGGAAGGCGGCCTCGGGCGTGCACAAGAATCCCCAGCCCGTGGTGGAGTACGCCGGGCGCGTCTGGTGCTCGCTGGAGTGGGGCCACGGCCACTACGCCAGCCTGCACGGGTCGTTCCCCGCAGAGGCCGACCCCATGGATCCGGCCTCGTGGCGCTTTGCCGAGCCGGTGGAGTTCGATCCGTCCTGGCCGGGGACCGCCCTCGGCGGCGGAAGCTGGCTGGAGGGGTGCCTGACGGTGTTTCCCGACGGGAAGATGCGGAACGTCCTGCGGTATGAGATCGGCCGGTGCGTGCCGTCCTTCGGCCGGGCCGTGGTCATGGACGTGGACGAGACCGATCCCGAGGCGCCCCAGCGCTTCCGCCGGGTGATTCCGTTCCCGGGGAATCACTCGAAGTTCATCATCAAGCGCGACCCGAAGACGGGGCTCTATCTCTCGATCTGCTCGCGCATCCTGGGGCGGGGCCACGAGGGCGACCGCAACCTGCTGTCGCTGGTGGCGTCGGAGGATCTGACCGGGTGGCGGGTCGTCTGCGACCTGCTGGACCGGCGCGGCAGCGACCCCAAACAGATCGGGTTCCAGTACGTCGACTGGTTCTTCGAGGGAGACGATCTGCTGTGGCTCTGCCGGACGGCGGTGAACGGCGCGCGGAACTTCCACGACGCCAACTGTCAGACCTTCCACCGCATCCGGGACTATGCGGCGCTGCTGGCCGCGGACCGCCGGATCCCCTGAAGAACAGAACGAAACGCCCTTTCCGGGCCGGCCCGGAAAGGGCGCTTTTCTTTTGGGAAAAGGCGGTTCAGCGGCCGCGCTTCCGGCGCGTC
>JAEEGL011030356.1_pt1 | contig 10787 bp, 8 predicted proteins | sample 9134231 | NCBI WGS metagenome assembly JAEEGL01 (sample SAMN16246548, study PRJNA631951) | gut metagenome | biome: gut microbiome; feature: rumen; material: fiber-attached | host: Bos | place: Iran: Karaj | collected 2018-10
ATACCCCTTTGCGTAACAACTTGAGATGCCATTTTGGCATTTCAAGATTTCCAATTCTTCATCTGATAATTGAAACAGTGCAATTGGGGTCAGGCCCCAATTGCACCGGAGCTGATGTATAAGATGTTTGATTTGATTACGGATAACTTTGAGGAGGTATTGACCTCAATTGTAAGTTAACGAGCCATCAAGTCATCGTGGAATTCCTTACCATTTCAGACAAGCCAGTGGAACGACCTTAACCCCATCCCCCCGGGTATATGCAATATTACCGCCTGTTAGAACCATAAGCAAATCAGGCTCCCTTAACGGCACCTGACGTTCTTTTTCATTGTTCGCCCTAATAAGATTACGCAATTCCACAAGATGACTTGCGCCATCTTCTATTTCCTTACTACCTAATTTACATTCTATCAGAGCGTATCTGCCATCTTTCAAATGCAAGACAATGTCAGCCTCCAGCCCGTTACGGTCATGATAATATGAAACGCTTGCATCTTCATTCTGTGTATACGCCCTAAGGTCCCTCACACAAAGGTTTTCAAAAAAGAACCCAAATGTCTTTAAGTCATACTGGAAACTGTCAGGAGAAAGTCCAAGAGCAGCAATTGCAATAGAAGGATCAACGAATTCTCGTTTAGGACCATTCCGCATGGCAGATGCAGAACGAATAGACGGGCACCAACCGTTTATATCATCAATTACATATAATTTGCGAAGTACTTCTGTGTAATCATCAAATGTAGGTTCTGTAATTCCACCAGTAATACCTTTCACATCATCTATCATTGATGTCTTCTTAGCAAAAGTAGAAATATTCCTTGCGTAAGTGCGGAGTATTGCGTAAGCCAACTCTGATTTACGTTTAACGCCATCAAATTGAGAGATATCACGGTCACAAATACTGTTCAGCGAGTTATATGCTATCTTTAGGCGCGCCCTGTCTGTCTTGCATTTAAAAGTGGCAGGCCACCCTCCACGACAAACAGCATATATAAGCCCCTCTACTGTAGTCTCAGATTGGACACCCTCTATATCCAGATTTGGATTGGCAAACAACTCTGCCAATGAAATCTTTCCATTTGATTCGCCCGTCTCATAAAGACTCATGGGTGACATTTTCATAACCTCTATACGATTTGCGCCAGAGTGTTTAACCAAAGCTGGATCAAACGCCTTGGAACTAGTGAGCACATACAGCCCCACATCGTCACTGTTATCGACGGCATTTCGCACTGCATCCCAAACAACCGGAAAATCCTGCCACTCATCAACAAGCCGTGGATTGTCACCCTTAAGAAGCATAGACGGCCTAGATTCTGCAGTAGCTTTATAAGCCTCATAATTATCAGGATCCTGCAGTTTAATAACACTTGCAGCTACCTGCTGTGCTGTTGTAGTCTTACCACACCCCTTAGGACCCTCTATTACCACAGCGCCGAATGCATCAAGATTGGCAATAAGCTGTTGGTCAGCCATTCTTTTCCTGTACTCCATACTTATTCTTTTCGACAAATATAAAGTCTTTTTGCGTAATGGCAAAGATTTATTTTGGTTTTATACAGTATTTCATTTTAGTTTTTTGCTGTATTTTGCTTTAGTTTTATTCAGTATTCTATTTTGTTTCTGAACACTCCAATTCTTAATTACTTCATATACATTCCCCAGTTCAATTGGAGACCTGAAATTCAAATTAAGAAAAGAGCATGATAATATAGTTTATTGGGAAAGGACCCGAAAACCGCTCTACATTTATCTTCAAAATTTGCAAAAAACGCAGATTTCACCTAATTTTATAGCGATTTTATTATCGTAGGGAAGATGTGTATTCCTAGAAATGAAACAGACTTTTTTCAGATATGAATAGCGACAATAAAGAAACCAAATTCAAGGCAATAGACTTCTTTTGCGGAGGAGGGGGAATGACATGTGGCTTAAGGCAAGCTGGAATAGACGTTATTGCAGGAGTGGACTTTGACAAAAACGCTAAAGAAACATACGAATTCAATAATCCAGGAAGTGTATTTGTCTTCAAAGACATAAAGAATCTAAGGAGCAATTATTTTGAAAGGGTATTTGGCATAGCAAAAGACGATGATAAATTGATCATGGTTGGCTGCAGCCCCTGCCAATATTACAGCATAATCAACACAGACCACTCAAAAGCCGAATTGTCCAAAGACCTTCTAATGAATTTTGCCAGATTTATAGAGTACTACAGACCAGGCTATGTATTAGTAGAAAACGTACCTGGCATTGTCACTAACAAAGAGACAATTTTACCCAAGTTCTTGAAGACATTGGAAAGACTAGGATATAGGCATAAGGAAGGAATCGTTGATATGAGCCAATATGGGGTTCCACAAAGCCGCCGTCGTTTCTCACTTATTGCCACAAGACTGGAAAATATAGAAATATCACTTCCACAAAAATCAGATAAAACACTGACTGTAGCAGATGTCCTTGGAGAAAAAAACGGATTCCACAAAATTGAAGCCGGGCATAAAGATTCCACCGATTTCCAACATACAGCTGCAGGATTAAATGACGTCAGTTTGAAACGCATGGTCATAACTCCCCACGATGGTGGAAGCAGACTAAGCTGGGCAAATCAGCCAGAGCTTCAATTGGCATGTTACGTTGGCAAGGACGATATTTTCAAGGACAATTATGGACGCATGTGGTGGAAAAAGCCATCTCCAACAATTACCACTAAGTTTTTCAGCGTCTCCAATGGACGTTTCGCACACCCAGAAGAAGATAGGGCAATCTCCATTCGCGAAGGAGCCACGTTACAATCGTTCCCCAAAGACTATGTATTTAAGACCAACAGCCTTGCTGGAGCCGCACGAATAATCGGCAATGCCGTTCCATGTGAATATGCGAGAAGATTAGGTGAAATTATTATTAAATTTAGCATATGCAATTTAGGACAAAAGCGCGAGCTGTAGATTTACTTGGAAAAGGACAAATAGCAGATTTGCCCACAGCAATAACTGAATTGTGGAAGAATGGCTATGATGCATACGCAGATAATCTAACAGCAGAAATATTCATGTCTGGTTATAAAGGATTGGAAAAACCTATCTTCGTTATTTCTGATGATGGAACTGGCATGAAACAATCTGATATTTTGGACAAATGGCTTGTTCTAGGCATTGATAGTAAAAGTCGATCGCTGCCAGATAATGAAGGAGAAGATACCTTATGGAAAAAACCTAGGATTAAGGCGGGAGAAAAGGGAATAGGCCGTTTGTCTGTCGCATTCCTGGGATCGCCGATGTTAATGTTGACGAAGAAACAGGGCTTCCCATTACAGGCAATGTATTTTGATTGGAGGCTATTAGAGAATTACAACATGTTTTTGGACGACGTCCAGATTCCTGTCGCTTCTATAGATGTGAAACAATTCAAAGAATCTTTTGAAGAACTTCAAAAATCCTTTCTTAAGAATGTGGGATTATATGATAATAATGAAGTCAGAAAACTATGGGAAAGCAGCCAAGAATCATTAAGGACAACAATTATTAATAGTACTGAAAACATAAAAATTCCCGATTTCTTTGAACAAGAGATATTGAATTCGTTTGTTGAATCAGATTCTCATGGAACAAAGTTTGTTATTTTTGAACCTGAGGAGCAAATTGTTCATTTAGTAGATAATATAGATGGAGATGATGAAGTAAATGACTCCAATTTTGTAAGAACAAGTTTAGTTGGCTTTATAAATCAGTTCAAACCAGAATCAGACAGATTACCAGTAAAATGTAAATTTCCTGTACACAAAAGAAGTGACGAATTGGTAGGCAACGATTACTTTAGTGGAAGCGGAGAATTTTTTAATGAAAAAGATTTTGAAGTTGCTGATATTGTAATTGAAGGAAATTTGGATGGTTGTGGATCATTCAATGGAAAATTGAACATTTATGGCCAAACCATAGATTATTCATATACAAATCCCAGGAAAAAAGATTCTCGAAATAATTATGGAGCAATTCCGTTGAAAATAGGCTATTCCATGGGTAAAGAAGAAGATTCTTATTTAAAAGGTGAAGCATGGATTAGAATAAACAAGAAGGTGAATACGTATGGCGGTATTTATATATACCGTGATGGCTTTCGAGTTTTGCCATATGGTAGAATTGATGCAGATTTTTTGGGCCTAGAAGAAAGACGAAATAAGCGTATTGGTTCGTATTTCTTCAGTTATCGTCGAATGTTTGGATACCTGGAATTGTCAAGAACTCGCAACAGTTTGCTAAAAGACAAATCTAGTAGAGAAGGTCTCATTAATAACGCGGCTTATCGTGTCTTTAAAGATGATTTGTCGGCATTCTTCATTGAATTGGCAAAAGAGTTTTTTGCTGATAAGGCAAAGCAATCAATCTTTCTTGACGAGAAAAAGAAAGCCAATGCTCAATTTGAAGTATTACAGAAGGACAAAGAAAGAGAAAAACAGGAAAAAACAGCTTTCACTAAGGGACTAAAGGATTATCCGAAGCGTTTTGAAGCATATCAACGGGAATATGAACAAACGATAATGGATTTGCAAAACAAGCTCGAACAGGCGGATATTGTTTTTTCTGATATAGAGTCACTTTTGAATAAAATTCAAAAATTAGAAGTTCAATATTCAGACCTCTTGCCGATCGTGCCAAAACGGTATAAAATGACAGATACTCAAGAAGAACGTCTGGCCATTTACGAAAAACAGTTAGTAGAATTTAAGAACACCATCAATGCTAGAGGCAATGATATTGTAAAAAAAAGCCCGAACCAGACTTCAAATACAAGATCTTAGAAAGGACTTCTCAAATAGATGCAATACATATATTTCTGCATTAGAAGAAAAACTTGGAGACAAAATTGGCCGTTTCGATGCAAAGATAGATCAATTGAAAAATGACATCTGCGAAAGAGGAAACTCCGCTATAAAGGATCTGAATAGTCAGAAAGATAAGAGTCTCGCTTGTATATTTACGAAGGATGATATCGAAAAGGAAATAGAGTTAGTTGAAAATCTATTTATTTCTCTACAGACAAGTCTTGAAAGCACGATAGAGCCTTTTGTTACTCATCTGGAAAGAATGAATATTGATATTGATGAAGAACTTTTGCAGGGAACTTATAAGGAACAATATGAGAAAATAAAGGAACAATGGGAATTGTCTAAAGAAACATCGCAATTGGGAATCGCTGTTGAGATCATTGATCATGAGTTTAATTCTTTATATTCTCGGATTAACTCCACATTAGATCTAATGAATGAAAGTGATCGTACACCTGAATTTGCGAGTTTGAAAAAAGCATTTAAAACACTTGAAGACAAATATGCTTTATTGTCTCCTCTGTATCGTATTTCAGGCAGCATTGCTAAAGATATTAATGGCAAAGAACTGAAACAATTCTTGTTAAGCTTCTTTGAGAACAGATTGTCATCTTCCGGAGTTGAATTAAGATCAACTATAGATTTTGATAATTACGTGGTGAATATTAAAGAGCCTGTCATTTATTCCGTACTAATTAATATCGTTAACAACGCATTATATTGGCTTAAAAATTCCGATAAGAAAATAATTGAATTTGCATACGACACCGCAATAGACGGCATTATTATTAGAAATTCCGGGCTACCCATCCAAGATAACAAGTTACAGAAGATCTTTAATTTGTTTTATTCCAACAGGCCAAATGGCCGTGGACTTGGTTTATATTTGGCAAAGCAGAGTCTTAATGATTGCTACTTTGATTTATATGCCACTAATGACAATGACTATAACACATTAAATGGCGCCTGTTTCATTATCAGGCCTTTAACTAAATAAGACTGAATTATGACGTACGAAAATACTGTAAAGAAAATAATAAGTGAGCATATTAAAACGGCAGTATTTATAGATGAGAATGCGCGTGAAGCCTATTCGCCAAGTAGTTCACCTGAATTGTTTGAAGAAAAATTATCCGTTGATTTGTTCAGAGAATTTGCAAAACATAATATTTTGCTGTCTTCATATAAATATAACCCAATGGATTATGAAGGACGTAGATCTTCTTTGTTTAATGGTCGTAATCTTGTATTATTAGATTGGAAACTTGATGGCGATGAAGGTGAAGACGAGGCTCTTTCTATCATATCTGATATAATTAATTCTAAAAAAATTGTGTTTTGTGGAATTTACACAAAGGAAAGACCCGGGATTGTTTTTAACAACATCTTGTCTTTTTTTTCTGGTATCACAAGTACAGAATGTGATGATATTAAATTGGATTTGATGTTAGAGGAAAAAGAAAATTTTAGCGATTTTAAGTCTGGGTTAGATGACCTTGTTTTAAGCAACTCTTCTGATGATAAGATAGATATATTTATGTCCACATATGCAAATATGTTAGATAATGCTTTTTTTCAGGATAACAAAAAGGAGTTGCGAAATAGATTGTTAGAATGCTGGTGCGCATATTCCAATTATCATAAAGCAAAAAACAGACAATTAAGGATTACATCTTACAAAGCCTCTGATAATGTAATGCTTATCGGTAACACTTTTGTGGTGATTCTAAATAAAACAACGACAAAAATCACTAAATTGCTCAGCAAACTCACTCAAAGTGTTGCAGAATACTCAAACGGTTTTTCATTATTAATGAGTATTGAACTGAATAATATCATGCAAGATAAAGGCTTGATAATGGACCAAAGAATAAGTAATGTTTCACGAGATATATTTGCATATCATAAAATGAAAGATAAAGACGACTTTGATTTCTTTATAAAAGAAGTTTTACTTAGTGGTATGTCATTGAATCTTATGGAAGAGAAATTGTCAACAATTCAAAGTCTACAAAAGGTACCGAGCACATATAAACCAAAAATCGATGAAGTTCTAAAGATGAATACTTTTTACAACTCTATACAGCGCCCGGCTAATAGAAACTTGATATTTGGAGATGTGTTTAAGTGTAATGATGATAACTGTTACTATATATGTATAACTCCGTTGTGTGATTGTGCTAATCCCAAAAATGAAAATACTTTTTATTTTGCGAAAGGTCAAGTGGTAGAACAAGGTAGTATAGAAAAAGAGTTAAAAAGGAGTGAAGAGGTCTTTGTTAGTTACTTGCCCAATAATGTAGTTATCCGATGGAATAATAGTTCTGATAAAGGTAAACCGATTTATATTACTCCAATACCGTTAACTGTTCCACAATCAACGATAAAAGATGAACATATAAGTGCGTATCGGCTAAAAGCACATATTTCGAAAAAAGAAAAGTTGCTTTTAAATTATGTAGCGACGTTAAAGCAAACTTATGCACAACGAATTGCAAATCATGCATTTTCGCATTCTATTAGAGTCGGAATTTCATTCTTTCCGAACAAATAACAATACTTTGTTAGTGGGGGGACAGACAGTCCTTTGTGCCGACGTTTAAAATGTATTTGAAAACAGAAGACAGTATAATCGATGAATTTATTCTCATTCTTTTCTGGAGCAGGCTTCCTTGATTTGGGATTTGAAATGACTGGGCATTATAATGTTGTTTATGTCAATGAATTCCATAAGGCATTTAATGATACATACAAATATGCTCATGAACATATGAGTATCCTTCCTCCCAAATATGGGCATCATGTTGAAGACATATCAGTGTTGCTTGAAAACGAGAACCTTGAAGAATTGATCAAGCAAATTGAAGAATCAAAAGAAGAAGCATTGACAGGTATTATTGGAGGACCACCTTGCCCCGATTTCTCTATTGCTGGGAAAAACCGTGGTAAAGATGGTGATAATGGTAAATTATCTGGAATATATGCGAAAATCATATGTGGCACACAACCCGATTTCTTCCTTTTCGAAAATGTAAAAGGATTATATAGAACCGCTAAACACCGCGCTTTTTTTGAACACTTAAAGAATCAATTCATAAAAAATGGTTTTTGTTTAACGGAACAATTAATTAATGCTCTGGAATTCGGTGTACCACAAGACAGAGAGAGAATAATACTAATTGGAATTAGAAAAGACATCGTCAAAAAGCTGAACCTTAAGACAGAAGGGAATAATCTAGCTGATTTTCCTTGGAATGAATATAAAACCTACAATATAGAAGACATAAAACAAGCCCACTGGCCCACTAATGACCCTTATAAAGAACATGGCTGTTTGCCCATTCCAGATGGGATAATAGAAGGTTTAACCGTTCAATATTGGTGGGACAAGAACGATGTGACAAACCATCCGAATGCAAATATGTATTTTAAGCCTAAAGCAGGGCTTAAACGTTTCCAATCCACAAATGAAGGAGACGATAAGAAGAAAAGTTTTAAACGCTTGCATCGCTGGCGTTATTCCCCTACTGTTGCATACGGAAACAATGAAGTTCACATTCATCCTTATGAACCAAGAAGAATCTCTGTCTCTGAAGCATTAGCCTTACAATCACTACCTAGTGAATTTGTGATACCACAAAATATCACATTGACTGATGCGTTCAAAACAATTGGGAATGGAGTACCCTATTTGGCGGCCAAGGGTATTGCTAATAGTATTTATGATTATTTAAATAGAAAGTGACTATGGAATTGACAAAAGAACATCTCTTGGACCTAATAGATGAATTACCGAAAGAAAAGGAATTCGAATACGTTAAACCAGGTAAAAACAAGGCCATTCTTGTTTCAGTCAACAAAAAAAGATGCGTGTTGAGATGGCACGCATTGTATTAGAGACAAAAGAAAAGGCACTTTCTTATTTGAATGATGATAATCTTCAAACCATTATTGATTCCGTTATCGAAAATAAGCCATTTTCAATTGACAAAATATTCAACAATGGAGGAAATACAAGATCGGTATGGGAATCTATAATTGCAAACACATCTGAATTTTACAAATGTATGGTAGGCAGAAACAAGAATCTTGTATGGATACCCACCAAAAAGAAACAGATTGGCGTTATTACTGAAATACCACTTTCGGATATTCCTAATTCTGACAATGACGCAGTACTATCTTCTGCTTCAGTAAGAAATGAATTTAAGTTCTTCCTTTCTGAGTGTGTGAAGAGTTCTAGAAACAAAAATAACATATTGGGAACTTTAGAAGATAATGCCGTCCAATCATATCTTTCAATGTTAGATAGAAGGGATGATGGTTCTATTGAATTGTTTGACTACAACCCCTTAAAGTGGTCTCACATACAAGACATATATCAAATTGTTAATCCTAAAGAAGTTGAAAAGATTTTAAGTGAACTATTAGTTGATCCTGCATTTATACAACGAGATAAAGAGAATAATCAAGGATGGAGACCTGGTGCATTAAATCTGTATATTTTATTCCTTCGCGCCCGTAATTATTTCTCAAAGAAAAGTTCATTTCCCAACAAAGCACTTAATCCAGGTATTAGCAATTGTTCTTTCCGCCCCTATATTACCGCTGTTAAATCCAAACCGTTCATGCTCCTTGCAGGAATATCAGGAACAGGAAAGAGTAGAATTGTGCGTGAGATGGCGAGGGCTTGCTGGATTGAAGGTTCTGATGAATTTAAAGCACAAAAGCCTAAGAACTTTGAAATGGTGCAGGTGAAGCCGAACTGGCATGATTCGAGTGAACTAATTGGATATGTGAGTCGTGTAAGTGGTTCCCCCATGTTTGTGGCAGGAGATTTCCTTAAGTTTGTGGCTAAGGCTTGGGAGAATCCTGAGGTTCCGTATTTCCTCTGTCTAGACGAAATGAACTTAGCTCCAGTGGAGCAATATTTTGCAGAGTATCTGAGTGTAGTGGAGTCGCGCAAGTGTCAGGAGGATGGAACTATTACAACAGACCCCATCCTTAGACCGGAGTACGAGAAAGAAAGAGATGAAAAAAACGGAAATCTAGTCCCCAAGAAATGGTATTCAACATTGGTTTCTGAATTGTTGGCTGAATGTCCACCAGAAACAATGTTTGCATTAAAAACGCAATTTGAGAATGAAGGAATAACAATTCCTCAAAACCTTATTGTAGTAGGTACTGTTAATATGGACGAAACAACGTTCTCGTTCAGCCGCAAGGTTCTTGACCGAGCTATGACCATCGAGATGAATGAGGTGAATCTTTATGGTGGTTTGGATTCGCAATACGAGAAGATTGGGAAGCTGGAGGCAGGCAATCTGATTGGTACAGCCGTTGAGGGCGTGGATGTCTATGATGCGAACAAGGATGTTTGCAATACTGTCTTGAAATATCTTGAGGCAGTGAATACAGAGCTGGAAGGCACACCATTCAAGGTGGCCTATCGTACCAGAAATGAGTTTCTGCTTTATGTGGTTAATAATCTGCCATACAACAAGGATAAGGATGGTAACGAGTTGGATCAGGACTACGTCATTGCCCGTGCGCTTGATGAGATTACAAGCATGAAGATCCTGTCTCGTATTGAGGGAGATTCAGATAAAATAGATAATTTGTTAGAGAACCTTCAGAATGTAATCAAAGAGCAATTGAAAGAGATATCAAAAAAAGAGTATTCTGATAAAAAGAGCGAAAGCGAGAAAGAGTATTCTGTATCATTGGCTAAGCTCGCGGAAATGGAGAATCGCCTGAAAAGTGGCTATACTAGTTTTTGGAGTTAAATGGAACTATTGACAGTACAACACGAGGATTTCACGATGTACATCGAATGTACAAAGTTCGAAGGCATCTGGAATAAGGCGAAGGGTAATATAGGGGAAGAAAATCTACTTTCTACTTACACTTGGTCGGATGGTGTTGAGGCTGTAGAGAGGAATGGCCAGCCTATCGTGAA
>JAEEGL012086490.1_pt1 | contig 10787 bp, 7 predicted proteins | sample 9134231 | NCBI WGS metagenome assembly JAEEGL01 (sample SAMN16246548, study PRJNA631951) | gut metagenome | biome: gut microbiome; feature: rumen; material: fiber-attached | host: Bos | place: Iran: Karaj | collected 2018-10
AGATATGGCAGAATATACGAAGGTTGCTCTGGATGCCATGGGCGGAGACAATGCTCCGGCATGCAACGTGACAGGTGCCATAAGAGCGATCAGAGATAACGACAGACTCATGGTCTATCTGGTGGGCAGAAAAGCCGATATAGAGGCAGCCCTTAATGATGAGAAGATCAATGAGGGTATCGTGTACGACAAGAGCAGGCTCATCACGGTTGATGCGCCGGATATAATAGAGAATGCCGAGCCTCCGGTGATGGCCATACGCAAGAAGAAGGATTCTTCCATAGTAGTGGCCATGAACATGGTCAAGGAAGGCAAGTGCGATGCTTATGTATCGGCCGGTTCTACCGGTGCGACGCTGGTGGGCGGTCAGGTGATAGTAGGCCGTATCCGTGGAGTGGAGAGAGCACCCTTAGCACCCCTGCTTCCGACCAAGACGGGTATGAGTCTTATCATAGACTGCGGCGCCAATGTGGATGCCAGACCCACGATGCTCGTGCAGTTTGCCAAGATGGGCTCCATATATATGGAGAACGTCATGGGAGTTAAGAATCCCAGGGTGGCAATAGTCAACATCGGTGCCGAAGAGGATAAGGGCAATTCACTGGTCAAGGAGACATTCCCGCTGCTCAAGGCATGTCCGGAGATCAATTTTGTCGGCAGCATAGAGGCGAGAGATGTGCCGTTTGGTGAAGCGGATGTGGTTGTCTGCGATGCGTTTGTGGGCAATGTGCTTCTTAAGACCTATGAGGGCACGGGTAAGCTTCTGCTGGATGTGGTGAAGGAATCACTGATGGCCTCGACAAAGAGCAAGATCGGAGCGCTTCTTGTCAAGGATGCACTTAAGGAGAAGATGAAGAGGTTTGATGCTTCCGAATACGGCGGAGCGCCTATGCTCGGACTGAACGGACTGGTGGTCAAGACGCACGGAAGCAGTACACCGAAGGAGATAAGAAACACACTCATACAGTGTGTACAGTTTAAAGAGCAGAATATCAGCGAGAAGATTAAGGCCGTTATAGGCTGAATGCTAAGGAGGAAATTATGGAACTTGAGAAGCTTAAGAAGGTGATCGCCGAGGTATTGAGCGTTGATCCGGAAGAGATCACGATGGAGACAACCTTTGTAGACGATCTGGGAGCTGATTCGCTGGATGTATTCCAGATTATAATGGGATTGGAAGAGGAATTCGATATAGAGATCCCGCCGGAGAAGGCAGAGAAGATAACCACTGTCGGCGAGGCGGTGGAACTCATTAAGAACGAAGTTGATTGAATGTGATCAAAAAGCCCCGCAAAAGGGCTTTTTGGTTTGTAAAGGAGTGCTCCCATGGAAGGCGGTAAAAGCGTAAGCGTAATAAGACATGCCCGCGATGAGGCTGTCCTGGAAGAGAAGATCGACTATTCTTTTAAGGATAAGTCTTTGCTTAAGAGAGCCCTCACACACAGTTCCTATGCCAATGAACGGACATCGGGTTCTGTGGGTGATTATGAGAGACTAGAGTTTTTGGGTGATGCCGTACTTGAACTGGTTTCAAGCGACTATCTGTATCATCAGAGGGAAGACCTGTCTGAAGGTAAGCTCACCAAGTTAAGGGCATCCATGGTATGTGAGCCCGCGCTTGCAAAATGTGCCCGTGACTTAGAGCTTGAGCAGTTTATACTGCTTGGCAAGGGCGAGGAGAACACCGGGGGCAGGAACAGGGATTCAATAATCTCGGATGTGATGGAAGCGGTGATCGGTGCCATGTACTTAGACGGCGGTATAGACAGAGCCAGAGAGTTCATAGGCAGGTTCGTGCTGGAGGATCTTAAGAAGGAGAGCCTCATGCAGGACAGCAAGACGATCTTACAGGAGATGGTACAGGCCACAGGTTTTGATTCGTTTGAATACCGTATGGCCGGAGAGAAAGGACCTGATCATGATAAGACATTCATGGCTGAGGCTGTGCTGAACGGCAATGTCATCGGATACGGAGAGGGCAGGACCAAGAAAGCGGCGGAGCAGGAAGCCGCAAGAGAAGCCATAGGATGGCTTAAGAACAATAAGAAATGATATAGAAGCAGTAGGTAGGTATGTATCTTAAGAGTATTGAAGTGCAGGGATTTAAGTCCTTTGCCAACAAGATCAATTTTCAGTTTCATAACGGAATAACCGGAATAGTGGGACCTAACGGATCGGGCAAGAGTAATGTGGCCGACGCCGTAAGATGGGTGCTTGGAGAGCAGAGGATCAAGCAGCTTAGAGGTGCGTCGATGCAGGATGTCATCTTTGCAGGTACGGAGATGCGTAAGCCCTTAAGCTATGCTTATGTGGCAATAACGCTTGATAACTCCGATCATCAGCTGTCCATTGACTTTGATGAGGTGACAGTAGCCAGAAGGCTCTACAGGTCGGGTGAGAGTGAGTATCTGATAAACGGTGCGCCGTGCAGGCTTAAGGACATCAGTGAGATGTTCTATGATACCGGTATCGGTAAGGAAGGTTATTCCATCATAGGACAGGGTCAGATCGATGCCATCCTTTCGGGTAAGCCCGAAGACAGAAGAGAACTCTTCGACGAAGCTGCCGGTATAGTAAAGTTCAAGAGACGTAAGATCGCATCTGAGAAGAAACTTGAAGAAGAGCATAATAACCGTATAAGAGTGGCTGACATACTGGGCGAGCTGGAGAAGCAGGTCGGTCCCTTAGAGCGTCAGGCAGCCAAGGCCAGGATATATCTGGATAAGAAGCATGAACTTAAGACACTCGATGTCAATATGTTCCTGCTTGAGAATAATTCGATCAAGGAACAGTTACATGACACTACCGTCAACCTGGAGAATGCGCGCAGGGAGCATGAGGAAGTCGAAGCCAGATATGAGAATATCAAGGTAGAGCATGACCAGACCCTTACGGAGATAGAAGAACTCGACAAGACGATCGAAGAAGAGAGAAAGGCTTTAAACGAAACAGGAAGCGTTCGTCAGAAGCTTGAGAACCAGATTGAGATCTTAAAGGAGCAGATCAATTCCATAAGGAATAATGAGAGTCATCTGGGCAATCGTAAGGACAGCGTATCCAAGGAGCTCGAAGCCAAGCAGAAGGAAGAGGATGAGCTCAATAAGCAGAAGGAAGCCGTTGATGAGAGAGTCAATGCGGCCAACGAGAAGAAGAGCAAGGTAGAAGAAAAGCTTAACGGCATACAGTCAAGGATAGAAGAGGTCAATAATGATATCGAGACCTGTAAGAACGATATCATCGAGGCACTTAACGAGAGAGCCAATATCAGGTCGAGAGCAGAACGTATAACGGCACTGCAGGAGCAGATCGATATCCGTAAGGCGGAGCTTACAAGCAAGCTTGTGGCTGCCCGTACCGATGAAGCCAAGCAGCAGGATGTCATCAAGCAGTTTGAGGATGAGTTTGACAGGATATCCGAGGAGATAAACGAGCTGAATAAGGTTCAGAAGACCTTAGAGGATAATGTGGCGGCGTACAAGGAAGAACTGACTTCCATGGATAACAAGCTGCGTGACACTCAGGTGCAGTACCATAAGGATAAGAGTACTCTTGAAGCTTTATCCAATATCACGGAGAGATATGAAGGATACGGCGGTTCCGTTAAGAGAGTAATGGAACAGAAGGAGAAGAATAAGGGAATAATCGGTGTAGTAGCTGATATAATCTCGGCAGAGAAGAAGTACGAGACAGCCATAGAGACTGCACTTGGCGGAAATATCCAGAACATCGTCACGGATGATGAAGAGACTGCCAAGAAGATGATCGCCTTCCTCAAGCAGGAGAAGGCCGGACGTGCCACATTCCTTCCCCTTACATCCATTAAGAATCCTCAGGAATTCAAGACTCCCGAGGTGCTTAAGGAGAAGGGCGTGCTTGGTATGGCCGATACACTGGTCAAGACCAAGAAGGAATATGCCAATGTAGCCAAGGCAATGCTTGGAAGGATCGTTGTTGTCGACAATGTGGACAACGCGGTCAAGATCGCCAGGAAGTTTGACTACGGTATCAGGATGGTCACCCTGGAGGGTGAGCTCCTTGTGCCGGGCGGCGCCATAAGCGGCGGTGCTTTTAAGAATAACAGCAATCTCTTATCAAGAAGACGTGAGATGGATGAGCTTGATAAGCGCATGAAGGAAGCGCTTAAGGAGATCGACAGGCTGCTCACGGCCATAGAGGATACCAAGGCCAAGCGTAATGAGGAGAGAGTGGCTATAGAGAAGAACAAGCTCGCTCTCCAGGATAAGTTCATCGCGCAGAACACGGCGAGACTGAATCTTACAAGTGCACGTAACAGGCAGGAAGAGAACAAGGCGGATTACGACAGCCTTAAGAATGAATCTGCAGAACTGGAGAAGCAGGTAGCCGACAACAGTGCCGAGAAGGAGAACATTGAGAAAGAGCTTGAGGCTTCCATTAAGCTTGAACAGGATAAGACGAAGCATATCGAAGAGCAGCAGCGAGTTCTGGATGAGATGCATAAGGAAGAGAGCGAGGTAGCCGAGGAACTCAAGACTGCCGAGGTCGAAGCGGAGAAGGAACTGCAGAAGGCCGGATTCGAACAGCAGAACTTAGACCGAATCATTGAAGAACGCAAGAGATTCGAGGAAGAGTTAAGCGAGATCTTAGGCGAGATCGGCGGCGGTGCCAAGCTTATCGAAGAGAAGGAACATAATATAGCGGAGATAGAGGAGACTATCAAGGCTTCACATACAAGTGAGGAAGAGACGGAGAGCAAGTTGTCTGAGGATATTAAGCGCAGAGACGAGCTCAATGAAAAGCAGAAGAACTTCTTCAGCTTAAGAGATGAACTCAATGAGAAGCGTACGATCCTTGATAAGGAGAAGTACCGCTTGGAGGGTGCTGTCAACAAGCTGTCTGAGTCGATCCAGTCGCAGATCGACTATATGTGGAACGAATATGAGATCACATTGAGGGATGCCGAGAACTTAAGAGATCCCGAGATGAACGATCTTCCGGCCATGAAGAGTTCGGTCAATACACTGCGTGACGAGATCAAGAAGCTCGGTGATGTCAATGTCGGTGCCATAGAGGAATACGCCCAGGTATCGGAGCGTTATACATTCCTTAAGACACAGCATGATGATCTTGTTGAAGCAGAGAATACTCTGATGGGTATCATAGAGGAATTGGACACTGCGATGCGCAGACAGTTCGATGCAAAATTCGGTGAGATCAAGGCTGAGTTTGACAAGGTGTTCAAGGAACTCTTCGGAGGCGGACACGGAAGCCTTAAGCTCATGGAAGATCAGGATATACTTGAAGCAGGTATCATGATAGAAGCACAGCCTCCGGGCAAGAAGCTGCAGAACATGATGCAGTTATCCGGTGGTGAGAAGGCGCTGACGGCCATTGCACTTCTGTTTGCGATCCAGAACTTAAAGCCCTCACCTTTCTGTCTGCTGGATGAGATCGAGGCTGCGCTTGACGAGAGTAACGTCGAGCGATTTGCCAAGTACTTACATAAGCTTACCAAGCATACACAGTTCATCGTTATCACACACAGACGAGGCACCATGGAACGTGCTGACAGACTCTACGGTATAACGATGCAGGAGAAGGGTGTGTCTACACTGGTAAGCGTCAATCTCTTAGAGGAGGAACTCAGTTAGTGGCAGGTTTTTTCGGAAGATTAAGAGAAGGCTTAAGCAAGACAAGAGATAATATAGTAGGCGGTATTGAGAGCGTATTCACGGGTCATGACAGGATCGATGATGACTTCTACGAAGAACTTGAAGAGATCCTCATAATGGGTGATGTGGGAGTGCATGCCACCACGGAGATCATAGACAAACTCCGCGAGGATGTTAAGAGAGAACACATAAGAGTACCGGCGGAATGCAGGCAGTATCTTATAGACGGCATCAAGGACCAGATGAAGGTCACGAGAGAGGATTATGAGTTCTTAAGCAGGCCGAGTGTCGTGATGGTCATCGGAGTCAACGGTGTGGGTAAGACTACGACCATTGGAAAACTGGCCGCGATCTACCGTAAGCGAGGCAAGAAGGTACTCATAGCCGCGGCGGACACCTTCAGGGCAGCAGCTACGGAACAGCTTGAGGAATGGGCTAAGCGCGCAGAGGTTGATATCATTTCCGCAGGTGAAGGAGCTGATCCCTCAAGCGTATTGTATGATGCCACTAATGCCGCAAGGAGCAGAGGTGTGGATGTCCTTCTTTGCGATACGGCAGGCAGGCTCCATAATAAGAAGAATCTCATGAATGAGCTGGAGAAGATGAATCGTATAATCGATAAGAATCTTCCCGATCATAAGAGAGAGAATCTGATCGTCCTTGACGGGACTACGGGTCAGAATGCACTGGTACAGGCTAAGGAGTTTGCCGAGGTTGCTCCGTTATCCGGTATTGTGATAACCAAGATGGACGGAACGGCCAAGGGAGGCATAGCAATAGCGATCCAGTCGGAGCTTGGTATCCCTGTTAAGTTCATCGGAGTTGGTGAGAAGATAGAGGATCTGCAGGAATTCGATCCCGATACTTTTGTAAAGGCTTTATTTGATACCGGTGACCCGGATGATGGCGGTTCGGAAAGCAATGAGCCTGAATATGAGAAGGATGACTTCTTTAACTGGCCGGACTGAGGATGAACTGATTCTGACAGCTCATCACAATGGTGATTTCGCTGAGAATCAGTAACATCCCTACGTTTCGCCGAAGGCGAAACGACGAGGAGAATTGATTATGTTGACATTGGACAGATTTGAAGAGGCGGCAGAGGCGGTCTCAAAAGTGGCTTTGGAGACAAAGCTTGTATACAGTGATTATCTGAGTGCACAGACCGGAGGTAAGATATACCTTAAGCCTGAGAATATGCAGTTTACCGGTGCATATAAGCTCAGAGGCGCATACTATAAGATAAGTACACTGAGTGAGGATGAGAGAGCCAAGGGACTTATAACCGCATCTGCAGGCAACCATGCACAGGGTGTGGCTTATGCGGCCAAGAGCTTCGGAGCCAAGGCTGTCATTGTGATGCCGACAACAACTCCCCTCATAAAGGTGAACCGCACGAAGAGTTACGGCGCCGAGGTCGTATTATACGGAGATGTATATGATGAGGCATGTGCACATGCGCTTAAGCTGGCAGAGGAGAAGGGATATACATTTATTCATCCTTTTGATGACCCTGCCGTAGCAACAGGTCAGGGTACGATCGCCATGGAGATCTTCAAGGAGCTTCCGCTTGTGGATATCATACTGGTCCCTGTGGGCGGAGGCGGACTGGCAACAGGCGTATCAGTTCTGTCCAAACTCTTAAATCCCAAGATAAAAGTGATAGGCGTGGAGCCCGCAGGTGCTGCCTGCCTTAAGGCATCCATAGAGGCCGACAAAGTGGTCACATTGGAAGGCGTCAATACTATTGCCGACGGTACTGCGGTTAAGACTCCCGGTAAGGAGATATTCCCTTATCTTAAGGAGAATCTTGATGATGTCGTTACAGTGGAAGATGAAGACCTGGTAGTGGCCTTCCTTGATATGGTTGAAAACCATAAGATGATAGTCGAGAACTCGGGGCTCCTTACGGTTGCAGCTCTTAAGCAGCTGGATCTCAAGGACAAGAGAGTAGTATCCATCCTCTCCGGAGGTAACATGGATGTGATCACGATGTCATCTGTGGTTCAGCAGGGACTGATCTTCCGCGACAGGATATTCACCGTATCCGTACTGCTTCCCGATAAGCCGGGTGAACTGACACGTGTGTCATCTGTTATAGCATCCGAGAACGGAAATGTTATCAAGCTGGAGCATAACCAGTTCGTATCAATTAACCGTAATGCGGCAGTGGAACTCAGGATCACGTTAGAGGCCTTCGGAACGGAGCATAAGAACACGATCCTTAAGAGACTTGAGGAAGAGGGCTACAAGCCTAAGATAGTAAGGACAAATATCTGAACATATTCATATACGATAAGACCTGCTCTTGATAGAGTGGGTCTTTTTCGGTAGAATCAGGATAAGAACAGCAGATGTAACAGGAAGGGGGAAATGAGTCACCATGGCATTAAAGATCGTCAGAAATGATATAACAAAGATGGAGACACAGGCCATCGTTAATACGGCCAATGAGCAGCCTGTTGTAGGTTCAGGGTGTGACAGTGCGATATATAAGGCGGCAGGTTATGATAAGCTGCTCTCTTACCGGACTGAGAAGATAGGCCCTGTGGAAGAGGGCGGTGTGTTCATAACGCCCGGATTTGACCTTAAGGCCGAATATATCATTCATGCTGTCAGTCCGCATTATATCGACGGTAACAGCGGAGAGGAAGAGAAGCTCCGCGGCTGTTACGGTAAGAGCCTTGAACTTGCAAGGGAGAACGGTATAAGATCCATAGCATTTCCGCTTATTGCGACCGGTTCATTCGGTTATCCCAAGGAAGAGGCCATGAGGATCGCGGCGGATGAGATCAATGCATTTCTTCTCTCGAATGAGATGGATGTATATCTTGTCGTCTTTGACTCAACATCTACAGCTCTGGGTGAGAAGTTATATCCGGATCTCGAAGCATATATAGACCGTAACTATGTCAAGGAAAAGAGAGAAGAAGAATACGGCGATGCATATTACGGTTCAATAAGACCCGGAGAAGCCGGGCATGATGAGTACAGCAGGAGTGCATACGCGCTCAATTCCCGTCTTACGGGGAGGACTGCGGGGTCGGGTGACAAGGGCAGGAAGCTGTTCGGGTCACCGTTCGGAAGCGGGAAGGCAGCCAAGGCGGATTCAATGCCGGCTGCGGCGGTATATGAGGCTCAGATATGTGCTGCCCCGTCCATGGAGGAGGCGACTGACGAAGAGGCAGACATTGACTTTGTCGAGGAACACGAGAGCAAGCTCAATGAGCGCATGAAGCATCTGTCTGATACATATTCCGAATACCTTATGTATCTCATCGCCGACAAGGGGATGAGCAATGCTGAAGTATATAAGAGAGCGATAGTTGACAAGAAGGTGTTCTCCAAGATCAAGAACAATCCGGATTACCATCCACAGAAGCTTACTGCTCTGTGCCTGTGCATAGGAGCGAGGCTGAATATGGATGAGTCAAGGGATCTGCTTGCCCGTGCGGGATATGCGCTTTCTCCGTGTGATAAGACAGACGTGATCTTCTCGTATTTTATAGAGAATGAGATATATGATATGATCGAACTGGATATACAGTTAGAGGAACACGGATTGCAGTGTATCATCGCTTAAACAGGCGGTCGTATAAGGGTTTATGAGCCATCGGATCAACGAAAGATCCGGTGGCTTAATTTTTTTCAAGGTCGCTTACAGAGCGACCGTTTTAGAAAAACTATTTCGTATAATGAGTTCAGCAAACAGGAAAAACCCGTAAGGGCATTGATAAAAAGGAGGTTCACATTATGCGTAAAGGTTTAACAGAGGTTGTATTCATTCTTGACAGAAGCGGTTCAATGAGCGGACTTGAGGCAGATACGATCGGAGGTTTCAACTCAATGATCGAGAAGCAGCGTAAGGAGGACGGCGAGGCATATATCTCTACGGTGCTCTTTGACGATCAGACGGAGGTCCTCTATGACAGAGTTCCGGTATCCAAGATCAAACCCATGAACGACAATCAGTATTATGTAAGAGGATGCACGGCCCTCTTAGATGCCATCGGCGGAGCTATCCATCACATCTCCAACGTACATAAGTATGCAAGAGAAGAAGATATTCCGGAGAAGACGATATTCATCATCACAACTGACGGTATGGAGAATGCAAGCCATATCTACGACTATAAGAAGGTAAAGAAGATGGTGGAGAAGCAGGAGAAGAAGTACGGCTGGGAGTTCCTGTTCTTAGGCGCCAATATTGATGCGATCGAGGTCGCCGGCAGATTCGGAATCAGAGCGGACAGAGCGATCAACTATGAGTGCGATGCCATGGGTACGGCGGTCAACTATAATGCGATAGGCGCTACAATCTCTGCAGTCAGGAGGTCAAAGAGCAGGAAGGAAGCGAATGAGATGATCTATGAAGCCACCTGTGCCGTAAGAGAGGATTATGCCAAGAGACACAGGGCATAGTACTTACTGATATGACACTGGACATTGCCCGGGGCAGATACCCCGGGCATTTCTTTTTACCGGACATGTTGCTCTGGATTAAGCGTGTCATTTCCCGCAGCATCATAGCATAATGCGGTGACTATCTCGTTGCGACCGGCCACATAAGACTGTATAATGTAGAGGTTGTATAAACGGACAAAACGGACAGGGAGATTGTGACAATATGAGAAAATACTTGGCAATAGCAGCAATGATCATACTGGGGGTGATGTTCATCGGATGCACGAGAGCTGAGACCGATGATAAGACTGATGATGCAGAAGGAGAAGGTGGAAAGACCGTGCATAAGGAGGAATTGACAGTCGGAACGGATATCACTATGAATGATATCACGGACTTTTACTATACCGAAGAGAATATCAATTATGATGCGTATTACCAGAGATACAGATTCTATATCGAGGATGGGAAACATGTATTCTTCCATGAGACAAGGAAAAGAGAGAATGATTACGGTCCGTGCACAGAGGAGGATACAACTGATATCGGCACGATCGAGCTTACGGATGAGCAATGGTCGCAATTCTGTGACCTGGTAAAAGGCGGGGCGGTTAAGGCAAGAGAAGAATCTGCCGATTCCGGTGGCACAGGACCGTGGCTGTATCTGTATTGGGCAAACGATGAGTCGAAGTATCAGCAGTTTGCTTTTGAATCATACGGTAAGGAGAAGGG
>JAEEGL012533314.1_pt1 | contig 10787 bp, 11 predicted proteins | sample 9134231 | NCBI WGS metagenome assembly JAEEGL01 (sample SAMN16246548, study PRJNA631951) | gut metagenome | biome: gut microbiome; feature: rumen; material: fiber-attached | host: Bos | place: Iran: Karaj | collected 2018-10
AATAGCACTATGGATAAAGGTGCAAGCCTTGATATTGCAATCGCAGGTCACGGAACAAACTTGAAAGACGGAATAAGACTTAGCAAAGGAAAAAACGAAGCTTCTGCATTTGATGTAAGTGATTTTAATTCCGTTAAATCGGGTGGAAATACTTATGCTCAAAATATCGGAGAAATATTTTTAAACAGTATGGAAAAAGGATACAGCCCCAGAATTATAGGTCTTGGCTGCAATTCGGAATTTTTGCAGGATTGTATGGATAAAATATTTTCCGATAAGGATTTGGAAAATATCAAAGTATTCGGAACTCCGTCAGAAATTATGGATAGTTCTGTTTTAGGTTTTTATGGTAACAAGCTTAATATATATTCTTTAACTACAAGCATCAAGGATGACATCGGTCTGGTTATAAATATTTCTGAAGATAATAACTTGCAAGCCGAAAACAACAAAAACGTAAAAAACTTCAAACTTGATAAAAATTTAACAAATGAAATTTATAATGATTTTATATATGACAACCAAAAATCGGGAACGCTTTCAAAAAGCGGCGACATGATTATGGAATATCAATTAATGAAAATCAGATAGTTTCTTAACTCTTGCCCAATAAATATACCGGCAGATTGTAGTGTTGCGCAAAATTCAAATATTCAGGAGAAATATTTTCTAATTTATCCTCCTTAGCAGCCAGACCTGAAACTTTTGAATTTGCACCTACAACTTCGTTATGGAAATTCTTGCCTATTATCTTATCTTGAGCCTCTTTTAAAGCTTCTCTTATTCTCTTACCGTCTATTATTTTACCATCCAAATCAAATTCTTCCACATCTGAAATTTGTGTTAAGAATTTTTTTTGAGATATTTTGTCAAATAATATTGCATACTGTTCAGGTGTAATATCCAATGACTTCTGGATTTCTGACGGGATAAAATTTCTGTAATGAGAGTTGTAACTTGAAGTTCTTAAATTCACCACATCATTTTGATTTTTTGCATATCCGCTTCCTTGGTTTTCGTAATATGCGTTTATTATATTAGGCATTTCTGTTTCTAAAATAACACCCAGACCCTCATTATAATAAGATGCGTTGTTTTTCAAAGAAATAAAAGATTCACTTAAAACACTATCATTTGCAACATCACTCAAAGTTTCAACAATATTTAAATTTTCTACATTTGAAACCGTATGAAGCAAAAATCTTAAATCCTCCTTCTTGGTTCCGTCAACAAAACCAACTTCGCCCAAATCCTTTTCGTCCGAATATTTATTAAAATCGAAAACTTTGTATGTTTTTCCTGCATACTCCTGAGTCGGAATTCTGTCTTTATGCACAATTCTGCTTGTAAATATAGCATTACCGGTTTGTTTATTTTTTTCTACTGCCTGCTCAAGTTTTTTTACTTCTTTACTTTTCAATAACGGACTGTATGCGTTAAAAATACTTTTACTTACGGCTTTTAAATCTGCATAAGCAAAAATTTTAGACATTTTGAAATCATTACTGTTTTTAAAATTACAAGAAAGTGCTTCTATTGTATCAGCATTTGTGTTTAATGCTTCAAGCCAGTGATGATTTTTTACCAGTTGATAGATATCATCTTTTACTGACTGAGAAATTGAATATTTTTCCAGTATATTTCTTGCATACAAAGCTGAATTATTTTGGTGGCTTTTATCTACAACACCTTCTTTTTTTGCAATATCATGTAAAAGCACTGCAAATTTTAGCCTTGTTTTATCTAAGCTTGGTAATTCTTCATAATCAGGATGATTTATGCAATTTTTTAACACTTCTAAAATATGAATATCTATGCTGTAATCGTGAGAGCCATGCGGTTGTTTGCCAATTATATTTATAAATTCAGGCATACCCTTTATTAAAGCGTTCATTGAATTGTCAAAAGCATCATTGCCGGTATTTATTTCATTTTTTAATATAAATTTTTCGCAAATATCACAGACTTTATTTTCTGTTTCATCATTTTTATTAAGTTCAAGAAGGTTTATTATTCCGTCATACCCCGTCTTATCTTCGTTTAATTCTATTTGAAGTTTTTCTAAAACAGATGTTGAAATACTTTCATCTGAATTATCCAAAATATTATTTAAATCCTTTAAAAAATCCGTTCTCGCATATTTTAAAGGTAATCCTTTTTTCTTAAATTTTGCAAAATCTGCATTTTTTATAATATTTTCAATTTCAAGTTTGTTAGAAAGCACAAATTTAAATAAATTCACTTTGGCTTTATTATCTATTTCCACAGGCATAATAGTTTTAGAAAGAGCTTTTGTTACATCACGGTTTAATGCTTCAGGGTGAAATAAAAATTTACTTTTTTTATCTTCGGGTAAATTGCACAACGCTGCTGCATATCTGCTCAACATAATTTTGTCTGTTATTTTTAGCGAGTTTATGTTTAAAGCTTTTTTTTGATACGCATCTATATAACCTAAAACTTGTGTGAGAGATACCTTTGGAGGTAAAATTTCAGGCACTGGAATTTGTTCTGCCGATAAATTTTTATAACTGTTTACAAATGCAATTACTTTTTTTAAATCTATTGAATAACCACCCAGCGGAGTATCTTTTATATTTGCAAAAATCTTAAATTTTGACATATCCAAATCTTTTGTGATTATATTTTGCAAATCAACATCTTCAAAGTCATCAAATCTATATCCTGTATCACCTTTTATTTCCAAAATTTGTAAAACTTTGTCTTTTATATCGGAATTACTCAACATATTTGTAAGATTAACTATATCGCGCATATTTTTAAATCTGGGTTGAGAATTTTCTTCTAAATTTAAAATATAATTAAGATTTTCTATTTTATTTTTATCTTGTTCTAAAATTATTTCCGATAATTCTTTTATACCATTTATATTATCAAACCTCATAAATTCGTTTGAATTTTTAACTTTAGTTTCCAAAAGTTCTTTTGCAACAGGTTTTAAGTCAGAATTTTTCATAATTGATACCATTTCGGGAATTGTATCAATACGATGTCTGTTATAGTAATATGTGTCAGGATATTTGAAATCTTTTAAATACAAACATTCTTTAAAAACATCAACATCCTCATTTGAAACATTTTTCAAAAGCGTGCATATATCATTTTCAGATGTAATCAAACTTCTTTCCATTGATGAAACTTTTAATTCATCAAGTAGTATGGGCAATATCTCAGAATTATTTTTATTTAAAACAGATATAATTTCAGAATAACCGTATTTTGAAATTTTATTCTGCAGCCATTTATAATCATCGTTTTTTAGCAAATCTTCAACTTGGTCTATATTATCATTATTCGTGTGCTTTAAAATATCAGAAATGTTGTACACGCTGAAATAGTAATCAAGATTACGATTATTCTTATAATTCAATAATAACGGAAGTATTCTCTCATTTTCAGGTTTTACTTTTTTTACTATTTCATTTATTTGTATATCAAGCTTGTCTTTTGCATAATCGGATTGCAGGACCGGTTTTAAATACCGCGTTTTTATTTCAGGGTCTTTCAAAAGTATAAAAATATCGGAATCTTTATACTTATAACTTCCGTAAGAATTTTTAAGTCCTTTTACCAGATTAAATTTTTCTAAATTTTCTTCTGCTTCGGGCATACTTAAAATTTCTTCTACATAATAACTATCCAGCCTTGTTTGATTTTTTTCTTTTAATTCTTCTATATCAGAATTTAAAATTTCGCTGAAAAGAGTGAGGTTTTCGTTATTTATATGCGGAATAAAATCAGTTATTGCAGTGTATCTGTAGCTGTTATCTATATTTTTTTGTTTATATTGAAGCTGTATGTTATTCAATGCCAATAGTGCCGCTTGCCTGTTTTCTTTCGGAGTTTTTCGTAAGCTTTTTATTGCGGCTTCTTTTGTCGCCATATCCATATTAAAGACATTTTTCAAGAGTATTTTATTTAAAGTAAGCTTCTTTTCATTTGAGTTATTTTTCTCGTTCGCAAGAGAACTAACAGCAGCGGTCGATAATATTGTTGAAACTCCTGCCGCTTTTTTGAATAAATCTTTTTCAAATTCAGTCAATTTATTTATTTTCAATCCGCCTTTAAATTCGGGAGTTGAAACACTACTATATTTAAATTTTTGATTATTTAAATTATTTATCTTTATTTTCATGAAAAAACCTAAATAAATGATGATTTTATAAAACCCGTAAACAATTAATATTGCTCATTTTTAAAGATTTATTAAGTATTATTTGACTTTCAAAAAATTTTTATTAAATACAAAACGTAAGCAAATTCATACATTTAGATGTATAAAACCGAGAGAAAATCTTACATAATGAATGTGTGAAAGTGTAGCTCATCATGCCATTCAGATACAGATTAGAAAAAGTTCTTGACTTTAGAATACGAAAAAAAGAAGAGCAGCTTCTTATCGTACAAAAAGCACAGCAAGAAGTAATAGCAGTTGAGCAGCAAATAATACAAAACAATCAAGAAATTAAAGAAAACATGGACGGAAAACGCCACGCAAATCCGCAAATGATGGATGCCTACGATAAATATCTTGCGCATCTTTGGGAAAAAGGCGAAAAACTCCAAGTTTTGAAAGCAGAGAAAGAGGAAATTCTGCAGCAAGAGTTGAAAGTTCTTGTACAAAGAGAACAAGAAGTGAAAGTTCTTGAAAAACACAAGGAAAAATGTAAAGAAGCATACCTTGAAGAAGAAAAAAATGCAGAACTAAAACAGCTTTCAGAAATCGGAGTACAAAAATTCTTCCAACGTTCAAGAGAAAACAAAGCCGAAGAGGAAATGGAAGAAGAATTACTTAGAAAAATGGAACAAGAAAGTGAGAATCTATGAACGTAGAAGCAACAGCACCTGCAAATAATACATCCTCAGCGCAAAACGTAACATCATCCGCATCAAAAAAAGATAACGGTACAGTTAACAAAGACGGAAATTCATTCAAAGATGAATTGAATGTTCAAGCAAAAAATGAAAAGGATGTAAAAGAGGTTCAAACTGACAAAGAAAGTCAGGATAATAAAAAATGCGAAAATGTTACAAATCCTAATAAAAAGAATAATCCGGCTCAAAAAGCTGCTGATAAAAGTTTAGAAACAGAAAAGCTTCATGAACAGGAATTATTTAACTCTATTTGCGATTTGAACGAAAAAATAGAATCTTTAAATGAATTGAAAACTGTGAAATTCGGAAAATTTTCAGCAGGAATTGAAAAAAATCAATATTTAGATAAATCTTTAACAGAAAAATCCGATTTATGCAGAACTATAAATATGGATAAATCAGATACGGCTTTCTTCTTAAATTAGGTAGAAAATCAAACTATGACAGCACATGGCATTATAAATAATCATAGTGAAAATAATCAAATTCAGTTTCAAGAAATAAAAGCTGAAGCAACGCAAAAAACTGTTGCAGTGACACAGACATTACTCGACAGTTTGAACGAATCTATGAAAACAAATAAACCGTTTAGAATTGATTTTGGAGATGACATAGCGGTAATTATGAAGGTCGATAAAGACGGGATTTTATCGGCAAACTTTATCCCCGGAAGCTCAGCAGTAGAAAACTATCTCAGAGGTAATATCGGTTATTTAAGACAAAGTTTTGAAGAACAAAATTTGGATTATAACGAACTGTCTTATACTCGTCAAGAAAATAAAAAACAAAAACAAAATAATCGTAACACTCAACAAGAAAATAAGGAGAGCTAACTTATGAATGACTCATTTGTTACAGCACTAAATACACAAAAAGCTACAGACAACTGGATTGATGTAATATCATACAATCTTACCAATTGTTATACTCCCGGATTTAAAGAGGCTCAAGTTAACTTTGAAACCTTCTTGGGCGGTGCAATTCTTGATAATCCTAACAAAAAATTCAGTCAGGGAAAATCTACACCAGGAACGGCAAATTCAAACCTTTTCTTGGAAGGCAACGGCTTTTTTGTCGTAAAAGACAAAGAGGGAAGAAATATATACACTCGTCTTGGTGATTTCACTTTTGATAAAGAGGGTGTTTACAAAAATAAAGACGGTCACACCGTACAAGCCTATATATTGAATGAAAAAGGCGAAATAATGCAGGGAACAAAAGAGCTTAATGCGGATTTGTATCAGCAAACGATTGCAAATGGCGGTGTTATGAATGTTCCGACAACAGACATAAAATTATGGATTGACCCTAATAACGGTAAATATTTAGGTAAATATGATGATTACGAAATTAAAGGTGACGGAGTTTTATACGGAAAAGCAAATAAAGGTAAAACTGTTGTACCTTTGTACAAAATCGCAAACATGAATTTCCACAACAACGCAGGTTTGTACGAAATCAAAGACGGACAATTTATTGAAACAGAAGAATCAGGAAGTCCTGTTTTAGGCAGAGCAGAAATTCGTTCAGGGCTTTTAGAATTGTCTAACGTTGATTTCAAAGGCGGGATTTCCGATTACCAAAAAGCGAAAGTACAATTAGAATTAACCAGCAAGATTATTTCTTCACAAAAACAATTGCTTGAAGAAGCACTTAAGATGGTAGGTTCATAATTAGAATACTCATAGAAAGAGAATTAGAGAAACTCATTTTTCATTTCACACTCACAAACTCCATTTTAAAAGGGGCATGCTTTGTCGTACCCCTTTTTTATTTTATTAATACCCGACACTCAGTCCTGCACAAAGATTTATTGATTGTCCCGTAACTCCTTTTGCATCATCTGAGATTAAATATTCAATCATTTTTTCTATTTCTTCGGGTTTTACAAATCTTTTTTGCGGAATTGCTTCTAAAGTTTCTTCTATAGTAAATTCACTATCCTCGATAGATTTTTTTCCTAAATCCGTTTCAACCCACCCCGGATTTATGGTATTAACCGTTACTCCAAATTGAGCAAGCTCTAATCCCAATGCTTTACCGAAGCCTATAAGAGCCGATTTTGATGCGGAATATACGCATGCCCCTGCTTCTCCCATAACTCCGCTTATTGAACCTATGTTTATTATTCTGCCCCAATTTTGTTTTTTCATATAGGGAACAGCTTTAGAACATAAATATATTACAGCTTTTAAATTAACATCAATAATTTTTGAAATCTGTTCATAATCGACATTTCCAATTTCATTATATATATATTCACCTGCATTATTTATCAATATATCTATCTTATTTTTAATGATAAATTCTGATAATTTTTCTAAATCATTATGTTTTGATAAATCACATGCGATATAATCTTTGGCATGAATTTTTTCTGAAACTGCCCTTAATTTTTCTTCGTTTCTTGATGTTAAAAACATATTGTATCCGCAATTTGCCAAACCTGATGCAATAGCATGCCCTATTCCTCTTGATGCCCCTGTAACAAGTATATTCTTCATTTTACCTTTCCTTATCATGACCGAAATACATCAACAATGCAGATTCAATAATTTTGTTCATAACCGTTTTTTGATATATGTCAGGAAGTTTTTTTATAATTTCAAAAGCAGAATGCAAGTCAGGATTTTCATCATACCATCTTTTACATTCATAATCAGCATATTTATTAACTTCATTTATTTCTTTATCCAAGTCAATATTTATATCATTCATAAGTATTTGAATGATATCTTGAGCAATTTCAATTTGAGCAGGAGAATCTAATTTTTGAATAAAATTAAAGACCTCCTTAATCAAAGGATTTTTGTCATACCATCTAACGCTTTCCATATCTACATTTTAGCATATTAATACAAAATGTTAACATTTTAATTAAAATCCTAAAGTTTTTAAAATATATGCCGATAACATACATGTAAGTCAAAGGTAATATTTAAGGAGTTAATTTTATGAAAAACGAAGGTATGATGTTGTTAGGTATTGAAGAATTTGAAGAAAACACAGAAATTATGACACAATTAATTACAGAATTATTTGACGGAATTATTGAAGATATTCGTCTAAAAAAATAGTATCAGATTTATAGTTTAGAAGTTTTACAGGTAAGAAAGGAAAAAGCGAACCGAGTTATCTAACTCGGTTCGCTTTTTATTTTAATATGATAAAATAGTGCTATGAAAAAGAATGCCCAAACATTAGTTGAATATATGCTGATTTTTGTAGTTGTTGCAATTGCATTATTCTATATTCAACAAAAAGTTAATTTTAAATCTGTAAAAAATTATGTATTTGCGCGTCCTGCAAATGAAACAGGAAAAGTTATAAATATAGAAGCTATGACAGGAGGAAATTAAAAATGAAAGTTGCGGAAATTGTTGATGAAAATATATTAATAAAAGAACAACACTTTCCTTATTTAACGGATACAGGGGCGATAGTAAAAGTTTTAGGCTGCGGACTTTGCGGCTCTGACATCGTTAAATACAAACAACATTTAGTAAAAAACGGAACAGTGTTAGGGCATGAAATTGTCGGTGAAATTATAGATATAAATTCAAAAACAAAATTTAAAACAGGCGATAAAATAGTAAGCTCGCACCATATTCCATGCTTCAAATGCAATTACTGCCTAAACGGAAACTATTCAATGTGTGAACATTTCAAAAAAACAAATATTATCCCCGGCGGCTTTAGTGAATATATATACTTATCGGAAGAGCATTTAAAAAATGTTGCTGTAAAAATACCGAAAGAATTAACAGAAATAGAAGCTTCTTTTTACGAACCGCTTGCTTGCTGCATAAGAGCAGTTGAAAGAGGTGAAGATGAATATGGAGGAAAAAAAGCTTTGATAATAGGACTCGGCTCTATCGGCTTGCTTATGGGACAAGCTGTAAAAGCTTATGGGGCTGAAGTTTACGGCTGTGATATTATTGATGACAGAATTAATCTTGCAAATAAATTAGGAATAGAAGCTTTCCACTCTGATGATGCTCAAGGACTTGATGCAGATATTATTTTTATGACATCGGGCGCTGATGTAACCATTGATTTAGCATTAAAATCAGTTAGAAACGGTGGAAAAATTGTAGTTTTTGCAAGCACTCCAAAAAATTTCGGATATGCGAATAACGAAATTTATTATCGAGAATTAACTGTTATGGGCAGTTATTCTCCATCGCCTGATAATTTAAGAACCTCTATGAAATTGCTAAAAAGCGGAAAAGTTAAGGTTAAAAATTTATCTACCGTGTACGAATTTGAAAATATTAATCAAGCATTTTGTGATACAATAGAAAACAAAATTCTAAAAGCATATATAAAAATCGGAAAATAATATGAAAATGAAAGCAATTCAATACTGGGGTCCCGAAGACATCAGATTAGAAGAAATAAGCATAAAACCGCTTGAAGCAGGCGAAGTTTTGGTAAAAGTTGAATCTGCATTGACTTGCGGAACGGATGTCAAAACATTCAGAAGGGGACACCCTGTATTGATAAAACAAATTCCGTCAGGTTTCGGACACGAATTTTCAGGAATAATAGCAAAAGTCGGTAAAGATGTAAAAAACTTCAAAGAAGGAGATAGAGTTGTTGCGGCAAATTCTGCGCCTTGTGGAGAATGCTTTTTTTGCAAACGCGAAGAATATAACCTGTGCGAAAATTTGGATTTACTAAACGGTGCTTACGCACAATATATAGTTATTCCCGAAAGAATTGTAAAGAAAAATATGTATATATTACCTGATAATTTAAGTTTTGATAAAGCTGCATTTTGCGAACCGCTGGCAAATGTTGTTCATGGTGTTGAAAGAACCGAAATAAAAGAGGGACAAACCGTAGGAATAATCGGTATAGGACCAATAGGTTTAATGTTTGCAAAATTGGCTAAACTTAAAGGTGCAAGAGTAATAGTAGGCGGAAGAAACCCTATGAAATTAAAACTTGCGGAAGAATTTGCAGATGCAGACGAAATTGTTAATTTGAACAAATACAAAAACCCTGAAAAAATATTTATTGATTTTACGGAGGAGCACAAAGGTCTTGATGTAGCGGTTGAATGTGTAGGATTACCGTCTATTTGGGAGAGAATGTTTTCTCTTGTAAGACCGGGAGGAACGGTGCATTTCTTTGGCGGATGCAAATCAGGCTCTACCGTTACTTTTGACACAACAAGAATGCATTATGGCGATATAAAACTTATGAGTGTTTTTCACCATACACCAAAATATTTTAAGCAATCACTTGATTTGATAGCATCAGGAAAAATTCCTGTTGAAAAATTGATAACGGAAGAAATAGGATTGGATAAACTTCAATACGCAATGGAAAAACACATCGCCGGCGAGGCGATAAAATTTCTTGTAAAACCGTGGAAATAGTTTAGTAGGTTGGGAATGCCCAACCTACCTTTCTAATTTCGGTGCAAAAAATTGCACCCTACAGTTAATTTAATAACAAAAAGGAATAAAAAATCACTCAAAATTAGTCTGCTTTTTCTATATCTTTACTTTTGGATGTATAAGCATCTAAAGTCTTTTCTGCAATTTTTATCTTATTAATTGTCGCATTACCGCCCATACAACCGCCGTCACAGCACATTACTTCTACCAAATTACAATCAGGACATTTTTTATCTTTTGCAAATTTCTTTAACTGCTTTATTGACTCTTTGTCCAAACCGTTTACAATGTATGGCTTAGCATCTTTTGCAAGAGATTTTACCGCATTTGCAACACCGCCCGTTCTTCCGAAATTTCTTCCTTGTTTTGAACTTTCTTCACTAAACAAAGTTTCTTCCGATTTCATTACGTCTATTTTTAAACCGATGAATAACGCACCTAATTCTTCGTAATTCAAAACATAATCAACAAATTCATTTTCAT
>JAEEGL012767204.1_pt1 | contig 10787 bp, 8 predicted proteins | sample 9134231 | NCBI WGS metagenome assembly JAEEGL01 (sample SAMN16246548, study PRJNA631951) | gut metagenome | biome: gut microbiome; feature: rumen; material: fiber-attached | host: Bos | place: Iran: Karaj | collected 2018-10
GCATTTACATCATCCCCCTCCTGCCAGACCATCATGGATGAATTATCGGAAATAGTGTACTTGTGCTCTCCCAGATTGCTCACCAGCACTTCCGTTTCCGCAGTATCGGGAGAGACCGTGTATATATTCTTATCCAGCATGAAGTAAAACAGATCGTCACGGCTCAGATATGACAGCTCCTCAATGTCACGCTGTACCATTTCCGGAGATTCGTCCGAAGGGATAAAGAAAACCTCATCCGTCACTCTGGTAACGCCGTTGTACCTGTAAAAGGCTATTCCCACCCGTCCCTCATAGGTTCCGCGGTTCATATAGCCGTATACGATAAAATTTACGTTGCCGGCCTCATCCACCGTCAGAGGTTTTATCGCATGACTGTTCCTGCAGGTCCTTGAATCAAAATTGTCATCATCGTAAAAAGAAAACAATCTTGCAAGCCTGTTCTGGCCTATATCAAAGGCAAAGAGTTTGTTTGCGGATACAAAGACCAGCACATTGCCATCGTTACTCTCGATAAGGTTCAGGTCATCGCCCCTGATGCCCAGAAGAATATCTTCTTTTCTGACCATCTCCGTTTCATCGGGAATTTCCGTCATGGTCCGTTCGTAGTCCAGAAGATAGGTTACCTCGGGGCTGTATTTTATCCTGTAGTATTCCTCTGCAAAAAAGGTTTTGGTGCCGGATTCTTCTTTTAGCCTCAAGGTGTAATTTACGGTAAAGATTCCCGTTTCCGAAGCCAGTTCCTTAACCGTGATGACCGGTGTATCCCTCTCGATCTTAAGACCCGCAAAAGCAAGCTGCTTCATGGAGCTGTGTATGTTTACATAGGCAAGGGAAGAATTGTCTCCCAGGTAGTTTGACTCCATGTAGGTCTTCAGTTCCCCGTTGGTATCCGTCGAAGCTTCTTTTTCCCAGAAATTCCGTACAAAGGCCAGTTTTTCACGGCCGCAGTACGAAGGAGCCTCCACAACCTTGGTGTGGTACATAACGGTCTGACCGCCGCGAAGGGCAAGGTATATCTGAAAACTGTATTCGGTGTACTCCTCGATAAGGTCTTTAAGAGTCACCGAGGCTCTGATGGAATACTCGTCTTCGGTGTATTCTTTGACATCGATATTCTCGATAAGACGGCTTCCGTCGGAGGTTCGAACCTTAACAGTGATTTTTTTGACGGCACGACCGTATTTCACAACATCAAAAGTAACCCCTCTGGATTCATCCAGGGGAGTTATATTTTCTCTCAGCAGTCCCACATCCATTTCGGAAGTATAACCGTAAAGCTCGTTAACACGCTCACCGTCTATGCTCATATAGATGACCGGAAGAGAGGCCTTCTGCATATTGCCGGTGGTGTTCACGTTGCCACGGTTCATTATCATTCCGGAAAGAAAAAGGGCTGCTATAAAGACCAGAAATGAAGTTATTGCTTTAAAAATGACCTTCTTCATATCACGGTTTATATCTTATCAGACTCCGGTACTTAATTCAATTCTTTGTGCATTCCACAAAATCAAGACAGCCACCGGGTTAATGCCCGATGGCTGTTTTAATGATCAATATTCAGACTGCATCATCAGTCTGCGAGTTCACAGGGAAATCTCGATTAAGGAAGCATTGTGTCAGTGCCGTAGGTAGCTTCCCAAGCGGTCTTTCTCTCGTCGATGATTGCCTGTCCGCCTGCCTGGAGGTATTCAGCCATACCTGCATCCCAAACGGTATCGAAATCTGCAACTGCTGCGGTGATAGCCTTAGCAAAGGTGGTATCTCTCTTGGTAGCAAGGTCAACGCCTTCGGTCTCGGCATTGATATCACCAACGGATACGGTCTTGGGTGCTCTTGCATCAAGCATAGCTGCTTCGATTGCCTGCTTAACGTCAGCGGGATCAACTTCTGCATAACCGTATGCAAGTGAAAGGTTGGTAAGTTCAGGTGTAGCAAGTCTTAAACCGTTGCAGTTAAGAGTGTAGTCGATGTTCTTACCGGAGTTTACATACCAGTCGTGATGAGCTTCGTCAGCCTGCTGGTATACCCAAGCGCCTGTAGCTGCGTCAACGGTGTGGTTAACGCCTTCTTCACCCATCTGAAGGAATTCTACAACTGAGGGATCGCTCATGAACTCAAGGTAGCAAAGAGAAGCAACGGGCTCATCGTTTGTTGCAGGGAAGAATGCCTTACGGTCACCGGTGTTGGAGTAGCTGTACTTGGTGTACTTGCCGTTCTTGTCTTCGAAGCAGTTAACTGCGATAAACTTACCGCCTTCAACAAGGCTTGCAAGAGTGTAGTTGATGGAGTTAACATCGCCTCTGAAAGGATAGTCGTAGTTGTGCATGAATGCGCCTACGAAACCTGCTTTGATCATATCGTCTTCGGCTGTAGAATCGGTTGCCTGGATTGCGAAATCTTTCCAGATGAGACCTTCGTTGTACCACTTGTTAAGAAGTCTGATGGCTTCCTTGGTGCCGTTCTCGGTAAACTTACGATCGTCATAACCGTTTACATAGAGTTCTTTGTCTGTGATATCGGGATCCATGAAGGACTCGATAATGTTAGCTGCTCTCCAGCCTACGTCGGAAGACATGGAGAAGGGAACCATTCTTGCTGCGTCAGCGCCAAGAAGGGTCTCAGCGTTCTCTTTGAACTTAACGAGCATTGCTTCAAATTCAGCCTTGGTGGTAGGAACTGCAATACCTAACTTATCAAGCCAGTCCTTACGAACGAAGGTGTTGATTCTTGCGGTTTCATTTCTCTTACCTTCAATTGCCCAAAGGGTTCCGGTTGCAGGATCCAGATCCTGGTAAATAACAGATTCGCCGAGCCAGTCGAACATGTTGTTAAGAAGGTCTCTGTTCTCGTCAAGAAGTGGCTTAAGATCGATTACACCGCCCATCTGTGCGTATGACTGAACAATTTCGTAACCGTAGGTGTAGCATATATCAGGAGCGTTCTGGGCTGCAAGGAGAGCACTGACGTCCTCTTTCTCAGTCCAACGGGATACGGGTACGAAAGTAACTTCTACGTTGTAACGCTCAAGCATCTGGTCCTGAATCCACTTTGTCCAAGCGTTGTTGGAAGCTTCGGTACCTTCGCTAACGTTACGGTCATAGCACTCAACGGAGATGGATCTCTTCTCAACGAATTTACCGTTAAGCATTCCGCGTGCATCGGGCTCGTCAGCCTTCTTATCATCTGCCTTGCTGACGGATGTGGAAGTCTTGCTTGCGGAAGCAGGGGTGCTGGTGCTTGTCTTTTTGTCGCCACATGCTACCAGAGAAAGTACCATTGTAGCGGCAAGAATGACTGTTAACAGTTTCTTTTTCATGTTTTTTCCTCCCTATAGTTTTCTACTGTCGGATAAACCGACGTTTATGAATAACGCCCCCTATTGGGCGATTATTCCTTGACTGCGCCCATGGTTACGCCGGCTATGAAGTAGCGCTGCAACCAGGGATAAACCAAGAGAATCGGTACCGTTGAAAACATAACGATGGCTGACTTAAGGGACTCACCGAGACCGGGCATTGAGAAGCCTTCCTGAGCCGCAACTTCAACGGAGTTAATGTTATTAAGTATGTTGTAAAGAAGAAGCTGCAGAGGGAAAAACTGCTTGTTCTTCTTAATGTACATAAGAGCGTCGCCGTAACCGTTCCAACGACCTACGGCATAGAACAATGCAAGTGAAGCAAAAACCGGCTTTGAAAGAGGAATATATATCTTTAAAAGCACCTGTATGAAACTTGCGCCGTCAATTTCCGCGGATTCTCGAAGGGAATCGGGAATTCCGTAGAAGAAACTCCTCATGATTATCATGTTGTATACGCTCATACAACTTGGGATTATCAAAACCAGCGGGTTTTCAAGGAGCTTCAAATCATTCATCAGCAGGTAGTTGGGAATCATGCCTGCGTTGAAGAACATGGTTATGGTAATAAAGATATTGATGGCTCCGCGTCCCTTAAGTGCGGGGAAAATAAGGGGATATGCACAAAGGGCTGTCATGAAAAGCGAAAGGAACGTACAAACCAGTGTAAGAAATGCGGTCCAAAGGAATGCACGCTGGTATTTTGGATCTGCCAATACCGTAGTATAAGCATCGAAGTTTAATCCTCTGGGAAGAAGAAATACTTCGTGTCTTATAAGGTGTTCCGTACTGGAAAGGGACTTAGCTGCAAGGTTAATCATAGGCACAACACAGATAAGGCTTATGATTACGCATATAAATACGAATACCCAGTCGCCGAACTTGGCTGCTTTGGATTTTACTTTCATTACCAAATCCCCCTTTCACCAAGTCTTCTCGATATAAAGTTGGCCGTCAGCAGGAATACCAGACCTACAACGGACTGGAACAGGCCAACCGCGGTAGTGAAGGAGAATTTAAGCTGCTGGATACCTACTTTATATACGAAGGTGGAGATGACCTCTGCCACATCCATTACCAGGTTATTCTTCATTGCGAAAGGTCTTTCGAATCCGCCGCCCATGATACCGCCCAGGTTCATGATAAGAAGGACCACGATGGTAGGTCTGATGCCTGGAAGGGTTATGTGCCACATCTTACGGAAACGGCCGGCGCCGTCAACGGAAGCTGCTTCGTAAAGTTCGGTATTGATTCCGGCTATTGAAGCGAGATAGATGATGGAGCCCCAACCGAAACTCTGCCATACACCTGCCGTCACATAGGTACCTACCCAATGGGAAGGATCGTCGATAAAGGGAATCGTTTCTCCTCCGAATTTGGTGATAACCATGTTAATCATACCATCAGTGGGTCCGAATACTCTGATTACAAGAGTTGCGATGATGACCCATGAAAGGAAGTGTGGCATGTATGCTATAGTCTGAACGACCTTCTTAAATCTCTTGAAGCAAAGTTCATTTAATATAAGAGCGAAAATAATGGGAGCGGGGAATCCGCAGATCAGGTCCAGCATGTTGAGCTTCAATGTATTAAAGATAGCTCTGCGGAAGTCCGGTTTGGAAAAAGCATCCTTAAAATACTTAAGAGCATCCGTAACCATGGCTCCGTCTTTTTTAACCTGGGCCCAGGGCATCTTCATAAGGGGCATGTTTAACTTGTAATCTTTGAAAGCGATTACAATATAACGCATGGGAATATATTTGAAGATAATCAGATAGATTATGGGCAGCGCAAGAAGAAAATATAACTGCCAATAACGCTTAAGATATGTAGCATTGAACTTCTGCTTGGGTCCTTTGACCTTCACTTTTGTATCTTTCGCCAAGACTTTAACCCCCTGTGACAGTCAGGCCTTTGTACACTATTAATATGTAAGCGCTTTCATTTTGTGGTAAAAAAAAACAATGTGTACAAATCCCTCTGAATAGATAATATAACCTTTGTGCACATTATTTCTTTTCAACTTTTGCTATTGATTTATCATATTTTGCTTTTTTACACTTAAATTTACCGTTTTTTGCTTTCATGTGGAAGATTTGGGTAATTATCTAAATTTTTATACCTGTATAATAATGCGACGAACACATAAAGGCCCGCCAGCCCCGAACCGTGTTCTTACCCTAATCATCTGAACGAGACAGAAATTGCCGGCTAAAGGGTGCTTAATCGATAGCGCGTAATCTTTGCTAACAATTGGTTAATTACGGTGTTATTGTCTGAATTTGATGTTAAATTCGACAAATTCTATTTTCCCATGACGGAAATCTTGCAGGTTTTTAGGCTCTGAAATTTTTGCTGCACGATTTTGTGTCTTTTGTCTTCAGTATAATGCTTACACACAAAAAAAGACCCCATCAAACGATGGGGTCTTTATCATTACTTAAATACATGGTTTCCGATCTGGAATCTCGCAGGATATCCTTCGATCGGGGTTCTGAAGAACAAACAGTTTTCTACATTGGTATAACCGCTCATTGCCATGTCAGCTGCATTGTAGCAGCTCTGTGAGGTTTTTCCGATACTCAGGTAATGATCGTATCTGCCGCTTAGAACAGGTGAAAACTGATAAGGCTGTCTGATGACTCCTTCGATGGTATTGGGGAAGGCACCGCTCAGCAGTCTGTTGATGACCACCGCTCCAACGGCAACCTGTCCTTCATAGGGTTCTCCGCCGGCCTCACAATATATGAGGACAGCCAGTTTATATCTGTCATCAGGTTCAAAGGTAACTTCGGAAATACTTCGCCATGCAAGCTGCGCAGCAAGCCTGGCAAGTCTTTCTTCTTCTTCAAGTTTTTTCTTTAGCTTGTCGACCTGGTTGTTGGCCTGCTCAAGTTCTTTTTCTTTCTGAAGAGCAAGAGCCTCGGCTTCGTCGATCAGATCGTTATATTCCGATATATTGGCCTGGGTCTTTTCGATGACCGTCATGACGTTGTTCTTCTCTTCCTCGGCCTGGGCCATCAAATCGTCAAGATCAGCCTTCTCCTGTTGGAGCTTGGCTTCCAGTTCTTCAATGGCTATCCTGGTGGCCTGATACTCATCGAACTTGGACCTGTCATAGGTTGCCAGACTTTCCATATACCGGCTCAGGGTCAGGAAATCAGAAAAGCTCTTTGCGTGGAAGATTATATCCATGTAAACGGTTTCACTGTCCTTGTACATAAACCGTATACGCTGCTTCATGGACTCGTACTGAACCCGTTCAGTCTCCCGTGCCTCGGCCAATGCTGCCTGGGTTTCCTCGATCTCCGCCTCCTTGGCGGCGATCTTCGCCTCCAGCTCGGCAATATGATCGAAGATCAGTTGAAGTTCTTCCTGAAGTTTTTTTAGTTCACGCTTCAGTTTCTTTTGCCGTGCGGTAAGGTTATCAACCTCATTCTGGGCTTTTTCGGCGTTCTTTTTCGCTTCCTCCTGCTGACGCTTGGCTTCCTCAAGCTGTTCCTTGGTGGTGGCAGCGTAAGCAGTCTTGTATGGAATTGTCCCTAAGAGTATGCTCGCTACAAGACCTGCAGCGAGCAATCGTCGGATTTTACGGATCATTATCTGTTAAAACTCCAGTTCGACCTTACGGCCGGTATGCTGGTACTGATAATAGCGCACTCCCGCTGCATCCAGCATCATCTTGGAAGCTTTGGTGGAAGGTGCGTCGGCATACTTATCACTGTCATAAACGATGGTCTTGATCCCCGCCTGAATGATGGCCTTGGCACATTCATTGCAAGGGAAAAGGGAAACATAGATTTTGGCTCCCTCAAGACTTCCGCCTCGATAATTAAGAATGGCATTGAGCTCGCTGTGAGTCACAAAAGCATACTTGGTGTTAAGCATGTCGCCTTCGCGGTCCCAGGGAAACTCATCATCGGAGCAGTTCTTCGGGAATCCGTTGTAACCCATTGAAAGGATCTTGTTATCGCTGCTTACGATACAGGCTCCCACCTGAGTATTGGGATCTTTGGATCTCATTCCCGAAAGCTTCGATACCCCCATAAAGTATTCGTCCCAGGAAATATAGTCTTCTCGCTTCATATTATCCCCCGATATTATAGGCAAGTTAAGATTACTTGGTTCCGAAGATCCTGTCGCCGGCATCGCCGAGACCGGGAACGATGTAAGCATGCTCGTTAAGATGATCGTCAAGAGCGCCCACATAAATGTCCACGTCGGGATGTGCTTCGGTCATACGCTTGATACCTTCGGGAGCGGCAATGATGCACATAAAGTGGATCTTCTTGCAGCCCTTGTCTTTGAGCATCTGGATGGCAGCAACAGAGGAGCCGCCGGTAGCAAGCATGGGATCCACAACAAATACTTCTCTTTCGTTGCAGTCTGCAGGCAGCTTGCAATAATATTCAACAGGTTCATGGGTTTCGGGATCTCTGTAAAGACCGATATGTCCTACCTTGGCTGCGGGAATAAGAGAAAGCATACCGTCAACCATGCCGAGACCTGCACGAAGAATGGGGATGATAGCCATCTTCTTACCCTTAAGTTCCTTAACGGTGGTCTTGCAGATGGGGGTCTCGATCTCCACATCGCTCAGTTCAAGCTCTCTGGTAGCTTCGTAGCAGATAAGCTGAGCAATCTCGGAGATGGTCTGTCTGAAATCCTTGGTTCCGGTATCCTTTCTTCTGATGTATCCGATCTTGTGCTGGATCAAGGGATGATCCATTATTACAACCTTTGACATGTTTTACCCTCCTGAAGTCAGTTGTTTTCTTTTTCTATAAGCGCAATTCTCCTGGCGTGTCTGTCTTCGCCGGAGAATGACGTGGCTAAAAATGCATCAACGATACCAAGGGCCAAAGTAGGTCCAACGATCCCCGCACCCATGGCAAGAACATTGGCGTCGTTGTGAAGTCTGGTAAGTTTTGCACTTACCGTATCGGAACAAAGGGCGCAACGGATCCCCTTAACTTTGTTGGCCGTTATGGAAATACCGATACCGGTGGTGCAGATAACGATCCCCCGATCGCACTCTCCCGCCGCTACGGCCTCCGCTACCTTGCGTCCGTAAACAGGATAGTCGCAGGACTCCTTGTCGTAGCATCCGAAATCCTTGACTTCAAATCCTCTTTCTTTGAGATGATCCATAACCAGTGCTTTTAACTCAAATCCGCCGTGGTCACTTCCGATAGCTATCATCTTTGCTCCTTTCACTCTTTTCGGCAAAAGAAAATCTTCACCGAAGGAATACTATACGCTGATAATATGATGTCCCGCAGCCTTCAAGAGACGATTCATTATGGCTGCGCCAACGCCGGTCTCATCGAAGGCCTCGGAGTAGATCTTTTCGGTATTGTCATCGTCAAATTCACGAAGGACACGAAACAGGCTGTGAGCCGTCTCTTCACCCTTACCCTTGGAACCCACGATCTTAAGATTGTCACATTTGTAGCCTGCCGCGGTTTCTTTTGTGGCTATGACGCCAACAGAAAAGCCCTTTGATCTGTCCCCGGCCGCCAGTTCATTGATCTTTGCCCTGACCGCATCGGGATCACCGGTAACAATGGTAAGCTCACCCTTGGGAGCATAATGTCTGTACTTCATGCCGGGTGCTTTGGGTTTAAGTCCGCTGTCTGCGGATATTATGGCCCTGTCTGTTCCCACAGCTATGCCAAGGACACTGCCCAGCATCTCTGCGGTGATATATCCGGGACGAAGTATCAGGGGATTCTCTCCGGTAAAATCCACTATGGTGGATTCAAGTCCCACCTCAGAATCTCCGCCGTCAATGATCATATCGATGCGACCGTCCATGTCTTCAATCACGTAGCGTGCACTTGTGGGGCTTGGCTTCCCCGAAAGATTTGCGCTGGGTGCCGCTATAAAGCCGCCCTCGGCTTTGATCAGTGCAGCCGCGATCCTGTTGGAAGGCATCCGAACTGCCACGGTCTCAAGTCCTCCCGTAGTCTCAAGAGGAACTATGGGTTTCTTGTGAAAGATCATGGTAAGAGGACCGGGCCAGTAAGTTTCAGCCAGTTTATAGGCCCCTTCCGGGATATCCGCGGCTATGGTCTCAAGATCCTCGATCCTGTAAATATGAACTATCAGAGGGTTGTCGGAAGGTCTTCCCTTAGCGCTGTAGATCCTTTCGGAAGAAGCGGGATTCAGGGCATCACCCCCAAGACCGTACACAGTCTCTGTTGGAAATGCCACAAGTCCGCCGTCCTTAAGGATCCTCCCGGCTCTCTCGATGACTTCGGTATCTATGTTTTGTTCGTTAAGAACCACTGTTTCTGTTTTCATTGCTCAAGTCAAGTATAACACATATATAACTTACTTTGTTAATCACTTTTGCATATAGGCTTCGATAAGATCCCAGATGTCGGGAGTCTCCTGACCCACCTTCCAGGAAGCCACACCGGCAACCCCTGCGGCATCCATGACATTGAGGCGCACCTTGACGGAATCGGCATCCTCGAGCCATACCTGCCAGAGCGTTCCGTTCATGGTGATCTCTCCGTAGTTCTGCTTAGTTTCTTCGTCCCATTTGGTGGTTACCTTGTTCTTTGTGATAAAGTTCTTTGCCACATCCATGGTAACGGCTTCGGAAGTGATACTGTCGCCCTTGGTCTTCCAGACTCTGGTGTAGAAAGGGATCGCATTGATAACTTTATTTGCGGGAACGTATTTTAGGGTATCGGTTATGCCCTTCTCCATCCATGGCATACTTGCGACGGAACCCACATCGCTGCCTTCGTAGTGCTCGTCGTAACCCATTATGATGATATAATCCGCAAAATTGCTCTGCTCATGACGGTTATAGTGAGCGGTCCAGTCCGAAGGAACGTAATGGTCAACAGAAAGCACGAGATCGTGTCGATGACACTCAACTCCCAGTTCTCTTACAAACTGAACGTAATGATCCGCAGCTTTCTTGGGGACATTTTCAAAGTCCAGATTGATACCGTCGGCGCCGTAGCTTAAAACGGTCTCCACCAGATCTTTGGCAAGTTTTTCTCTCTTGCTGGTGTAAGAAAGAAGTTCGGTAAGGTCCACATTGGTACCGGAATGGAAGTTTGACACCAGCGCCCAGACCTCAAGCCCCATATTGTGGGCAGTTTCGGCGTAGTTTGAATTGCAGACGTGCTTGAAACCGCCGTCATTGTCCGTAAGCCACAGCCAGGTGGGGGAGACCACATTAAGGCTCTTAACATTGGCAAGAGCCTTCTTAAGATCTGCTCCGTCCTGAGGATATTCGATATTGTGCCAGGTAAGGTTTATCTTGTGATCCCTGGTCAAAGAAGGATAGGCACCCAAGTCTGCGGAAATGTAAGCGTCCGAGATCGTGACCGGAGTTTCATCCTCGTAACGCTCGTCCGAAAGAAATTTCTTTTCGACATAACCGATAAAAGCATCCTTGGTCTTA
>JAEEGL015014580.1_pt1 | contig 10787 bp, 8 predicted proteins | sample 9134231 | NCBI WGS metagenome assembly JAEEGL01 (sample SAMN16246548, study PRJNA631951) | gut metagenome | biome: gut microbiome; feature: rumen; material: fiber-attached | host: Bos | place: Iran: Karaj | collected 2018-10
AATATCAACTTAATTGGCTGAATATGAGTGCAAATATAATGCGAATCACGAAGTAAGTCTAGAATTATTCATTGGATTGTTGCTTTGGTTCCAACTGGCATAAAAATAGGAGTCTGAATTTTTACTCCATTTAACTCTATTTCTCCAACTCTTGCATTTCCCCTTTGTTTAAGTATAGTGAATTTCAGTTTATTATGCATTGATTATGAATAAGATAAACGTGGATTACTATAAAGAAAAGCCTTGAATAAGCAACCGATTTTAATTATTGTAAAAGATTATAATGCTAGAAGAAATTAAAAAATTAATTTATAGTAAATACAAACCAGAAGATAAAATCTGACTTTTCTTTTCACTTTTTGATGATAAATGAAAACTCATAATTTCAAATGGAGTTTTGACTACTGATAAAACTCTGGAAGAAATGATAAATCTTTTGTACAACTGAATTCTAAAAAAACGAGAGTCCAAAACTAAGCACATAATCATAGATGTCGTAAATGAAATAATTGAACAAAAAGATGTTGCAGCTTTCCTAAATATGGATCCAAAAACTAATTGAGTATTACTCTCCGAAACCTCATGAGAAAAAACTGGATTAATCTTGCCTAATACAAAATGAGTTACATCGATGAAACAAGCTGTTGCTTGAATCAAATCGAAATATAAATTAGAGTGAGATGTAGCCATCTCTACGTTTACTGTAAATGAATTAGTTTTGGAGAGATAATTACTCCATAATTACCTTACCATTTAAATTACATATATAAACATTAGGTAATAATTCCTTAATTTTATTCAGAATTTTTTTATCTTTTTCATATTTTCTTCAAACTAATATTCACTTAATCAAAACTGGAGGAATTCAAAATAAAATTGCACTTTCTCTATCTGTAAAATATATATCTTTATTATCCCTATTAGGCACAAAAAAACTATCATATACCTCTGGATGTACAAATTCTTTCACATCCTTACATGGAATTTTTGTATCCAAAATATCTCATTGTTTCAAAAGTTTCGCATACTTATTAGTTCAATTTATAATTATTCAAATTTGAACAAAATCCTGAGCTAAACTAGGCATAAATCTAGCTTCCTTAGTTTGTTCCATAGTCCAAGAATTTGCTCATATTTTCTTCAACCACAAGAGAAAATCGCCCATTTCATCGAAAGGAATTATTTTTTTATGACTTGTTCAAGGTTTATCTTTCTTTGGCCAAAAGAAATATGTAACACATCATCCACTATAAAAATTGATATAATCCTTTAGTAAAATATCATTTTTCAAATTCCGAACTCAAACTGTATACAAATATTTTCATTCTCTTCATCATTCAAATTGTCATGTAATTAGTCATTTTTTTGCAATAAATTCTAGTCAATCTATATTTTTCCATGTTCAATGTAATAATGTTCATTTTTTTAGTTTTACCAAATCTCAAATTTTATATTTATGCTTCTTTGGTTTATAATTTTTTAAAATAGAATAAAATTTATCAATCTGACTTATCAGTAATCTCTTTGAATTTATATTATGTATTTTCGTGTTTGCAAGTTTTAAATACTCATTTTCATTCATTAGATTTTACAAAAAACTATAAACTAACTCAATTATATACACAAATAAATATAATGCAAAAATTATATCCGATTTTTATTGAGATTGATTATTTCATGAATATCCGTATAATAAAGCTATAATTATACTTTTATATAAGATTGTATGCAAAGTATAAATTAAATTTTAGCTATTTAAACTATATATGAGACAGATTTTAGCATGGGTTTTCGTTATTCTAACTATAATTTTAATTATGGTTGTAATTTGACGAATTATTTGATGGATAGTAGGTAAAATTAAATGAGCAAAAAATAAACTTTCAAAATCTTTGAAAGAAAAGAAAAAGAATAGTCAGATTAAAAAAGAGCTCGAAGAAAATAAAGAAAATATAATAAACCCTAACACTGAAGATACAAAAACTGATGAGAAATTTCAACAAGTCATAGAAACTGCAGTAGCAGAAAAAAATGAAGAAGAGAAAGAAAATGCTGAAGAAAATAAAGATGCCAAAGAAAACAAGAAAGAAGAACCAGAATCTAAATCTGGAGATAAAAAGAGAGAAGAATCAGAATCTTCAGTTTTCGATGATACAGTTTCTCTAGATACTCCAAGTGAAAAAGTGCTAGATGAAAAAGAAAAGAAAATGATAGATAGAATAATTATTGAGGCTACTACATTAAAGAATGAATGAAAATACGATGAATATGAGAAAAAAATCATAGAATGACTAGCTATCGATCCAACAAACTTAGAATTGAGTAAAATGCTTGCAGATTATTATTTCGTAACTTGAAGTTATAAGAAAGCTTTACCTCTTTTGAAAAAAATCGTAGAACGAGTACCTGAAGATGATAAATCATTATGGCAGATTTGAGAAATATATTTTATCAACTGAGACAATTGAACTGCTGAATTATTAATTGATAAAGCCGTAAATCTTAGGCCAGACAGCCCAAAATATAACTTAAGCTTGGTAGAAATATATTACAATACAGACAGGATTATGGAAGCTATTTCTTGTATGGAAAAAGTAATAAAACTCAGACCTACAAACACAAATTATCTTTTCACTCTAGCTATGCTTTATGAAGAGATTTGAGATGTAGCTAATGCCAAAAAGAATTATTATACAATTCTTGAATTTGAACCAAGCAATGATAAAGCAAAAAAGAAACTTAGACAATTGAGCGAATAATATATAAAAATATAAAGTGCTTTTTTAATGATTATTTCTTTCATTTCTATGTCTCCAATTAGATTTTTATAATGTAATAAATTATATTTTTAATTTGTCAAAAAAATATTTGATTTAGTCTTGTAAACAAAAAATATATTCTTATTTTATTGTCATAATTTATTATGACACGATAAAAAATGAATATTAAACTACAGAAAATTTTAGCATATTCACTAGATGAAAATCTGACTCCATCGGAGCTACGTAAAAATGATGATTTTTCAGATTTTTTTGAAAATCCAGATAATCAACATTCAGCTAAAAAATTGGAATCACGAATGAATCAACACAACGTAATATGACTACTAGATGATTCAGACTTTCCATACCAACTAAGTTCTATCAAGAATCCACCTGCGATTATTTATGCAATGTGAAATTTAGAAATTTTAAATAATCAAATACTCTGAATCGTATGACCTCGTGATATGTCCCAATACGCCAATCAAGTAATGCAAGCTTTATTTACACAAATTTGAAATTCTAATATTGTTACGGTTTCATGAATGGCGAGATGAGTAGACCATCTATGTCACCAACTTTCTATTGGATATCATTTACCCACAATTGCAATTCTGGGGTGATGACTTCGCTATTATCGAAATAGTTCAGCACGTAGTTTCATGGAACAAATTATCCAAAATGGATGACTAATTTTATCGGAATTCAAACTAGATTTCAAACCCACTGCATGGAGTTTTCCTCAAAGAAATAGATTGATAGCGGGATTAAGTAATGCCGTTTTCTTACCTGAAGCACGCGAATGATCATGAAGCTTAATCACAGCAGAATTTGCATATCAGCAGCACAAACCGATTTTTGTAGTTCCAAATCCAATTTTTTCAGAAAATGGAATCTGATCTAATCTTTTGGTCACATCTGGGAAAGCAAGCCTGCTCAGCGATTTTAGTCAGATTCTAAAATTATTTGGAATTCAACATGAAACCAACGATTCTGATATTCAAATTTCTACAAAAATTTCAGACCTTAGCGATGAACAAAAATCTTTACTTAAAATTGTATCGCAGCATCATGACCAAGATTTTTCAGAATGGATGAATGAAATTTCGGCAGATTTTGGGGAAGCTATGTGAAAATTAACCGATTTGGAAATACATTGATATGTCATGCAAGATATTCCTGGGATCTACTCTGTGAGTGTGAAAATCTAAAAATGTTATCCGTCATTCTGAATGGAATGAAACGAAATGAAGAATCTTGTGCGTATTGCATATTATACACCTAAGATTCTTCGCTAACGCTCAGAATGACAAAATACTGTCATTCTGAATGGAGTGAAACGAAATGAAGAATCTTGTGCGTATTGCATATTATACACCTAAGATTCTTCGCTAACGCTCAGAATGACAAAATACCGTCATTCTGAATGGAATGAAACGAAATGAAGAATCTTGTGCGTTTATATAACTAAGAGCATAGTTATGGAAAAGAAATGATATGTATACATATTAGCATCGAGGAAATGATGAGTTTTATATGTTTGAGTTTCAAGTAATCTTGAGCAAAGAGTTTTACAGCATAAACGTTGAAGTTTTGATTGATTTACAAAAAAATATTGTATTCATAAATTAGTTCGATTCCAAGAATTTTCTAATATTAAAGAGGCGATTGAATACGAAAAAATAATAAAATGATGGAAAAGAGAAAAGAAAATAGTATTAATAGAAGAGAAAAACGGAGAACGAAAAGATTTGAGTGAATGATGGAAATAGTAATGCACCTAAGATTCTTCGCCGATGGCTCAGAATGACAGGTTATTGCTATGCTCAGATTCTGGAAATTAAGCGTAAAGCTAAGCATTTAATTTCTGCTTAAATATTATTATATATAAACTAATTTATGTTTTGTAAACTATCTAGACACCTGTGCTGTTTCTTTGTCAAGCTAATTTTTCACTAGCAACTTGCAATATCGATAAATAAAATTATGATGGTGAGCGGTTAATTTAATTTTTTTATTTTTTATTCGAACTAATGAAGAAAAACACAATTAAAGCGTTTACATTAGTAGAAATGCTAATCGTAATCGTTATTATTGGTATCTTGATTGCTGCTTTGATGCCAAGAATGCAAGCTGCTCAGTGAAGAGCCAGAGATGTTGCTCGTAAGACTGCTTTATCTCAGGTTCAATCTGCCATCGTTGTTTGGCAGTGAGATAACTGAAAGTGGCCATGATGAGATGAAGCTGCTAGTTGAATGGTATTAAGTGGTATAGAAGAACAACTAAGACAAGCAGGTTTGAATTGAGTACCTAAGGATCCTTTATGAGAGACTAGTTTTGTTTGATTAAACGGTCAAACGGCTTCTAATAGTCAATACCAATACATGGTGACGACGAGAAATTGAACTTCAAAATGAGGATTCATACTTATGGCTAAAACTGAGGTCGCTTGATGATCTAACTGGGTAGTATGTGGAAGTGGTAGTAATACTCTATCTGGCTGAAGAATAACTGCAGGAGAGGATTTAAAAAATGTTGTACCATGCGAAACTGTTACTAAAATAACAAGTGGTGATTGTGTGGTAGTACCTTGAGGTGATTGCAAATATAAAGATGATGGACAACTAAGATATATTGTATCATACTAATAAATACTTTTCGATGGCTTACCTAATATTAGGTAAGCCATTTTTTAATTATAAATTATTTTTCATTCGATAAAATAATCTTATATGTTATCATATAAAATTTATTCTGTCAAATTATATTTTATATGATACTTGAGGTAAAAATAAAAATATTTAAAATAAATTATGATTTATTCTTAATTGAAACTAATGAAGAAAGACACAATTAAAGCGTTTACATTAGTAGAAATGCTAATCGTAATCGTTATTATTGGTATCTTGATTGCTGCTTTGATGCCAAGAATGCAAGCTGCTCAGTGAAGAGCTAGAGATGTTGCTCGTAAGACTGCTTTATCTCAGGTTCAATCTGCCATCGTTGTTTGGCAGTGAGATAACTGAAAGTGGCCATGATGAGATGAAGCTACTAGTTGAATGGTATTAAGTGGTATAGAAGAACAACTAAGACAAGCAGGTTTGAATTGAGTACCTAAGGATCCTTTATGAGAGACTAGTTTTGTTTGATTAAACGGTCAATCGGCTTCTAATAGTCAATACCAATACATGGTGACGACGAGAAATTGAACTTTAAAATGAGGATTCATACTTATGGCTAAAACTGAAGTTGCTTGATGATCTAACTGGGTAGTATGTGAAAGTGCAACAGATTTTAGTCAATGAAAAATAGATGCAGGAAAAGATTTAAAGGACGTTGTACCTTGTGAAACTGTTACAAAAATAACAAGTGGTAATTGTGTGGTAGTGCCTTGAGGTGACTGTAAATATAAGGATGATTGAGAATTAAGATATATTGTATCATATTAATCTAATTTTATACCTGTTGATTACTTTTTTGTTGAACCTCTATTCAACATTATCATAACATATCATCTTTTTTCTTTTGTTGCTGGATTAGTTGTTTTTATAGTTCACTCATTATATAACTTGGATATATGAGGTTCATAATACTTTTCTTTTCAATCTATAGTTCAATATAACAATCTAGATAATGCTGTAGCAAATTCAGCCCTAGTTACTTCATCATATGGTCTGAATTTATTGTTTTTGATATTTTGTCACATTATTCATAACTGATACGCAAGTGTGACTGCATTATTGTATTCTTTATCTAGCTTATTACTTACATCTTCAAATTTTACCGTTCATTTTGATAAATTTGGCTCTTTTCATAGCACATTTATTGCATAATTTGATAACATTTTTGCCATTTGAATTCTAGTGAGAGGTGTGTACATTTTTGCATCATAAATTGATGTTTTTGTAGTTATTCAATTCTGATATGCAAAATTATATGCATCAATAAATTCTTGAGAATACTTTAATAACAAAGTAGAAGTTTCTTGAATTTCTGAATATCTAGGAATACTGTTATTTTGAAAATTTTCTTTTAAAGAATTTTCTCTAACTCACTCAAAATCATTTACATTCATTCAAGATGATATATTCATGTCTATATTTTTCTCGCCATCATTTGAAATAATATTTTCAGAGTAACCTCATTTGCTACCTCACCCACTACTTCATCCAGATTTTTTTATAATTTCTTCATTAAATTGTGCAGTATATCACGTATTTTCATATGCAGCTACAATTTCAGGCAACCATTCTCCATTAAAAATATATTTATAATTAGTAGTAGGACTTTTGGTAGGGGTATTTCCATTATAAACTGGAATTTCTCACCGTCTTACACTATCAGTTTTTATTATATTTTCATCACCATCTATCCACGATATACTAAAATAAATTGCATCACAACTATCATCTCATTCTTGATATCATTCTTCACATTCTCGTTTTGCATACAAATTTATTTCTTCCTCATTTTTATAATTTATATTTTTTTCTAGTTTAGTTCATTCTTGAAAATTTGAAGTAGTATACCATCATGAAAAAATACTATTACTTCTTTCTGGGACTTGAAAATTCTCTCATTCTTCCCATCGATTGACGGCTGTTATATCATCGATTTCATTTCAACCATTAGTGTTAAATTTGATAGTTCAAACGTTATAATCTTTGAAACAACGAGCTGAAACTTTTTCTCATTCACTTATATTCTCGATGACCATGTCAGATTCGCTTATTTTTACATATTTTGTTTCATCTCAATCTTTTGCTAGATAATATCCAATTTCTTCATCTTCTACAACTTCATTGTTTATCATTTTACCAGCAAAAGGTAAATTAAACAAATTCTTCACAATATTTCAGTTAAAATCTGAACCTAATAAATTTTTGATTCATATCCATTCTCATGTACTTGGTATATGATATCATTCTGGACATAAACTTTCTTCTTCTCATCATGTAAAATAGTATCCATAAGTATTATCTCAGGTTCAGGAGTTTTCTGCTCAAAGATTTCTATCCATTACGGTAAAGTCTACTCCAGAATATGAAATATCTCTATCGTCAAATTCTAACCACTTTGCAATGAGTGTTATATCCTCACTTATATTTCATGTCCATATTTCATCACCAGTTAAAGTATACCATCATCCAAACATACACTTCTTATCTCCACTTTCTCAACAATTATTATATCTTTTTACTGTTCATAGAGTTATATCTCATTCATATTCAGAATCGTCATCTCATTTTGTATATGTAACTACTTTTACCTGATTAATTTCATCATCAGCCCGATATCATCAGTTTACATCATACGTAATTTTTATAGGTAACCAATCCGAGTTATAAAAACAACGAATAGGTAAAGCGTATCCACGCTTGTTTATGTTTTGACCATTGATTCTATTGGAATCTCAATATAGACGAAAAGCATCATCTACACCGCTAGGTGAAGACGTCCAAAACAGCAATAGTGTATTAGAATCTTTTATAGTTGTACTATTATCACGCCATCAAGCTTTTGGAATAAAAAACCTAGAATAAAATTCATTCGTAGCTTCCTGGTTATTATCTCAAAATTTATATAAGCCATTACCATCTCGAGACAAATAAACTTCACCATATTCCATTCCCCAAAGTTCCAAAAGTTTACTCCATTCTCCTATACTAGGTACATGGTAATTTTCTGGACATGGTCAACGTCTATCCTCAGCATTTGTAATTGGAAATCATCGCCCATTACTAATTTTACTATCTCAAGATCATCATCGTAGATTATCATTGTGTATACTACTCCAGTCTCGATTTCATACAACAAAAACATCACTAAAATATGGATTTTCTGGTCAATAATTAGAAGCATCTACTTTGGATGATGTTGTAGATATATTTACACTTGGATCAGATGGAAATCAATAGTTATTTCACCATTGAAAATAATAGCCAAAAGAATCTCTAGATTCATCTACTCCTGCTCATGTAGCACTTGCTCAAAGGTTTCTATCGTGAATGGTGATTCATTTTCATGGATGATTAGGATCTTTTATTCTAATTATTCCATATTGTGATGTTTGACTTGATTTCATCATAGGGACTCATCTCAATTTAGGAGAAAGACTAAAATCTTCTTCAATCTCTACTTGATTAGTAGTTTTTTCTGGGAGAATTTCTTCTTCATTATCAATTCCAGAATCTTTTTCATTATCACTTGGCTCATTTTCTTCTACTGGTGTATTTTCTCATAAACTTAGATTTGGTTGAATTTCACCATTAGCCAAGGAATCATTATTTTGTTCGTTTTCTTCTGTTGGTGTATTTTCTCATGAACTTAGATTTGGTTGAATTTCTTCATTATTTTCAGATTCGTTATCTAATTCACTTCTTTGTGCCGCTATATTTTCTAATGAATCTAATTCTTCATTATCATTTATAGGAATAATTTTATTTTTATCTGATTCATTTTCTTGTGGAGTTATATTTTCTCATGAATTTAAATCTGGTTCTTCATTATTGGAAAGATTTACGATTTCAGAATCAAGAGTTTCGTCAATATCATCAGCTTGAACATATATGAAACTAATATTTTCCATAATAATACTCAGGAGGAAAAATCAGACTACTATTTTTATTGTTTTTTTCATAATTAAAAATTTTCATATAAATCACAAATAATTATAATCAAAAAATATATTTTTGTCAAAAAATATAGCACATATTTTAATAAAAAAATTTATTTTCTAATAAATTTAGGAAACTACATCTAAAAAATAGTTCTATAAATTATTTAATATAATATCTTTTTGTGATTGGATAATGAAAATATTTCCAAACAAACTCGCTACAGTCATTGGTCCAACTCATCCAGGAACTGGACTAATTGCATATACTTTATCTATAACTTTTTCAAAATCTACATCTCCAGTAGACTTTCAATTTAAGAATCCATATCCAACATCAATTATAATCTGATTTTTGCTTTCATTAATATATTTATCATCCACCATATGCAAACATCATGTACATGATATAATTATATCAGATTTTTGGGTTTGTGCCATTATTTCTGCAGGAGTATTCCTAATATCGAATGGATGAACATCCGCTCATTTCAATTCCAAATATCTACTAATTGGACGTCAAACTATATCGCTTTGTCAGATTACTGAAATAACTTTTCATTCAAAATCTCACAATTCATAAGTATTCCATAATGAAATTACAGCTTGAGCCGTAGCAGGCAAAAAATCGATTTTTCACTTAAATGCCCATTCTTGCAATTTATCTCATAGTCAATCTATATCTTTTAGAGGTGAGATTCTATTACAAATATCTTCCTTATATTCTTTCAGTTCATCACTTAAAGGTAGCTGACAAATTATTCAAACGCAGCGTTCATCATTATTTAAAATATCGATTAATTCAATTACATCGTCTTTGTTTGTATAGTCCTTTTCTTGAAAAGATAATAAGTCTGAATATTCTGGATTATCTTCTGTTTCTCATTGTCCAAATACCAAAAAATCTAATCAAATTTCTTCTGAATATTCTTTTTTCAATTTTACATAAACTTGAGATGGATTATTTTTACCAAAAAATAAAACTGCTACAAAAACTTTTTTATCTCAAAAATATTGTTTTCTATATTCTACAAACTTATTTTTTAATAATTCAGACTTTTCTTTTCATTTTAACAACAACATATAGTCTCATTTCACATATAAAATGTGTGTATATAATTATAGAATGTTAAATCTAAGACAAGAAAAAAACTCACATTTTAGTGAGAATTTTCCAATTCTTTTTTAATGGTGGGTGATATAGGACTCGAACCTATGACCCTCTGCTTGTAAGGCAGATGCTCTAGCCAACTGAGCTAATCACCCATTTAACCTTTTTAATGGCGGTCCCATAGGGAATCGGACCCTAGTTAGAAGATTGAAAGTCTCCTGTCCTAACCACTAGACGATGGGACCACAAAAGGAAGCATCTTTATTTTTTAAGTGGCGGGATGGACGGGGCTCGAACC
>JAEEGL016824420.1_pt1 | contig 10787 bp, 8 predicted proteins | sample 9134231 | NCBI WGS metagenome assembly JAEEGL01 (sample SAMN16246548, study PRJNA631951) | gut metagenome | biome: gut microbiome; feature: rumen; material: fiber-attached | host: Bos | place: Iran: Karaj | collected 2018-10
AGTAGTGCTGTATTTGCATATGCACCAGCCATTGCGCATAAAGCAATACAGTATTTTTTCTGTCGGACACGATCACGACTATTGGACAGAGAAAGACTGGTATGCTGGCCCAAATAACGAGCGCATCTTCAAGAAAGTGACCGAAAAATCCTATCGTCCGATGCTCGCTAAGCTCGAGAAATGTCTCGTCGATTATCCTGGATTTAAGTTTTCGATTTCTATCACTGGTACGTTTATCGAACAAGCTCAGAAATGGGCACCAGATCTTATTGTGACCCTACAGCGTCTTGCTAAGACTGGCCGCATGGAGATTGCTGGCGAAACCTATTACCATTCGCTCGCATTCTTCTTCGATAAACAAGAGTTCGAGGATCAGGTGCGCAAGCATCAAGATACGATTCGTGAGCTATTTGGGCTTGAAACGAAAATCTTCCGCAATACCGAGTTCTCTTATAATAACGACCTCGCACGCTGGGCTGACGAATATGGCTTCAAGGGCATTCTAGCTGAGGGCTGGGACAAGATTCTCGAAGGTCGCACGCCAAATGCAGTCTATCGCCCAGAAGGTTGCAACAACATTAAGCTTCTCATGAAGAACTATGATTTGTCTGATGATGTCGCCTTCCGCTTCCCTGATAAGACCTGGAACGAATGGCCACTCACTGCCGAAAAGGTTATGAACTGGGTATCCGAAGCGGCCGACGAAGGTCCAATCGTAGATCTCTTTATGGACTTTGAAACCTTTGGCGAGAATATTTGGAAAGATACCGGCATCTTCGGCTTCTTCGATGAATTTATTAAGCGCTGGGACGAAGCTGAGGGTACGAGCTTCATGACATTATCCGAAGCATGCGACAGCTATGAACCAGCAGGTGAGATTTCCGTTCCTTGGACGGTAACCTGGGCAGATACCGAGCGCGACCTTTCGGCATGGCTTGGCAACTCCATTCAGCATGAAGCAATGAAGGCACTTTACGAGCTAAAGGATAAAGTATTTGCGATTGGCGATCCAAAACTGATTGACGATTGGCGCCATTTGCAGACATCTGACCATCCATACTATATGTGCACGAAGTATTTCAACGATGGTGGCGTACACGCTTACTTCTCGCCATACGATTCACCGTTTGATGCATTCCAATACTTTATGAACGTTATTCGCGATATGCGCCTTCGCGTAGATCCAGAAGCGAAAGATGGCGAATCGGCGACGTTACCGAAGCCAGAAGCCGTCACGATTGATAAAATTGACGAATAAAAAAATACCCCCGAAAGGGGGTTATTTTTTAGATTAGCTTATTGAGGCATTCAGCCGTAAACTCGATGTCTTCAATCGTCGAGCCGCGCGAAAGGTCAGCGACTGGCTTGTTGAAACCAAGTAGAATCGGGCCGGCGATTTGGGCATTGCCAAATTGTTCGAGAGATTTATAAAGGATATTACCGGAGTTGATATCTGGAACAATTAAAACATTGGCATGGCCAGCAACGGTTGATTCCGGCGCCTTCTTGTGGCCGACGCGCTCATTGATAGCGGCATCGAGCTGCACTTCCCCATCAATATCAATATCTGGGCGACGAGAACGAACGAGCGAGATGGCATCACGGATTTTATCGATAGATGGGTCAGAGCCACCTGAGCCAAGTGTAGAGAACGACAGCATGGCGACGCGAGGTTCATCATCGAGAATGCGACTAGCGGCACCGTAAATCAGCTCGACGATATCGGCTAGCTGCATTTCGGTCGGATTCTTGCAGGTAGCACCATCACCGATAATTAATTCACGACCATCTGGAAGTTTAGCCACAAAAAGACTAGAGAATGTGCGTTTTTCGCCCGGAGCTAGCTCTGGACCGGCGACACCGAGCACGTCACGGCAGGCCAAAATCACATCACGTGACGGTAAATCGATACCGGCCACTAGGCCGTCAACTTCGCCATCGGACAACATTTTACAAGCTTTTGATAAATCACAAAGCTCAACAATTGGCTCGAACTCACCCTTAGTGTGCAGATGCGCCACTGCGGATTGGATGAACTCATTGTAAGCTTCGGGAAATAGAATTTTATGCATAAATATATTATAGCTTGCAATAGTTATTTAAGTCGAGAATGAGCTGGCTAGGGCTATATTTTTCAGATACGGCAATACTTAGCTCTGACAGTTCGTCTTTATAACGCTTTACGATGTCTTCGATAACATTTTGTTTTTCGAGTAAGACATCTTCAGTGCAAACACTAACACAGACGGCAGTTCTATCAGCAATTTGGATAATCTCATTACTCATAGCTGTTAGCTTGCCAGCGATTTCGGCTAACTCTGGCGCCGTGATTTTTTCGACTCCATCACGTAAGTTGGTATAGTTCTGCACAATATCATAAACCTTGAGGGCATCTATGTCTGACGTCTTGGCATTAGATGAGACCGCGGAAATAGTGGCGGTAACGATGCGCAGCTCCATAAGCTGAGCCACGAAGTCTGCGTCAACCGTCAATCTGTCGTCGTACTCGTCGAGCGCACGCACCAAGTCTTGTGCCTGGGTACGAACATAATAATTCTTACTGAACTCAATTAATATGGAATGATAATCTTTGACGGCCTGAGTGTAGATGGCTTTATTGCCCGACTGAAGCGATGCGCTGATTAAAGAAAGCTGGACGGAGAGCTCATCGGCAGTAATAACGCTTTGGTCATGATCATAGCGGTATTTGGCGGAGCCCAAAACAAATCCTTCAATGAGAATAAATGCGATGACTGCAAGAATCGCTAATACGCGTCGCGCTAGAAAACCCCTAGGATTGCTCATCGGTGGATACTCCTGATTACGTTATTAATGAGGTTAGCATAAGCTCGGCGCCCTTCCGGATTAAGATGGATATGATCGGCGTACATGAGCGACCAGTTATTGTGCGACAGTTCCCACCAGTCAGCAATGTAGACGTTGCCACGATGGCTAGCGAAATTCGTCACGATGGCGTTATGGGACTCGCGTGGCTGAAGCGGACCAGCATAGCCAGTTACAAACACGTAGTAATGATTTGGCCCCGCCACATCAATAATGCCCTGCAAGAGGTCGTCCGTAATAGTGTATTGATTAGTAATTAAGCTGATAACAATAATATCTGGCACTCTTCCGGCGGCCACATACCCGGCCAATATGCCACGAGCCGCCCAAATTCCACGTGACTCGACCGCGTCAACAAAAGCGCTGCTAATAGTCGTTTCAATAGCCTCTTTAGCGCCAAGGGTGACTGAGTCTCCAATTACTAATACCTGCGCAGTCTGAGCATTAGAGGCAGCGCGCGATACGCTCTGCGGCGCAGGCGATGAATTCTTATTTGCCTCGATATCCAATTCGTGAATTAAAGCTTCACGGGTTTCAGATAGTGCCTCAGCGGCGCCAATATAGTCAGCGCTGACCGCTGTTGGTTGTTCACTGCTCTGCTCGGCGACTACTTCATTAAGCTGTTGCGTAATACTAGATACTTGTGGCGCACGTACATATGCTAGGGTTATCGGTATTAACAAGACGAAAGCGACGATAGCAATGGCGCTGCGGAACTTTGGCGACGCCAGGAATTTCGGCCACACTTTTTGCATATCAAGATATTTATTGACAAGATGAGTTAGCGCAAAACTGAGCACAAGACCAAGCGCCATCGTAACGCTTGGCTCCGTATTATACGGCATGATGTTTGGCAACAGAATATAAAGCGGCCAGTGGAATAAATACATACCATAGGCATAAGTGCCCAGTTTTTCCGTAACGCGTAATACGACATTAGTATTAATGCGTCGCCCAATATGAATATTAGGTTGAAGCTTAATAATACAAAATATAATTATCATCGTTAGGAAAGCCGTAAACGGCAAACCGAAAGTATAAGTCATGGGATTATTAAACGATAACTTAGTAGCCAAAACCACAATGATGACGGCACTGGTTATAACATCTATAGCCGGAATGCTCTTTTTGGTACGCGGAGTGCGCGGGACGAGGAAGTTAAATACTGCCAAAACGCCGCCAAGGCAGAATGAGCATAGGTGCGAATCGATTGCGAAATATGCGCGATCTTGCATGCCGAATACGCCACCATATATAGCCATTAGTACGCCCGAAATAATACCCAGCGTAGCTAATGTACCAAGTAAGATTTTTGCCCCCGTGCGCGTTCGTTTAGCTGCGCCCATTGTTAGCGAAACAATTATCGGCGCGATGATATAGAACTGCATTTCGAGCGCTAAGAACCAAGTATGCTCAAATAAATTCGGCGAAATAGTGTTTTCGTAAGCGCCGCCCATGGCCAACTCTTTGATATTTGTCGTGAACGTAAGTGCCGACAGCGAATCCAAATGAATACCCGCCACTACGTCTGGATGCACGAGAAAACTTAGTAATAAAGTGAGCAAAATACAGACAATTAACGTCGGCAACAAACGAGCGAGACGTCGGCGAATAAACTTCCAGTACGATATCTGGCCTTCTTTAGCATATTCTTGAACGAGCTTAGAGAAAATCAGAAATCCGGAGATGGTGAAGAATATTTCGACTGCAATAAACCCGCCCGGAAGAATATTTTTGAAGAGATGGTAAATGATGATTAATATAATCGCAAAAAATCTAAGCGTGTTTATACCAATCAGCAATTGCATATCTTAATTATAGCGAGCGCTCGCTTTGAATGAAAACTTAAGCGTTTAGTTTTTTGAAGTTTTTTAGTACGGCAAAATTGATTGATACCAAAGTTGGAGTTCTTCAAGAATGAATGGATCTTTACCAGCCGCAGCAAACTGTTGGATTTCTTTAATATATTGATTCTGCGCGGCCTTAATACGACCCATGCGATACTCTTCCCATTTCGCACGCTCGGATTCGGTTAAAGCGCGTTCAAAATTGCGTGCCTTATAGTGCAACAGTAAGTCTGGCAAACGCGGGTCATGAAAATCAGGATGAAAGTCGGCGAGATCATTCAAAGTAGCACGGCGAACGGCGGCACATCGGGTCTTATCGGTATTATCGAGAAAGCCATCATAGAGCGCTGATTCCGGGTCGACGGCCGGCGGAAATTCTTCACGTTCTTCGTTTTCAGTACGCATTTGCTCAACGAATTCCGGATGAGCGAGTAGTGATTTAAGATTCTTTTCAATTTGAGACTTTTCGAGACCAATCTTCTGCCAACCATCCCCCTGCTCTAGTACGCCTAGTGGCGCAACGGCTGGACAATGGTTATATTTCATCTCTTTAACTGTCGGGAAGAACTTTGGCTCCTCCTGCGCTAATAGCTCATCGAGATTATAGCGTAAATCAAAAACTAACACGTTGCCGTTTTTAGCTGGAGCAATTGGATATGCGACGGTAGTTTTATTATACTCACTGGAATAACGACCCGACGAATAAACGAATGGCGCTGGTTTTTCGAGATTAACGAGCTGCTGAACGGCTTTTTTGTCACGCATCTTAAATAGCCAGCCATATAGCTGCGGTTGTTTTTCTTTGATGAGACGCGTTACGGAAATTAGAGCTTCAACATCTGAAAGCGCATCGTGCGCATGTTCGTGTGAGATATTGTTCTCTTTTGTCATGAGTTCAAGGCGGTTAGTGGCCTTGCCGTCATCAGTAAATGGCCAGTTAATACCTTCTGGGCGAAGGGCGCGCGTCATGCGCACAACATCAAGCAAATCCCATTTGCTGCGGCCGTCTTTCCATTGCCATTCGTATGGATCATAGAAGCAGCGCCAGAAGATATTGCGCATAAACTCATCATCGAAGCGCACGGAATTATAGCCAACTGCAATAGTGCCAGGCGTAAAGATTTCGTCAGTAATATATTTACAAAACTCCGCCTCCGTAAAGCCATCTTGGAGGGTGGATTGCGGTGTAATCTTCGTGACCATGACGGCGCCAGGACTTGGCAAAGTATCTTCGCTCATTTTAACGAGCAAATTAACCGGGTCGTCAATCGGGTTTAAATCCATATCGGTGCGCCAACCGGCAAATTGCATAATGCGGTCGGAGCGCGGATTTAATCCCGAAGTTTCGAGATCATAGAAGAAAAAGTTTTGTTCCATACGGAATTAAGCGCCGTAAAGTTCCTGATTGAGCTTCATGAGCTCTTCTGGAATTTCGACATCTTCTGGGCGATCGACGAGCATAACTACGAATTTAAGCGGACTATCAGCCGGAATGACGCCCTGCTCGGTGGACCCATAAGCCAAAGCGGCCGGAATAGTAATTTCGCGGACACCACCAATGCGCATACCTTCCCACATTAAATTACCATCGTCATCAGTAGTGCGAGTAATGCCTTCGAGCCAACCTTGAATCATGCTCTTAGTACCGCCAAGTGGGTTTATGAGCGCTGTTGGAGAAGTAAAGTTATCGAAGGACGAATCAAATACTGTCTCATCAGACAGCCAACCAATGTAGTAAGCAGCATAATCGACATCTTCCATCGAAGTTAATTCGCGGCCAGAGCCAATAGCAAGATCTTCGACTTTGAGCTGAGTAACGCTAGCTGCGTTGAAAGCTTTAACACGGCTCTTATATGGCAAGAAAGCTGGGTAATACACTGCGGATAACTCAGCCGCCTGGGCGTCAAGCTTATTTCTATATTCGTTATATAGCTCTTCAAATCGGGCTTCCTTGGCTGCTTTGCTAGAAGCAGAGTCTGGCGAGCTATAGTTAAGGACAATACCGGCATATAGCGCGAAAGTTGAACCAAGCATAAAAATTGCAATAGCAATAATTATGATGCGCATCTTAACGGATGTCTTTTTTTCTTCGTTTTGTATCATATTACCTCCAATTGCCACCCGTTATTTTACTGATTCCACTTCTGTCATTATAGCGTTAATTTCGTCTTTTTCCAAAGTCTTGTTTGGATTAGCGAAATCAAGATGGAAGCTAACATTCTTAGTTTTAGCGCCATCGGCTTGGTAAATGGAAGTGCAATTGATTTTATATATATAACTGCGTAACTCGAACAAGCCACGAATTTGTTTTTCGAGCTTAACGTATTCAGTGTCGAGCGGAACAGTTAGCGTGACATCGCGTGAGACGGATGGATATTGGCTAACGCGGAAATCTTTATGCGTGGCGCCTTCGGCTTTATCGAGGATAAGCTTGAGGTTTAATTCGAAGGCGGCCGTACCGAGCGCAAGCTTAAATTCGCGAACTACGTTTCCTTTTATTTCGCCGATGTAGCCAATAATATCGTCGCCAGCATAAATCGAAGCAGAACGTTTTGGCTCATAGTAGGCATTCGTAGCATCCTCTTCAGCAACAAATGGTTTAAGTTCATACTTTACGCCAAGAGTCTCAAGCAAATTCTCGAGATATTTCTTCGCAGTATAGTAATTGGACTTATTAGCGGCGTCAGCATAGACAAAGCCGAGGTTATAACTATTTGCCGGAACGCCATCTTCGTCCACACCATTAGTGCGTGGATAGACCTGGTTCATTTCGAACAAAGCGAACTTGTCATGACCGGCACGAATGTTGCCGTAAGTCTTATCGAGCAAGCTTGGTACGATAGTCTGGCGAATATGCTGGAGCTCTGGCGAAATCGAGTTAACAATCTTATAGGAGTTCTCCGGCTTTTGGCCAACTTTCTTCATGAGATCGCCGTGAACGAAGGAGTAAGTAAGCACTTCGTTAGCGCCACAAGCGGCCAAGTGGTTGCGAATCTGAGTTTTGAGGCCGAACATTGGGTTTGGATCAGATGTAGCATGAAGTGGCAAAACTGGTTTGATATTGTCGAAACCAGACAAACGGCCAACTTCCTCGATGACATCTTCTGGAATATGAATATCCGTACGCCAGAACGGTACGGTAACCGAAATATGTTCGCCGAGTTTGACGGAGAATTCAACGTTTTCGAGAATCTTCTTCACTTCCTCGTCGGTAAAGTCGGTGCCAAGCAGATCGTTGATTTGTTCGAGCGTTAAGTTGACCTTAATTGGAGCCGGCTCTTCGGTCTGAGTATCAAAGAGTGCAAGCGGTTTAAGATATGGCGCGGCCGATTCGGCGAAGCGAAGCGCAACCGGCAAAGTCTGCCCCATCGGCTGACCCTTTGTAAAACGCGTAATAGCTTCAGAGAAAATACCGTGCGCCATCTGAGTTTTGCGCAGATTATAAAGACTAAAGGTGGTCGATTCGAGAATCACACGCTTGGTATCTTTGTCGATAGCCGTATTTGCGCCGCCCATAGCGCCAGCAAGTGCGACTGGGACATTATTGCTCGTGATAACGATGTCGTCCGTGGTCATCTTGATTTCAGTGCCATCAAGCAAAGTGAGTTTTTCATCTTTCTTAGCGGCGCGTACGATAATTTTTGGCGTGCTAGTGCCACCAACTTTGACGAATTTATCATAGTCAAAAGCATGGAGCGGCTGACCAAAGCCGAGCATGCAAATGTTCGTAAGGTCGACAATCGGGTCGATTGGACGCATGCCGGAACGAGCCAAAAGCGTATCGTTGTTGTTTAGATATTTAGTTGGCCAATTCGGCTTAACTTCAAGGACAATTGCCGTATAGCGTGGGCAAAGTTCTTCGTCGGTTTTGATTTCAAGCTTAATTGATGGGTCATTATCGAAAGATGGCTCTGGATCGACCAACCAATCTGGCGAAATGTGCTTTTGACCCAAAATGCCAGCAACTTCGCGACGGAAACCGAGAATACCAAAGGTATCTGGACGATGCGTGAGGGATTTGTTTTCGATATCGAGAATCTTGTCACGTAAATCGAGGAACAAATGGAAAACACATTCGCCTGGATGATGAACTTCGGCTGGATTTAGCTCAACGATGCCAGTGTGATCATCGCCAAAATCGAGCTCATCAGCACCGGCCATCATGCCGTAGCTGTCATATTTTTTGAGCATTTTGCGCATGCCGATTTCGAACGGCTCGGCGGTGCCAAAAGTGGATGGCACAATAGCGCCTGGAGCAATCCAAACAGCATACATGTCTTTATGAACGTTTGGTGCACCACACATGACTTGAATATAACCGTCTTTGTCGCGCTCCACTTGGTCAGCTACGCCACCATCGTCGATTTTGCAAAGCGATAAGTGTGTACCCTCAATTGGTTCAGCGGAAATTACTTTTACGGCGTAAATTTTATCGTATTTATGAGTTTGATCGTAAACGTCTTCGACCTCGACTAGACGAGCACCGATTAATTTGATTAATTCATCGTCAGAAATGGTGATTTCTTCGAGGCCACGTTTGAGCCAATTAAGTGAAATTAACATGTGAACTCCTTTAGAAAATCTAGTTTCGCGGATTCAAAGTTGCGAACATCGCTAAGGCCATAGCGCAACATGACGAGGCGGTCGATGCCACCACCCCATGCGAAGCCTTGATATTCACTTGGATCGATACCGGCCATTTTTAGAACATTTGGATGGATCATGCCGCAACCGAGCATTTCGAGCCAGTCGCCGCCTTTACCACCTAAAGCTTTTGGTTTTTCAATCAAGAATTCGAGCGATGGTTCCGTAAATGGGAAGTAGCCCGGCTGAGTTTTGATGTTTAGTTTTTGGCCGTAATATTTTTCAAAGAATTCGCGGAGAATGCCAAGCATATTGCCAAGCGTGCAAGTGCGAGAAACATAGACGCCTTCGCATTGATAGAACGTGTGTTCATGCGTTGCATCGACATCTTCGTTGCGATAAACGCGACCCGGAACGGCGACGGCAATTGCACTACCCTCGTCAAGTTTGTGCTTGTAAGCTTTCAAAACGCGATGTTGCATGGTGCTGGTGTGGGCTGGCGGAATAAAACCTTCTTCAGTACGGAAAGTGTCATAACCATCACGTGCAGGATGACCCTTCGCGAAGTTGAGACTGTCAAACATATGAAATTCATCATCGAGCTGGCGAGATTCCATGATATCAAAACCCATGCTTTGATAAATACTAATGACGCGATCAAGCTCGGTCATGAGTGGATGTTTGCTGCCAAAATCTGCCGTCAAAAATTCCGGTTGTTTGGCATTGATATCGCATGGGGCCGTAATGTCGATTGGCGTGACAGAATCATTTTCTGCAGCGGCTTCGGCATCGGCGATTTTTTGCATAATCGCCTGTTTTTTGGAATTGAGTTCTTTACCAAAATCCGCACGTTTTTCGGCCGGTACGTCCTTGATTTTGGCATATTCAGCATTGAGCTTTTTGAGCTCAGCTTTTAACTCCGCTACTGTTGACATATACATATTATTTTATCACACAAAAACAGATATGACTGCGAATAAAAGACTGTAATTTAAGTTTTATTTTAGGAAGAAAATGATGCCTAGCGAAATTAGCGCCAAAACGACAAGTACGATCCAAAAAATTGCAGAACCATGTGATCTATGAGTGCCTTCAATATATGCAGAATCTTCTTCTAAATCAACATCGTCGTCATCATCGTCATCAAGACCAGAGGTACGAGACGCGCGTTCGCGTAAATCAGCAGCAATACGTTCTTGTAATTTGGATTTTTCTTCGTTTTTTTCTACTAAAATTCCCATGAGAATAATTGTAGCATTTTTCTTACTTATTATGCTAATATGAAAATATATATTTCTTTAAAAGGAGGAGAAATGGCAACTAGTAAGCCTAAAACGGCTAAAAAGTCTGCTGGCAAGAAAGCTTCCGCGAAGCCGAAAACAGCAAACGCTAAAGCCAAAACAGCAAAGTCTGTCGCAGCCAAAACTACCAAAAAAGAAAAGGTAACTACCAAAGCAGATAAGTCCGCGGTAGAAACCGAAAAAACTGTCATTGTGTCGAGCACGGTGGAAA
>JAEEGL017424936.1_pt1 | contig 10787 bp, 8 predicted proteins | sample 9134231 | NCBI WGS metagenome assembly JAEEGL01 (sample SAMN16246548, study PRJNA631951) | gut metagenome | biome: gut microbiome; feature: rumen; material: fiber-attached | host: Bos | place: Iran: Karaj | collected 2018-10
AGCAAGAACCAGTTTGCCGAAGTTGGTGCAATGGTTATTACGGCTAAGGATAGTCTGGAAAATATAAGAGAGCAGTCTAAAAATGTTGAATAAGCCGACTGGGGGCGTTACGGGGGCTGGCCCCCGTTAGAAGGGGTGGCGAGCAACGAAGTGCGAGACAGGGGAAGGCTTTCCCCTTAAAAAGGAGATTTTTATGAAATTGAACAAAGATTTACGTATCGCAATCAGTGGAAAATCTGGCTGCGGAAATACAACTGTAAGCGGTTTGCTCTCAAAAACTTTGGGAGTTACTCTCATTAACTATACCTTCCGTCAGCTTGCGGCAGAAAAAGGTATGACTTTGCCTGAAGTTATTGAGGCTGCTAAAAACGATGATTCTTACGACAAGTATGTTGACAAGCATCAGGTTGAGCTTGCGCTTGCTGAGCCTTGCGTTCTTGGAAGCCGCCTTGCAGTTTGGATGCTCAAGGAAGCTGACCTTAAGGTTTATCTTTTTGCAAGTGACGAAACCCGTGCGCGCCGTGTTTTCAACCGCGAAGGCGGCGATTTGCAGCAGATTAAAGACTTTACAGCAATGCGCGACAGCGAAGATACTCGCCGCTACAAGGAATTTTACGGAATAGACAATAATGATTACGCTTTCTGCGACCTGATTATTGACGTAAACGAAAAAACTCCTGATGAAATTGTTGAAGTTATTTTGCAAAAGCTCGAAGAAAAAGGCTTGATTACAAGATAAATTTAGTCAGTTCCGAAAAATCTTCAAGTTTTGCAACATAGGAATCTGCTTTTCCAAAACCGTAAGAAGCCCAGATAAATGGAACCTGGGCTTTTTTACATTCATTGCAGTCGCCGTTTGTGTCTCCGATGTACACTGGTTTTTCAATTTTGTTACGGTTAATCAAATCAATAAGATTTTCGGCTTTTCCTTTTTTTGTGTGGCCAAAACATTCAAAATCTTTTACGTATGAAGATAGTCCTGTTTTTTCAAGCATGAGCTGAATGTAGCCGTCCTGACAGTTGCTTACAACGTAAAAATTTATTTTGTCCGAAAGCTCTTTTACAATTTCCTTTACATTCGGATAACAGATATTGCATTCATCATTTCTTAAAGCTGCATGTTCCTTAGAACAGCATTCTTTCATGAGTCTGTCTTTTTCTTCTTTTGAAAGCTCCGGCCATAATTCGTCGGCAATTATGTCCATTGTTTTTCCGAATTCTTTTTTAAGGATTTCGCTGTTTACGTAGGCTGCGCGATTTGCAAAACCTAAATCATCTATGCATTTGTTCCAGGCGCTGCTTACAATTGGCGTTGTGTCCCAGATTGTTCCGTCTATGTCTAAAATAATTCCGTCGTATTTGTAGTTGTTCATTTGACTGATTCTATCAGACATAAAAAAAAGAATAAAGAATCAATTTTGATACTTTTTTCCAATTTTTAGTGAATAATAACAATTTTATTTTAAAATCTTGTCATTATACTTTTTCATATGATTAGTAAATATGAATTTGGAAATACTGTAATAACAGACTGTGTTGTGGAAAAGCTTGAAGCTTCTTCCGGAGATATTAAATTTGGATTTGTAGAGCATAAGGAACCTTTTTGCTGGACTTATAAAATGGATGATAAGACTAAGATTTTTGGTCTTGGTGAAGCTGTCCGTGGAATGGATAAACGTGGTTTTGTTTATGAAAGCTGGTGCAGCGATGTTCCCGGCCAGCATGAAGGTACAAAATCTATGTACGGAGCTCACAATTTTTTAATTTTTAAGGAAAAAGTAGAAAATTTCACTTTTGGAATTTTCTTTGATACTGCTTCTAAAGTTATTTTTGATCTTGGATTTGAAAAGACCAATATTGTTAATGTTTCTGTGGCAGATACCGGCGTGAATGTTTACATAATTACTCCGGAAAAAAATCGCGGAAAAGAATCTGCGCTCGTAAATATTACAAGACAGTTCAGGCGAATAATCGGACAGAGTTATATTCCGCCGTTCTGGGGCTTTGGTTTTCAGCAGAGCCGATGGGGTTACAAAACAGAGGCCGATGTAAAGGAAGTTTTAAAAAAACATATAGAAAATAAACTTCCTATTGATTCAATTTGTCTTGATATTGATTACATGGACAGCTACAAGGATTTTTCTATTGATGAAAATAAATTCAAAAATCTTGGCGCACTTTCTAAGGAATTGCTGAACGACGGTGTAAGGCTTATTCCGATAATTGACGCCGGCGTAAAACTGGAAGACGGTTATTCAGTTTATGAAGAAGGGCGAGAAAATAATTATTTCTGTAAAAAGCTTGATGAAAAAACTGATTATGTTGCGGGTGTTTGGCCCGGCCGTTCGTGCTTTCCGGATTTTTTAAGATCCGATGTTCGTGAATGGTTTGGAAAAAAATATCAGAAACTTACGGATAATGGAATTGAAGGTTTCTGGAATGATATGAATGAACCTGCAATGTTCTATTCAGATGAAAGTCTTTCAGAAGCACTTGAACAGTTTGAAACTTTTAAAGGCCAGAATCTTGATATTCAGTCGTTCTTTGAATTTACAAAAGTTTCGGGTTCAACATTTAATCAGATGAAGGATTATAAAAGATTCTGTAACAAAGTAACTTTTGCAAACGGCGAAGAAAAATATATACGCCACGATAAAATCCATAATCTGTTTGGCGGAAAAATGACTCAGGCAGCAAGTGAAGGTCTTGATAAACTTTTGCCAGATCACAGAACTTTACTTTACAGCCGCGCTTCCTGTATTGGCGCTCACCGTTACGGCGGAATCTGGACCGGCGATAATAACGCACGATGGAATCATCTTGAGCAGGAAATTAAAATGCTTCCTGGTTTGAATATGTGCGGCTTCCTTTACAGCGGTGCAGATATCGGCGGCTTTTCTGAACTGGCTGGCGAAGATTTAATGATCCGCTGGATGGGCTTTGGTGTATTTACTCCGTTGATGAGAAATCATGCGGCGTGGGATGCGCGCGAAAAGGAGCTTTACAAGTTTGAAAAAGTCGATGTTTTTAGAAGTATTCTTCAACTGCGTTATTCACTGCTTCCATATATTTACAGTGAGTTTGTAAAGGCGAGCGTAAAAAATGAAATGTTCATTCGTCCTCTCGGCTTTGATTTTGAAGAAGATGAAAGGGCAATGGAAATTCAGGACCAGCTTATGATTGGAGATGGCATTATGCTTGCTCCTGTTTACAAACAGAATGAATACGGCAGAACGGTTTATTTCCCGGAAAACATGACAAAGGTTGTCTGGAAAAACGGTAAGTTTGAATGTTCAAAAGTTCGTAAAGGTGATCTTTATGTAAAAATGCCTTTAGACAGCGTTGTATTCTTTGTAAGAAATAAAAAGGCCGTTCCGTTATTTGAGCCGTGCAATAATTCATCTTCCGTAAAAACAGACAGTTATAAACTTGCCGGCAACGGAAAATCTTATGAACTTTATGAAGATGATGGATTTACAAAAGACATTCATCTAGAAGGACGAATAAGAAATTTAAGCCGCCGGTAATGAATGATTTTATAAAGTCTGTATTTATGCTATTATTCACTCATGGATGATAAAGAATATTACAGTTTGATGAACCGTTCCTCTTCATGGGCGCTGCAGCAGGCTTTAAAGAAAAAATCCAAAGACACAAAAAAAACTCCGCCGGCGAAAAATGCCGTAGACGGAGTTAATTCATATTCAGCTCTCGAAGCCCGCCAGGGCCGTGCCGACGCCGAAATGCTTATGGAAAAGCAGGATCAGTAATTCACTTTAATACTTTCCATAATTTGCAATTGCTTCGTCAACTGTCATTTTATCCGTAAGAATCTTGTAAGCGGCCGCTCTTAACTGTACGTAAGTATTATCAAGAATACCAACCTCCAGCTGATAAAGATGTTCCGTATTTCCCAACGGCGCATATACATCATCAAAGGAATAAATAGTAGAGCAGGTAATAAGACGCTTAATCATTGCAAGATTATTCAATTCTTCGGTGCGAAGTAAAAAGCGCATAAATTCATTTGTCATTTGAAGATTTTTACTGTTCTTGTTCACAGAAAATTCTACTGAAGGAACTTCAAGAACAGCGCCTCCATTTTCCATTACAGGTACAGAATGGAAGCTGTATTTAAAAGGATTTGCTGTAAAGTTTTCTGACAGAGATTCACGTTTTTTAGTTCCCGAAGCAACATCAGCAGAAGCAAGCATCATCGGAACATCACCTTCAAAAAAGCGCATGATTACTGCCTGATAATTATCTTTAAGCTTGCGGCATTCATCCATATCAAGGAAGCCGTATTTCTTAAAGTTTTCTACCCATTCAAGTGTAGACCGCATGTATTCGCCGGCGGCAGGTTCAAGCTTATTTAATTTTTCAATAGCTTCTGAATTATTCATAAGTTCTTTTGTAAACATCGGGTAAATCAACGAAGCCATAATTGAACTGTCATATTTATCTGAAAGGATAGGGCTGATATAACCTTTGTCCTTAAACTTCTGGCACGCTTCAATTAACTCGACCAAGTTTTTAGGAATTTCAATATTTTCTTTTTTGAATAAATCTTCGTTTACAAGCATTCCGTTTGCCGCACATAAAACAGGTACCATAGGAATTGAACCGTCTGCCATCGGAAACAAAAGCTTTTGATTTACTGCAGTAAGATCAAAGCCTGTGTTTTTTGAATCTGCAAGATTTTCTGCATCGTTCAAAAGAGGGTCAAAGCTTGTTTTATCCAGCATCCACGGGAAGGTCATAAAAATATCAGGTGCATCTTCTCCGGCAAGGGCAGTTCCAATTGTTGCCTTGTAATTATCCAGATATGTGTACGACAGTTCTACATCCGGATAAAATTCATTAAAGCGGTCAAACTCTGCTTCAAGTGCCTCAAAGTTCTGGTAGCGGCCTGCAATTTCTATTTTGCATTTGCTCTGTGTATCCAGCTTTGGTACAAAGGCAGTTTCCTTATTTTTATTTTTGCAGGAAGCAAGTCCTGTAATACTTATTGCAAGTAAAGATATAATACTAATTAACGTTAGTTTGTTTTTCATAATCATCCCTCTTTGTAAAATCAGGCTTAGCCTGACGGATTTTTCTAAGTTCTTTAATTACATTGTGAATATCAATTGGTTTTGCAATGTGACCGTTCATGCCGGCTTCAAAGCATTCAGCCACATTTTCAGAAAAGGCATCTGCAGTCATTGCAATAATCGGAATACCTGCTGCATAAGGATTTTCAAGCTTACGGATTTCGCGTGTTGCATCAAGGCCGTTCATTACCGGCATCTGAATATCCATAAATACAACATCATATTCTGACGGCTGAATATGGCGGAGCATATCTACAGCAACCTTGCCGTTTTCTGCCCTGCGTGTTTTTATTCCGTACATATCAAGCAGAGTAGAAATAACCTCCCAGTTTACATCCATATCTTCTACTACAAGAATCCTCATATCTGCCAAGTCAGAATTGTTTTCTTCCTGAGAAGCAATGTTTTCTTCAAGTCCGAGTACTTCGCTGATTTTCTTAAACAGAGAAGAACGGAAAAGTGGCTTAGAAATAAAGCCGTTTACGCCGGCCTGCTTAGCATCTTCTTCAATTTGAGTCCAGTCGTAAGCAGAAACAAGAAGAATTGAAATATCGTCTCCTGCAATTTCGCGGATTTTTTTAGTAAGTTCAACTCCATTAAGTCCCGGCATTTTCCAGTCAAGAATAATTACATTGTAAGATTTTCCTGCTTCTTTTTTTGCAAGGAGTTTTGTAATTGCAGTTTCACCGGATTCTGCAACTTCAGGATTTGTTCCAAGTGCTGTTAGAGTATCGCAGGCAGTTTCCAAAAGCACTTCATCATCATCAATAACAAGTACTTCGATTGGAGGAAGCTTCTGTTCTGTTTCTGCCTTTGAAGAAATTTCTATATCCAGTGTGACTGTAAAGGTAGTTCCTTCGCCTTCGGTACTTTCACATTCAATCTGGCCGCCCATAATGTCTACCATTTTTTTTGTGATGGCAAGTCCAAGTCCTGTTCCTTGAATTGAATTTATACGGCTGTCTGTCTGGCGGATGAACGGCTCATACATAACTTCCATAAAGCTCTGCGGCATTCCAATTCCCGTATCAGAAACTTTGTATTCAAGCTTTATGCAGCCTTTTTTTTCGCTTGGAAGTTCGTTTAAATCTACAAAAACCTGTTTATTTGCAGGCGTATATTTTAACGCATTCGAAAGAATGTTTATGAATATCTGATTAATTCGAAGCTGATCCGCATAAAGATATTCATGCTTAATATTTTTACTTCTGAATCTAAAGTCAATATTTTTCTGGCGGACCGTTGGCTGCGAAATATTTACAAGGTTTTCGGCAGAATCAACAATAGAGAAGGTGACTGGAGAAAGACTTATGTTTCCACGTTCAACCTTTGAGATATCAAGAATATCATTTATAAGTGTAAGCAGGTGATTGCTTGCAAGTTTTATTTTCCTGAGGTTATCAGAAACAGACTGTGCATCCTTTACGTTATTTTCTGCAATTGTTGTAAGGCCGATAATTGCGTTCATAGGCGTTCGAATATCATGAGACATTGTAGAAAGAAAATCTGTTTTTGCCTTATTTGCAGAATCAGCTTCTTCTGCCGCAACGGCAAGCTTTCTGTTAAACCTCATGATTATCGAAATATCAAAAATAAGAAGAATTATAAGACAGAAAGAAACTACAATAACTAATGGCCAGTCAATATTATTTTTTGTAATATCCTGCATAGGAATATAGGTAAGCAGAGTCCAGTCAAAGGAAGTATTAACCGGAACATGAACAATAAGACAGTCTTCTGACTTTGAGTTTTGCATTGTGAGAATGCCTGTTTCGTGAATCTCTGTCTGAAGGTTATCTAAATCTTCCTTATTAATCTGATTATAGGATTTATAAAATTCAAAAAAGTTTGAGTTCTTAAAGGACTTGCCTTTAATTATATAATTGCCTTCGCGGTCAATAATTGAAATCTGAGCGTCGCTGTATTTTTCTGAAGGAAAGACCCATTTACTGGAAAGCACGTCTACAGGAATTACACGCATCAAAACTGCTTTTTCAAATTTAGGATTTTTAATATTGCTTGTACTTGTTTCGCTCGCATATGCAATTATGATATTTGAATCATCTGCTTCATCATCAACTCTAAGTTCAATTAAATCGCAGAAAGCAATTGACTGAATTCCATTGATCGGGTTTGTGTAAGAGCGGGTAACACGTACCTGATCCTGCTGGCCCAAAAGTTCATTCAGTGAAGAAAAAATATCTATCTCTTTATAGGAAACTGTATATTCGTCCGGATTATCAATCTTTGCTTTATTGGAATAGCCTGTTAATGTATCAAGCCTGATTATGTGCGCAGAAATATTCGGAATGCGCTGGGCAACATTCAAATATGACATCGCTTCATCCATATTCATTTTACGGCTGTTTATACATGCAGCCCACGAATCGCAAAGACGCTGTTCACCTTCAAGATAATTTGTAGTTACCTGTTCCATGCCGATTGACATGGTCATAAAGTTGTCGGTGTTGTATTCCTTCATTGAAGCGCTCTGATTTCTTACATAAAGCGCAACAAAGAAAATTGAAAAAATTACAATCAGAAAGTTTGCAATGATGATAAGTGTTTTTTTCATAAATTAACTACTCAAAAGTTTAGAACGGATTTTTAGAATATCTGAATACATAGCTGAATAATCAGCGGCTTCACGGCCACGGAGTTTTTCTGTCATAGCAGAAACTGCATCAAACAAAGGTGTTATTGCAAGGTTCCCGATTACACCTTTAAGCGCGTGGCAAAGTTCAAAAGCCTTGTCTAAATCTCCGGCATCAAGTGCCGCACCAAGCTCTTCAAACTTTGCGTCTCCAAGTCCCATGTTCACGAGCTTAAGATATAAATCTTCTTTTCCAACACAGCGCGAAAGTCCGGTTTCTACGTCGGCACCTGCACTGCGCAATTCTTCTATTGTAATCATACAAACCTCGACATTTCAGAAGGCGGAATCGGCTTGGAAAAATAGTAACCCTGAATAATATCGCAGCCGGCTTCCTTAAGCATTTTTAATTCTTCTTCGGTTTCAACACCTTCTGCAACAACAGGAACTTCAAGATACTTTGCAATATCAAGCACAAGCTCAACAAGATGCATTGCTTTATTTCCCGGCTGAATATTTCTGATAAAGGCCTTATCCATTTTGATAACATCAATCGGCATGTCGGTAAGCATGTTCAGCGAAGAGTATCCCGAACCAAAATCATCCATTTCTACCTTGTGGCCAAGCTTACGCAGATTTTCTACGACTTCAATAATATGCTTTGAATCTGAAGTGTAAGCAGACTCCGTAATTTCCAGATGATATTCAGAAGGAGAAATACCATTTTCCTTTACAATTTTTGTAATAAAATCTGTCATGTCCGGAGCGGCAATATCTACGCGCGAAACATTTACAGAAACAGGAATTACAGCACCAAGCTCTTCCTTCCAGCGGCGAATCTGCTTTGCGCTTTCTTCCCAAACATAACGGTCCAGCTTTGTAACAAGACCGTTTTCTTCAAACAGCGGAATGAATAAATCAGGACGAACAAAACCAAGCTCCGGATGTTCCCATCTTACAAGAGCCTCCGCACTGCAAAGCACCGGCTTATCGCTTTTGATATTAAACTTCGGCTGGTAAACAACCTTGAACTGCTGCTGCTCGATTGCGGCTTCAAAATCCTGAAGCAGGTGTGCATCAAAAACTTCCTTGTCTGCCATCTTGTCATCATAAATGCAGATATCGCTGCTGCCGGAAGTTTTACTGCGAAGTGAATTGCAGGCCTGCACCGCATGGTCAAAACGCTGAATCATTGCAAACTTGTGTTCTGAATCAGAGTAAACTCCAAGACGTAATCTTATTTCCGAAGGCTTTAATAGTTCTGCCAAAGCTTCGTTTATTTTCTGCAATAAAATTTCATAATCATCCTGATGAGGAACATAAAGATAAAAGCTGTCTGCTTCGTTACGTCCTGCAATTCCTCCGGTTTTTAAAAGTGCTTTTCGGATTCCGTCGGCAATGGCATATAAAATTTTGTCTCCAAAATTGCGTCCCTTAAGCTCGTTCAAAAGATGGAACCTTGTAAAATTTACAGCGATTGCATCCATAACCTTGTCCGGAAAACGCTGGTCAAACTGAGAAGCATATTCAAAGAAAAAATCTGGACTGTAGAGCAGGGTAAGCTTATCAAATTCCGTAGCATTAATTATTTTTGAATTTTCAAAAAGCTGAATTGAATGGCGCACACGTGCAAGAATTACTTCGGGTAAATCATAAGGCTTTGTAAGAAAGTCTGCGGCACCAAGCTTAAGGCTTTCAATTTCGCTGGATTTTTCTGAAGTAAGGACAATTACCGGAATATCCGTAATAATTCCTTCTTCGTTCATAGCTTTTAAAACGGCGTTTCCATCCATAACCGGCATAAGAAGATCCAGTAAAACAAGGGAAATTGAATTGCCTTCTGAATGAATTTTTTCCAGGGCTTCCTTGCCGTTTTCTGCGTAAATAACCTTATATGCAGATTGAATTATATTACCAAGAATTTCTCGGTTAATTGCTTCATCATCTACAATGAGAATAGTTCTTTCAAATATATCATCCATGATAAATATTATATATCGATTTATTTCAGTTTGCGATATTTTTTTTTAGAAAGAATACTGTAAATTTTTACTTGTTTTTTCAAGTTTTTGGATTTAAAATTATTTCAATAAATAACTGGAGTTCAAGAAATGAGAAGAAATGCTAATTGTATTCTCAGCTTGACCATCCTTGCCTTAGTGCTTGTAACGTCAGGCTGTTCAGCTAAAGCATTAAAAAATAGTAATCAAAAAAATAATAAAGACATTTTTTCTATTCAAAATCAGAATCAGTTACAGGATAATGCGGCTGATTCAAAGGTAATTCAGAAAAAACAGCTCGATGCCTATAATCCGCAGAAGAGGGAATATAATTTTTATTTTACTTATAAAATAGTTCACGCCTGGTGGGATGCTGTTGCTCTTGGAATGGAAGATGCAGTACGCCAGTACGAAGCAAAGGGAATTCATATAACTTATGATTACCGCGCCCCGGAAGTAATGTCTGCATATGATCAGGTTCAGAGGATAAAAAAAGCGGCAGATTTAAATGAATATGATGTTATTGGTGTTGATGTTGCAGATATTGATATTGTTACTCCGGTTATAAATCAGATTATTGCAGAAGGCCATAAGGTTATGACATTTTCAAGCTCAGATTCAGGTAAAGAAAATGGCTGTAACCGCATTGCTTATGTAGGAAATACCCACAACTACAAAGATGGTCAGGATCTTGCAGAAGCTCTTTGTTCTTATTTGAAATACAATGGCCAGGTTGCAATGCTCGTTGGTAATGTGGGGGCTCCTTGTCATGAAGAGCGTGCAAGCGGAGCAAAAACCGTTTTTGATAAATATGAAGGAATAAATCTTATTGATGTAAAATATGATGAAGACAGCGATATAAATGCCTATAATCTTACAAAGGAATTTCTCGAAAAGTATCCTGACCTCGATGGAATTATCTGCTGTAATATGAGTAATCCTGTTGGTGCAGGCCGGGCCGTTGAAGAAGCGGGAAAGGCAGGAAAGGTAATTATTGTCGGAATGGATCACGATGAGCGGGCGATAAAATATCTTCGTGACGGTGTTATTTATGCCCTTGCTATTCAGGACTGTTATTCTATTGGTTTTGATACAATTACA
>JAEEGL012685416.1_pt1 | contig 10786 bp, 8 predicted proteins | sample 9134231 | NCBI WGS metagenome assembly JAEEGL01 (sample SAMN16246548, study PRJNA631951) | gut metagenome | biome: gut microbiome; feature: rumen; material: fiber-attached | host: Bos | place: Iran: Karaj | collected 2018-10
GTTAAGGTGTTTAAGTTTAACTCTCAGTAATCCTGCCTGCAGTTCATCTAATCGACTGTTACTACCAACCATTTTATTATGATATCTTTTTTCAGAACCATAATTGCGAAAAACTCGAAACAAATTTGCCAATTCTTCATTATCGGTTACAATTGCTCCAGCATCACCGAATGCACCACAGCCCTTACTTGGATAAAAGCTAAAACACCCCACATCTCCAAAAGTCCCAACAGTCTTGCCCATCCAATGGTTACCGTGACTTTGAGCACAATCTTCGACCACTCTAAGATTATACTTATGTGCCAATTCAACGATCGTTGTCATATCACAAGATTGTCCGAAGAGGTGTACAGCAAGAATTGCTTTTGTCTTTTCAGTAATTGCTTCTTCTATTTTGCTAACATCAATATTGTCATATACATCTGGTTCTACAAAAACAGGAGTTGCACCATTCATGGTAATTCCCATTACACAAGCTATATATGCATTTGCACAAACAATAACCTCATCGCCTACTCCAATATTCAATAATCGAAAGCTAATCCAAAGCGCATCAAGACCAGAAGCTAAGCCCACACAGTATTTTGAGCCAATATACTGTGCCCACTCTTCTTCAAAGGCTTCTACTTCTTTGCCAAGAATATACCAACCAGAATCTAATATTTCGATAGCTTTTCTCCTATACTCCTCGGCATGCAACGAGTATTGTCTACCTAAGTTGTTTGGCATAATCATATTAATATCTCCTAAAAAAAAATACAAAAAAGAAATAACTAATTATCTTTTGCAAAAATCGAATTTGAAACAATAGACGTATATATATGCTTATTACACATTACTCCCAAAAGAACAAAAAAAAGATCTTCAGTAATATATGTGCCAGAAATGAACAATTTAATAACACTGCAAGAAACGAGCATAATGGCTAGCGTGTTCTTTCGGTTCAAGATCAAAAATTTCCACACCATTACGAATAGCATAATCAATAAACAACCACCAAAAATACAGCCATACTGACAAAGTATTTCTAAAATAAGATTATGCGGATATGATTGACCAATGAGAAGCTTTCTGTCTCCAAGAAAGCCATAGCCATAAAGAGGCTGTTCTTTTATATAACTCCAAATATCACTATAAATTTCTTCTCTATTAGAGCCTTCAAAAAAACCTCCACTTTGAAGTTTTAATAGAATTCGATTATTAATACCAAATATTGATAATCGATTTGTTAAATATGAAATACTTGGAATGAAATAGTCAGATGATATCCACAAGAAGAATCCAATACCGAGTAATATAATTAGAAATTTTCTACCTTTCTTAAATTCTGTAAAAAGGACAAATAAAAGCAAAGCAGAAATAATACAAAGCAGAGGACCTCGCGTACCGGTCAACATTTGACAAATCAATAAAATAACAGGAATAAATATTGATAAAACAGATTTTGGTTTTTTGATAAATAATATTATTGAATAAACAGTAAATGGTAACATCCAATATGCAAATTCCATATCATCTTCGTGAAATGAACGTCCTCTAATACGGTCGGACAAAAAATAACACACACAAAAAACAGTAATAATCGGCAGGACCTTATCCATTAATTTATCAATGTGCTCTATATCTTTAATAGTGGCACCTAATACAAACAATGGAATCATTTGAATAAAAAAGGTTGAACTATACTTAACAGCATAAACGTATGTATCCGATCGCAGGTATGCAAATGCAAATAATAGCAAACCGATAGAAATAACTGCCACGCAATAAATACTAATTCGTTTCAAAACAGAAGGTAACGCTATAATTAAAATGCAACAATATAACGCATAGCATAAAAGAGTATCAATAGGAGTACCAGGAGCGAAAATATTAACAATATGATTTATAGAGGAAATAACCAAATTCAACGAAAGCGTTGCTACAAATAGCAAATCAATTTTTTCGCTATCTAATCGAATTTTAAAATCAATATGTTTTTCCAAAACAGTTTCTCCCAATAAATACTATTAAAAGCACAATTACATATTGAAATGTATCAAGGAATACTTGCCTCTTACATGCCGGCGAATATTATCATTAATCTTCATAATAAGCACTGGCAAAGATGATCCGGTATTATTGTGGAGTATTTCTAAAAGTCTTCTTTTTGATCCAACTTTTTCACAGGAGTACTTCTTAGCCATTACGCTTATGCCATATTTTCTCTCAAGGTAATCTTTTTTGGATTCCAAGCCAATCAAATATGGAATATACAATTTTTTAATTAAATTATAATCCATACGCCAATATTGAATAGGAGGCTCTATTTTCACAGTGTTTCTATCAAGATAAACAATGTTTTCAAAATGATAAAAAACAAGATTGCATTTTTGATTTCCCTTTCTAATATACATCTCATTATTTTTTAGTTTATATGATGTAAGATTCCAGGGTGCAACACCTGCACCCTTGTTCTCACAAATACTAACAAAACTATAATCTCCCCAACAATCAGTATATTTCTGGTCACCTTTGATTCGATAAGAGCATTCATTCAAGCATTGGTTAATCCATGTTTCAAGCAAATTGAGACTATTTTCTTCGTTAGTAAAAGTATTAAATTGCACACAATTTCTACCACTATCTCGTTCTTGTAACTTGCCTCTAGTTGAATTAGGAAACCTATGAGGAACAACCTGAACCGAACAACATTTCTGTTTCATTTCTTGAATAAGAACAGACGGATCTGAATAAAAATACATATCCGCATCAACATATGTACATATTTGCTCATTATATGTACACAAAACATATTTGATCAATTTTGCAGTGCAAGTCCAACAATATTCAGCCAAACTACGACTATTTTTAACTTTTAAAAGATCTTCATCCTCAAACTGACATAATTGAATTAATTGAACATTTGGCAATCCCAATTCACTAAGTATTTCGAAGCATCTTTCGTCCATACATAAAATATACAATATACTGTTTGGATCAACCGAGTTCAAAGACTCTGCTAAACACCAACCTTTATCAAGATAATTACTATAAAACAATGTACAGTAACTCATTTATAATCCACCCGTTCTTATTGGTTTATCAATTCAAGCAATCGAAGTCCTTGCTGTTTTTGCGACTTGTTTGCAACAACCCATTTTTGGGCATTTCTACCTACAATATGTAATTCTGATTTTGTACGAGCTAAAGCATTTTTAATCGCTTTAGCTATACCACTAGATGTATCATCATCTATCTTAAGTAAATATTCAAAATATTCTTTTGGTATTCCAGGTAATTCAGTTGCCAATGTAGCTGTACCAGAAGACATATACTCTAATATCTTTGAAGGAAAAGAGAACAATGTAAACTCTCCTGATACTGGGCGAGGATTAATTAACAAATCACAGTTCTTTTCCATAATAACAACATCTTTATTTAGCACAGAGCCATGAAATATAACTCGCTTATCCTTTTCTGCAATACTCTTCAGTTCTTCTTCATAAGGTCCTTTGCCACAGATATGCAGCTCTGCCCCATCAATATCAGCTCTAATAAAACCCTCAACCATATTCTTGACTCCGTACTCGGCATCAAGAAGTCCTGCATAGAAACATTTTTTAATACTATTTTCTAGTCGAGATACTGATTGTTCATCAACATGCGAATCACAAACGCCCTCAATAATAATATAAGGTTTTCGTTTCGGATTCAGACGTTCGTTCATAGCTTCAGTTAAAAACACATATTTATCACAGTTATTTATAACCTTATGACAAAGTTTGACTTGTTTTTCCGAATGACCAGTAACCATTAATTCAGGAACATCTGTAACAATACCAATAGACGGCCTTTTTAGTATTTTGGCCGCTGATGTTGCACCTAAAGCAACAGAAATATTCAAAACATCACAAACAACTACACACCCTTTATTCTTACAAATATGTAATGTTTTGAAAAAAGAAGCTATGAGACAGAGTATATTCTTCAATCCCGATATGTTTATTACCGGAAGGTATTTGTAATCAACACCATTTTCAATGTCATTTTTTATATTTACATATTTACGTTTAGTATTGCCTTTGGTAATTGGAGGAGCAGAAACACAATTTACTTTTACGCCATTTTCAGCAAGACCACACATCAACAACCGGTTAAATCTTTGAGCTTGTTGTCCAGGCATCATTTTTGAGTCTGCAAATGTTTCTGCAAATCGCTGTTCTGACATTGTGCTGGCAGCATAAGCAACAATATTACGACTAAACATTTACAATACTCCTAATAATCGCTTCATCATTTTCAACTTGGGAAAGAATATTGTTTAATGTATTCTCACATTTTTCTTCAAATTTACGTAAATCAAGATTTCTATAGTATTCATACACATCATCAGCAAACCCATCTTTATATGGATCACAAGATAAACCAATGCAATGCTTCTCGCACATTTCACCCATATAACTATCCTTCATACATAGTTGAGGAAGATAGTATATTAGTCCATCATAATATTTGTTGCTCATTGCAAAAGGCATTGTAGCATCATTATTACTATAAAGATTGTGCAAAATATCTGTTTTATCAGCAAATTCATCTCGGTCAGACGGAATATACTCACCATGATAGAAAACATTAGAATACTCTTCCTGACTTCTCCTGAGAGTATCTTCTAACAATTTACTTACCCTGCCATAATAATGGAGCTCAAATCGTTTATCGCCTCCAAGCCTATTTATGATTACTTCATTAAACTCTCGTTGGCGGATCATTCCCCAAAAAGCAATTCTAATGGGTTCTGTATCTAACCTTTTTATTTTTCCTTTATATTTATCATGATTAGAAAGAGATGAGCGTAGGAGATTATGCGAAGTCATAACCTTATCAGGGATTTCAGGCAAATACCTTCTAAAGCCATCTGAACTAGTAAAGGTATACACAGAATTTCTGACTATTTTTGCGATGAGGCTTTTATAAATCGAATATTTCTCATAAGTAACGTCACGATAATCAAAAATATACTTACCCTTATATTTTCCACTTAACAAACTAAATATAGTTATAGCTGTAGTTGAATGAAGCACAAATAAAAAATCCGGACATATCTCACGAATTGTCTTTTTGGCATATTTACCATAGCCACTAATAGGGCCTATTTTTTTACGCATTGGAAATGAATTCTGCATATAACATTTATAGCAATGTGAAAATACACCTTGGGGAACTTCGTCATCAATTGCATCATCACGATCCCAATATATCAAATGCACTTCATTCTTATCTTTATCAATTTGATCAAGATAAGTGTGCATATAAGGTAAATATTTGATTTTTGTAAACCCCAAAACAGCTATTTTCATTACTAGACTCAATTTTGTCGCGTTATTTCTTCAAACAAACGAATAAATTTTTGAGTATTATATGTTCTGCTATAAGATAATTTTCCATATTCATATCCGTTTATGGCGCAAGTTTCACGGAATGTTACATCTGTTTTCATTTTCAAAATCGCATTAGCAACTGCCTGCGGGTTTTCAGTTGAACACGCAATACCGATGTGTTCATCGTTAATCATTCTGTTATAATCAGACCCTTCGTCTGCAGTAGTAACAATCGCTCTTTTGCATGCCATAAGAAGACCAGCTTTACTAGGAACAGAATTTCCGATAATGCCTTCTTTTAATGGGATAAAACAAATATCACAAGCACTATAAACATGAGGAACCATTTCTTGTGGTTCAAGTGGAAGAAATACAATATTAGTTAATCCTTGTATTTTTGCATCTTCAATGAATTCAGCTTTTTGACTACCTTCACCAATCATTTGAAATACGATATCATCGTGTTCCTTTAATAATTTTGCTACAGAAAGAACCATTTTATAATCAAAAACATAGCCCATCGTTCCTGCGTATTGAACATAGAACTTGTCTTTGCTCATAGAATACTTTTTAATAAACAAATTATCATCTCTAGGTATTTCTCTAATAGAACTATCATCAAACCAATTCACAATAACACGTATTTTTTCTTCTTGAACGCCTTGCTCAAGAAGTTTCGTTTTCATATCTTCGGAAATAACAGTTATATAATTTGTTTTTTCATATGCTTTCTTTTGTAAAGAATAGAAGAATTTTTGCATCAATTTATTAGGCATTTTTCCCGAAGCAATTGTACTTCCGGGAAACATATCTTGAATTCCATATAAGATCTTTACATCCTTGCTAACGCTCCTTATTGTCAAGATATTATATAAAACAGTAGGAGATGATCTCGCAAAAACAACATCCGTATTATCAATATAATTTTTAATAAACTTTTTTGCATCAATAGCATATTTAATTCCATGCAAATATCTGGAAACAAAAGAAGACTTTTTTATTCTTTTTACTTTTACTAGAGAGTATTCAAAATTCGGATGTTTTACGAACTCAGCGGGGATATGTTTTTCCAGACCTTCTTCTTCTAAACCAACATAAAAGATATGAATACCATTATTTAACATATCTGTTATTAAAGTTGTTAATAAATGAAAAGAAGGGTTAGGTTTAGTATAAAAATCCACTGTTGCAAATATTAGAATATTCATATAAACTCCGAATTTCATTCAATTAATTAGAAAACCGAATTGAATTAATTAGTATAAATGTTCTCACGCGTCAAAACAGTTTTAATTGTTCTAAATAGCACCTTAATATCTAAACCAAAAGAAACGCTATTTGCATACCATGCATCATATAATCGCTTTTCACGAACACTGATACTATTTCTATAATATGCTTGAGTATAACCTGTGATTCCAGGGCGAACTTTCATTTTATCAATCTCATCCTCTTTGTATGAAGATAAGGCATCCCAAGTACTCGCTCTAGGTCCAATTAAACTCATTTCACCTTTAATTACATTAAACAATTGCGGAAGTTCATCAATACTAGTTTTTCTCAAAAATCTTCCAATTTTCGTAACTCTTGGATCGTCAGCCGAATTATATGTACTTCCATCTGCATTTCGAATATCCTTATTGTCTACTTTCATAGAACGAAACTTATACATGAATATTTTCTTTGAGTCTTTTCCAATCCTAGGTGCCAAATAAAAAACAGGACCACCATCATCTAATTTAATAAGTATAGGAACAATTATCCAAACAGGTAAAAGAAAAACAATACCTATTATAGAAAGAACAAAATCTAGAATTCTCTTTGCAAATCTACTATACATTTATACTCCTGATAATCTAGTCAATCATAATAATGATTTAATCCCAAATTATTCCTCTTATATTTCCATCTTCACACATAACTTCAACATTTAAAATATTACGAATAACATTACATCGATGCATTAATTCTTCATGATCAACAGCTTCTAATATTACAAAAAAACGACTGGTTTTGTCTGAATTCTTTTTTATTTTTTTTCCAACAAATAGCGCTTCAAAATTATTATGATATGTATATGGTAGATTAATAACTTCATCAACGCCTTCTACCTTTATAATCTCTCCGCTAGGAAGAAAAAAAGCGACATAGCAACAACTATTATTCTTTATTGATAACTCAGGCATCTTATCTACTTTGCCAGTAGCAATTCCTAAAAGAAACTTTTCTGTCTCCAGACCAGTTTGAAGAGAAATAAGATCAGATGATATAAAGACGCCTCCGCCTCTTGCTGCAATCTCAAGTAAGATGACATCATCACCATCCATTATGTATTCAGCATGAGTGATACCTTGCTTAAGACCGAATCCACGACCAATCTTCAAATTTGTATCAAGCACCTTATCAACTATGTCTTGAGGCGCCGTTGAGGGAAACTCTCTTTTAGATGCAGAAAATACATCTGGAATGTCAAAATATTCTGTATCTCCACAACAAAGATTCTTATACTCATAATTTACGCAAATACCCTCAACGAGGAATTCCCGACCAACAATGAACTCCTCAATTAAAACACCGGAACTTCTAGAATATTCTATTGCTTCATTAAAACTTGAGCGAAGTTTATCAATAGTAGAAACCCTATTAACGCCTTTACTACCTTGGTTATCTATAGGTTTTACGATTACATCACGATTGATAGAAATAAAAAAATCTATTGCTTCTTCAATAGTATGACATAGTCTATATTTTACAGTCTTAACACCAATTTCTTTACATTTCTCACGCATTAAGTATTTATCAGTAAATAATCGTGCAACTTCATAATCATTTCCTGGAAGCCCCATTTTATTAGCAACATATGCCATAGTGCGAACAGGCAGATCTGTTTGATCAGTAATTATGCCACATATATCGTATTTTTTAGCTATCTCCAAAACGCCAACTTCGTCGACAACATTACATTCTTCCGAAAAAGTCGCAATTCTATGCCCCGGTTCTTCTTTAATAGGAGAAACAACAAGTGTTTGAAAACCTAATTCATTTGCCTTATTAATTAAGGGAAGTTGAAGCGTGTTTGCGCCAAGTATTAAAACAGTATTCGTCATGCTTCTTCTCCATTCATATATTTCAAATAATAGTTTTAAATGCAAATGCAAATTGCTAATTTAACACTTCACTGATTACATCCTTTAGTTTAATGCATATATACTCAACATCTTCTTCAGATAACAAAGTGTGCAAAGGTAAAGTGATTAAGTTGTGATAATAGTTATAAGCATTGGGATAGTTGCTGCAATCCTTACCATAAGCAGTCATCATAGGAAGCGGCTTGTAATGTACGTTTGTAGCTACTCCCTGCTCTGCCAGTTTCTCAATGATCAAGTTCCTGGTTTCAACATCAATACCTGGAATTCTCATCAGATACAAATGATTTGAACTATCCATATAATCAGTGTGATGGGTCAAATGAGAGATTCCAAGTTCTTCACAGCATGCATCATATTTCTTGATAATCTCCAGACGGTGGTCCAGCATTCCCTGATAACGATCTAACTGTCTAAGACCAATAGCAGCAGTAATATCCGTCATGTTACACTTATACCAGGGTCCGATAATATCGTATTCCCAAGCACCTAACTTCGTCTTTGCAAATGCATCTTTATTCTGTCCGTGAAGTGACATCAACTGATAGAACTTGTAGATTTCACTGTTGTCTATTCCATCTATAGGCTTCCAGGTAGATGCACCACCTTCAGCTGTTGTAAAGTTCTTAACCGCATGGAATGAGAAAGATGTGAAATCAGCTATATCACCTACATATCTCTTCTTACCCTCAAATAATCTGCTAGCACCAAGTGCATGTGCTGCGTCACAGACAACAGCAACTCTTCCGATACTCTTTTGGATTCTGGATGAGAGATCGTTAAGAGGTGTACCATCGCTCTCTAGAGCATTAAACAAGGCCTTCTTGCGCTCAACAATATCGAATAGCCTCTCATAATCACAAACGATACCGCCAAGATCAACAACAATAACCGCTTTAGTCTTCTCATTGATAAGAGACTCTAAAGCATCATAGTCAATCTCAGGCATATGAGTAACGGAATCACCGTCTTTCTGAATATCTACGAACTTTACAGTTGCTCCGCAATGAACAGCAGCAGAAGCTGTAGCAGTGTAAGTATAAGCAGGAACGATAACTTCATCCCCTTCTCTAATACCTAGAATACGAAGATTGAGTTCCTCGGCTGCTGTTGCTGAATTAAGGCAAACAACTCTGTTGCTATATTTATTGATTGCTTCTTCAGAAGTACAATCAACATCTGTTTTTCCTGTCTCTATATAAGCGGCCAAGCGACGCTCAAGTAATTTTGTCCGCGGACCTGTAGTAATCCATCCGGAGCGCATTGCTTCAGCGACTTCTGCTATCTCAAGTTCTGAAATGTCCGGCGGACTAAAACTAATCCTTCTTCTTTCCATATTGACCTTCTGTTAATTAAATGTTGTGTGGATGATACGTCGGCACAATATCCATTACGTATTCCCTGATATTCTCATCATCTTCCTGGCTGTCATCATCAAGTTTAGCCAGTTTCTTCTTAAACTCTTCGTCATCCATCTCAATGGGCTTACCGATGAAAATCAACTTATTCTTTGTAGTCTTCATACCTTCTTCAGCCATGAGCTTTTCTTCGTAGAGCTTCTCGCCAGGTCTTAAGCCTGTGTATTCAATTTTAATATCTACATCAGGTCTTAATCCGGAAAGCTTAATAAGGTTTCTGGCCATGTCATCGATCTTAACAGGATCACCCATATCAAGAACGAATATCTCTCCACCCCATGCGTAATAGGATGCCTGGAGCACAAGAGATACAGCTTCAGGAATGGTCATGAAGAATCTCGTTATGTTCTTATCAGTAACAGTAACTGGACCGCCTTCTGCAATCTGTTTCTTGAACAACGGAATTACAGAACCATTTGAACCTAATACATTACCGAATCTAACTGCTACAAAAGTAGTTTCAGGATACTGTCTTTCCATCATCTGGATAACCATCTCACAGATACGCTTTGTAGCACCCATAATATTTGTAGGGTTAACTGCTTTATCTGTGGAAATTAAGACGAACTTCTTAACCCCTGCATCAGCAGCAGCTTTTGCTGTCTTATATGTACCCATAACGTTATTCTTAATTGCTTCATTCGGGCTGTCTTCCATAAGGGGTACATGCTTATGTGCAGCGGCATGGAATACGATATCCGGCTTATAGTGCTGCATTACTGATTCGATCCTGTGAGTATTTCTTACAGAACCGATAAGGGTTACAAGATCAAGTTCATCCTTGTACTTACGCTTTAATTCCTGCTGGATATCATATGCGTTATTCTCATAGATATCGAAGATAATGAGTTGCTTAGGATTA
>JAEEGL012901631.1_pt1 | contig 10786 bp, 5 predicted proteins | sample 9134231 | NCBI WGS metagenome assembly JAEEGL01 (sample SAMN16246548, study PRJNA631951) | gut metagenome | biome: gut microbiome; feature: rumen; material: fiber-attached | host: Bos | place: Iran: Karaj | collected 2018-10
CAGTGTCTCCGCAGCCGAAGCTCCTCCGCCGGAATCAAGCATCCCCTGATATCCCGAAGGCTCACCTTCTGTCAGCGCTTCCTCGTAGTTGCCCTCCGCGAGGTCGAGCAGCGAACTGTCGAGCAGGTTTATCTCGCTGTCCGCATGCTTTACGATGTTGTTCTTTATATTGAGCACATCACGGAGCAGCACTATGGGGCCGCCTGCTCCCGAAGCACTCGCCTGCTCTATCACTTCCTCCGAGTATTCATACTCGGCATGTCCCAGCACGCTGTCCGCGTCTGTGAGTGCCTTCGACATATTGCTGCTGTAGCTCTGGCTGCAGTTCTGTGTGCATGTTCCTATCGCATCAGTGAGGGCGCTGTCTGCATTATGAGGCGATCCGTTGCCAGAAGCAGTCTTCAGATCCTTCTCATAGTCCTTCTGCAGTGCGTTCCACCACGCATCGCTGTCCTCATCTCCCTTTTCAAATTCATGGTCGACAGATTCCTTGAGCTCTACTATGTAGTCGGGATCTTCGGACGTATCGTTAAAGTCGTCCTCATCTCCGTCCTCCTGCTCCGATGCCGTATCCGGATTGAGGAAGTCTCCCGATACTGTATAGTATTTGCCGTTTGCCAGATCGTTCAGCACCCCGAGTGCGTTCACGTCCATGGCTGCAAGCTTGTTCATAACGACAGCTCTTCTCGAAGCATCCACCTTTGCCATCAGGCCGTATACGATATCTGCTTCCTCATCCTGTCCTGCTGCCTTATAGCTCTTGTATGCTTCATAGAGTCTTGCAAGATCCGCATCGTATCCGTCTGTCTCATCGTCTCTAAGATCCATCGCGAAGAAGGTGGACAGCAGCTGGTAGTTGTAAACATCCGTCCTCTTGTTTCCGGTCTGGGACGAGTTCTTATTCTTCAGATAGTCCGCCTGCTTGATATCCTCGCTGCCCTGTGAGCTCGTATACTGCAGCCACAGAGGCTCCAGCTCCTTGAGTCCCGAGAGCTTATAAGGATCGGGTATGTCAAACGGATTGACCTCATCCTGACTCATCACATCAGTCACTGTACCGTCCGCAGAAACGTAATACTGCACATACAGATCTGCCAGCTCACTGTCAGGTACAGCTTCTGCGTCGTTCATGATGTCCGTCAGCGTCTCCGAGTCCGTCACGTCAAACCATGCTCCGTCTGCCAGCTCCGACTTGTAGTAGATCTTTGTCTGGTTCGATTCACTTGCGGAAGTCATTGCCTTGTCATACAGCTCATCCGTGATCGCATCTATCTCTATGAGATAGGTTCCCACAAAGAGCGTGGAGTTGTTCACGGTATTCGTAGCCGTATATTCCGAATAGGTCATGGCATCTTCTTCATTGAAGAGAGCCAGAGCCCTGCTGTGTGCGAAAAGACCCGCCGCCACTGCTATCAGTGCAACTGCCGCAATCTGTATGATCCTTTTTTTGGTAAAAGCCTTTTTCATTTATTATTCCGTTTCCGTGTTCTTCCTTATCTTGCCGTTTGCGGGATCGAGATAAGCGGTGTACTTCAGACTCTTCGAGTCGTCATAGCACTCTATCTTGAGTTTGCTGAGATCTCCCGATACGAGGCCCAGATGCGTGAAGCGTCTGTCTATGGCCCTTACCTTGCCGTCTCCCATTGCGGAGCCGTCCTCAGCGAGTACTCTGTAGTACTTGATACCCTCACTCTCAAGCGGTGACAGGTTCAGTGTCATCAGTCCGGTCACATCGCTTATTGAAGTGGTATACGATCCGACCACACCTGTCTCGTCCTTCTTTATCTCCATCGCGGTATTGACGTTTAGCACACCGCTCTCCTCCGAAGGATCTATCACGCAGTCATCTACAAATTCATCACCGTTGTAGAGTCTTATCTTCGCCTCGCCTATCTTGTCCTTTGTCAGGGCCAGATGTCTCAGCGACTTATCTTTCGGTGTCTTCTCTCCCACCTTGATGTTGTCGCACCACAGCTCGAAGTCCGTGATCTCCACCGGGAAATCCTCCGGTATGAAAATGCTCAGATCAAAGAGCTCTCTTTGTATGATGGACTTCAGGTAGTACTTTGCTTCCTTGTCATCCTTGGTCACATAGCTCTCACCGACTACTGCCGCCTGCATATCCATATCCGTGCCGGAAAGCAGGGCGCTTACGCCTCCGCAGGTGAGCCTGTCAAATGAGTACAGAGTTGTCGTATAGAGCTTCATCGATTCGAAGAGCGCGTTCTGCAGCTCCTCGTATGACTCCTGCTCATCCTCGTACTCCTCCAGTGTCATGTATCCCATGCGGTTCTTCACCGCATACTGCTTCATATCCTGCTCCGCCTTGTCCATATCCTTCAGATACTGCTCATACGAAGTCTTGACGGAGATGTAGTTGTTGAAGGCAGCCTCCACCTGCTGGTCGAGATCATCCTTTGCCGCCTGCTCGTCTTTCCTGGCGCTCACATAGTCGAGTGCATTCTGGTAGAGCGTATAGGGATCGTCCTCTATGTATCTGGTACCGTCCAGCTCACCCTTCAGCCACTCCCATGAGATCTTGATAAAGAGGATCCTGAATCCGCCTCCCCAGTAGCTGTCTATCTTTTCAAGAAACTTCTTGTAGTCCTTCTTGAATGCCCTCGCACTCACATCCTGTCCGTTGAGCGCCGCGTTCACGTAGCTGGATATTATGCCCATGTCCGAGCCGTATTTTGAGTTCATGAGCCCGTAGTTTGTGGTGAGCTCCTGTCTTGCCGTTGTAGCCTTTGCGCAGGCTTCAAAGTAAGCCTCGTCCCTGTCCTCTGTGTACTGTATGAGTGACGGCAGGGCAGATCTGTCTATCTTCGCCTCGACATACGGCTTCTCAAATGTATATCCCGTGGTCACATCCACTCCCAGTATCTTGGAGAGCTTCTTGAGATCCGCTTCCAGAGTCCGGCGGTTTCCCGCTATCGTATTGGTCAGCGTATCCGCTTTCTTCTGCTGTCTGTCCACATCTGCCTGAGTAGCCTCGCCCAGCTTTACTCTTGCCTTGTTGTGGGCTATGCCCTCATTGAGACTTTCAAGCCTCTGCTCGTTGAAGGCCAGGGTCTGCTGCATTGTGACCACCTCAACGAAGAGATTGTTCACCTCCTCATTCACGGAGAATACGGTATCCTGCACTTTATGCTGCGCCACCGTGATATCCGACGCGAGCTGTATGGGCTTGAACTGAAACTCCGATGCCTCCGCGAAGTCTGGCGTCTGCGGGAACTTGAAGTTTAAAAGCGGTGACCACCTGAAGGTGGACATATTCTTCTGCTTCAGCTTCAGAGCCTTGAGGGCACTGTCCCTTGCCGCCTCTTTGGCTTCCACGCTCATCTGCGCACTCTCGTAAGCCGCGCTGTTCTGCAGTGCGAGCCCTCTCGCGGTCTTCAGCGTCATGTTCTTGTCGGCCGCAAAGCACGGCGTGGCGATCATTGCTGTCCCTGTAAAGCAAAATACAGCCGCAAGCAAAGCCGCCGTCATTCTCTTACAAATATCTCTTTTCCTTAACGTCCTTCTATGTTGCATTGTCATCCTGCGACCCTGCGTCCGTTATCTCGTAAAACTCGAAGTTTCCGCCTCTGTCCTTGCATACGAAGGAGTAGATCAGATCACCTCGTTCAAAAGAATATACGTACACGGGATAATTATTGGCAATGCTGTTTACTATGATGTCATCGCTGTATACTTCGGTGACATCCATATCCACCTTACCGTTCATGGTCCGCTTATTGGAGTTCAGTGCATTTATGGCCAGAGCCTCCGGCAGTATCACATCGGTATTGCCCTCATATATCGGATTACCGAGTACGTACTTCAGCGATTCTATGTCATTGAGTTCCATCTGCCCCGACATGAAGAAGTCCTTCAGCACTATCACCTGCGTGGATTTCATGCCGTCATCGGCAGCTCCTCCGTCGCTTTGTGCGTAGTACAGCGCTCCTATATCTTTGAGGTGTACCACTGCATCATTTCCCATATCCGGGCTTTCCTCATACAGCACCTGGCTTCCGAAATACATGCTTCTTATCTCGTCCGCACTCTTGCCCAAAAGCTCGCTGTATACTATTTCATCGGATGCGAAGTTTCCGTCGTAGACCGCGTTTCCGCCCGCATCCATGAGTTTGCCGTGTCCTTCCTTCAGTCCCGCAAAGAAGCCTCCCTCGTACTCCTTGGTACCGTCTTCTCTGTACAGGGTTCCCTCTCCTTCATAGAGATTCTGATGGAATGTTCCGACGTAATGCAGTGCGCCGCTGTCAAAGTACTCGCTCCCTTCGCCTTCATAGAGGTTCTTCTCGAAGTTTCCGTTGTAGAGCAGCACGGATTCGGGTGAATACAAAGATCCCTCTCCGGTCACATATCCCTTGCTCACATCGCCTTCGTAAGCCACATATCCGGACTTTGCCCTGATCCTCACCTTGTCCTTTGCAAGTCTGAGCAGTACGGAATTATAGTCATACGTGCGCATTCCCTTGTGATCTGTCAGTTTGCTGAAGACCTTGGTTGTCGAGCCTATGTACCAAAGGCTTATGACACCTACTATGATGATGGCGGCGTAAGCAAGACGCTTACTTACCATCCAGCCGAATATCGTGAAGTAGTCGTGCTTATTCTTTGGCTTGACGTCAAGGAGCTTGAAGAAGAAGTCCCTGATGCCGCCGATCACACGGGTGCGTACATAGTTCCAGCTGAGCCAGAGCTTCAGCTTGGAGACTATAGCCGCAAATCTTGATTTAATTGTCGATAATAATACGCTGAAAAGATTATTACCCATATCTGCCTGTCGTGATCAGTCTGTTATGACCGCTCTCCTATCCTGAGTCTGCCCTCTTCTGCGGGATCTATCTCCGCATTCAGGTATCCCTCACTCTCGAAGAGATACCATTTTGCGAGCCTGTCCTCCGGACACTCCTTCAGGATTTCTGAGAACATATTTCTCGCGAGATAGTATTCCTTTGAATAAAAGAGCTCCAGTGTCTCCTCGAACTTATCCCTTGTGGAAAGCTTCAGCTGCCTGAGCCTTGCCGTCTCTGCGTCTATCGCCTCAAAGAGATCCAAACGCTCTCCGTTCTCTCCCAGAAGGATGTAGCCTATATATCTCGTCTGGCCCGCATCCTCTCTCTTTGCCACGCTCGAGGTCACTACCAGCGGTATCTGCAGCTCTCTGAACCAGCGTGCATACTCCTCCATCTCGTTCATGTACTCCGATGTGATGAAGCTGAGACTCTGTGACTGTATACCTGCCACGCCGTATATGAAAGAATCATCATAGAGGAAGCAGGACACGAATGCAGCTTCCATATCCGATGAGTTCATGTGCAGGAACTGTGTAGCTGTAGATACCGTCTGCACATACTCTCTTAAGAAGAAGAACCTCAGCATGGAGAGAGAGCTGTCCTGTGACACCAGGATTCCCTCCTGGCTCTCCGAAAACCTGTTCATGTATGTCATGATATTCGTGACAGTCTTTACCTTTCTCTCCTTCACGGTATCCGTCCTGCCCGAGAGCAGCATCAGTGTTCCTTCCACCCTCGTCATGTCTCCGTTCTTCACATCGAAGATGGAATCCTTGCCCATGATTGTCTCCACGTTCTTGGGCGCGAATCTGTAGTATGCCTCGAATATCCTGAATTTATCGTAGTTGATCTCCTCCATGCGCTTCGTTATCTCCGAGAGCGAATTCCACATGGACCGAAGATCCTGTGCGGGCGTATCGGGTACGTCAAGCTTCGTGCGTCCCAGAGCCACTTCTCTTATGGCATGCTCAAATGCCCTCATATCGAGCGTCTGTATGTAGAAGATGAGACCGAGCAGCATGCTTCCAAGGATAAATACGACCACAAAGAGCAGTATCACCGATTTGGAATCATTCCAGAAATCAACAAAAGAGCTGTCGGAATAAACTACAGCCACAAGAGCATATCCTGAAGAAGGATCATCATCAGGCATGCCTACGGCGTACATATCCACTCCCTCAACATGCAGGTTCTCTGCCGACACCATTGCGTGCTTTTTGAGATCGGCCTGGATTGAAGCCAGAGCTCCGCCGTATACGTAGGATGCGTTCATTCCCTTGAATCCTCTGCCGCCTACGAGTATATTTCCGTTACGCACCCTCATGATGAAGATGTCGTAAAATACCGTATTGTTGTATCCTGCGTTCATATATCTTCTGATCGCATTGGACAGGTTTCTGTATTCAGTACTTTCATAGAAATCCGGATCATCAAATCCGACACGTGTGAGATCCGGCACATACTCCAGCTCCTGCTTCATTGCAAGCAGCGCGTATCTACCGTTCTGCTTCTCTTCGCTGATCCTGTAGTTCCTTCTGACAAAGGTGAAAGCAGCCACCATCAGGATAAGGAATACGAGCTCGGTCAGCACATAGGTATACAGGGATCTGTTCCTTCGCATGAGCGACACATATATGATCCCCATCACTATGAACCATATGATCAGTATGCCGAACCACCATATGAGATAATTGGAGTACAGCGACATCTGCTGCAGTACGTTGAAATGTATGGAATCCACAGAAGCCTTGACTCTGCTGTCGGGCTTGAATTTGCCGACGGGATCGTCTATATCCCTGAGTATCACTACTTCCGAGCCGTTGTAATACGCATCAACGAAGAACATGCCGCCTTCGCTCTCTCTGTAGAGGATGGAGATCGGCTTCTCAAAGACCTCTACATCCACGCTCGTCAGATCTTCTAAAGTGTTTACTCCGGTCTCGGTCAGTTCATCGTATCCGATCTCATAGACGTTTACCTTGCTGCCGTCTTTACCCACAGTAGTGATATAAAGCTGATCCGCACCTGCATCCACACTCGATACTTCCTCATCCGAGTCCAGTACGAAAGGAGCCGTCATCTGCAGAGGCTGCAGATAGGGGTTGTAAGATACGATCTTATACACTTTGTAGTCGTCATCGACTTCATCTATGTCTTCGGAATAGACCGCATAGACGCTGTCGTTTGCTATCTCCAGGCAGTGTATCGTCTTCATGCCGGCCTTACCCGCATTTGTCATGGTCAGTACATCACCCGCATTGTTGAGCAGGTATATCCTTCCGAGACTGTTCCAGTTCTCGATGAAGTAATTTCCGTAGGTGGAAGCTATGCCCTCATCAAACTCCGTATATTCGGGTTTGTGCTGGATATCACCGACCACCTGTGACAGTGCGATCAGCGAGACCAGTATGCTCAGTATGCAAAGACATGCTATTATGCGGGTCTTGATATTCATTGCTGCAATGACTCCGTTCCTATGTTTTTGAAACTGTTAAAGAACAACCTGAAAAATGGCACATCGCCCCATACCAGATGGGTGACGAGCAGTATCAACGCTATGATACCCAGTATCAGAGAGACCCAGAACAGGATGCCGAAAAACCTGTCCGCGTTCCTGTAAAAAAAGCTCTTTATCCTGACAAGAAACTGCCTCTTCTTTATCGGAGTGGCAGCTATCCTCAGATCTCTGTACAGCTCCGTGAACCTGCTGTAGCTCTGGTTCGCGGATTTCTTTGAAAGCAGTTCATAGCTTATATTCTTCTGATCGGACTTCGTCTCGAGCACAGAGAGCATGATGTCTGCGCACTTCACCGCACAGTCACGCTCTGTCTTGGCCCTGTCGAGATCCTGCAGATCCACCCCGTAGCTGAGGTAGATACTGTCATCCTTTGCAAGGTTTATGAGTCCCTGATCCAGTATGAGATACAGCACGGGATAAGGCAGTCCGCAGGCTATGCAGGTCAGCATCAGATTGGTGCATATGTCCTCGCATCTAGTCAGACTGTAGGCCTCTCCCACGAAGAACTTGTCCAGCGGTCTCTCCTGCCTGTACGGAAACACGAGGATATAAGCATTTCCGTTGGTAAAAGCGTCCACGATCACACTGTCAGACACCTCTGAGCCGTCATGCGGCAGATGCCTGTCACTCCTGATCTCCATGAGAGTCTTCACCGTCTCATGGTCCTTCAGGACGAGAAGGGTATACTCCCTCCCGTCATCCTTGCCCTCGGGACGCGCGGTATACACATCGTTTACCGCAGTCCTCAGGATGGTGGATATCACAAGATAGCTCGTATCACGTGACTTGAAGGTCATCCGGCAGTGCCCTCACCCGAAACCTCTTCACCTGTTTTGTCGTCTATCATCTTCTTTCGCACTATGGCGTATGCATACGTACAGATGACCGGCATATCGGTGCAGTAGATACGTATCTCATATACACCCTCCTTGGTGGGAGCAGTGTATATACCGTCGGAGCTGATCTCTCCGCTGCCCGGTGCAGTCAGCTCGTAGGTGACGCTTGCAGCCTTCATGTTGTTGAACCTCACGCCGAAGAAGTGGCTCTCCTTCGTACCCATGATGACCGTAGGCGTATCCACTGATATGCTCTTGTCGTAGTAGTCCTCTGTCAGCTCCATATCGTCGCCTGACGGGAATCTGATAGCTACCCATCTGAAGGTGAGCACCAGATATTCCACGCTGCGCAGAAGCCTTGCGGCCACGACGAAGCTTCCCTTCTCGTTCAGCACCTTGACTGCAGTCTCCACGTCAGCGAGCTTCTGCGAGCTGTAGCTGAAAAGATCAGGGTTGCCGTATATCGTACTCTTCTGATTTGCTCCCATACCCGGATCATCGGACAGGAAGCTGTAGCCTATATCCACATATACATTGCCGGATCCCAGACCGTGAGCTATCTCTCCGGAGTAGCGTATATCGCCCTCTCTCGCATTCCTTCCGAGAGGTATCTCCAGAGTACCTGTAGCTATGTTTGAGAAGTCGCCGCCCTGTCTGTGCCTCGGCTCCGAGCCTGCTCTTTCCACTATCTGCTGCTTCTTCTCAAGCTCTACGGGCTTCACATAGTAGGACAGATAGTCGTTCCTTATGAGCTCCTGCGAAGGAGTCATGACGTAGTGCTTCACGTTTTCTTCCGTGATGCTCTCTATGATGTAGCTGTTGCTCGTGCGCACCAGTTTGATATCTGCCAGAGGTATGGAGTCATCGGGGAGACCTGCCTCCATCATCTCCAGGTTCGTCTTTCCTATCTCGCGGCTGACGAGCTCCAGCGGTGCAGCTTCTGAAAGCTTCACTCTTATTGCGAAATGCGGCACCGTATTTATCGCAGTCTCATCTTCAAATGCTGCTGCAGTCCCGCTCCTTAATATCAGTTCGCTTTCTATAGCCGGAGTATCCTCTACCTTGACCCAGTATTCCTTCCTCAGCACGCTGCCTGCTTTCAGGCTCACGTCCTCGGCGCCGATCTCTATCTCGTGCTCACCCTCTGCCGTGACGAATACCGGTGTCTCCAGTATTCCCCTGCAGGTGAGCCTCACATCGGCATCACTGATCTTTCTTATCTCCAGCACCATCCTGACTGTCCTGCCCTTGCAGACTATGGCAGGCATCATGAGCTCACCGACATAGTTATCGCTGCTGAATATGGTCTCTCTTGTCAGGAACTCCGTTTCAAAGCCGAGATCCTCGTCCAGTTCACTCTTGTCTGCAAGGAAGAGCTCATATCCTTCCGAGATACGGTTGTATTCGTACTCCTTGTCATCCTCCTTGTGATTTACCGAGTAGACACTGTGGACGTCCTGCTCCTTAAACCTTACTTTGAGCCTCGCCACCTCTCCGGTCAGACTGTCAAAGCCTTCTATGGCCGAGAGCTTCTTGACCGCGGAAGCATCGATGATCACATCCCTTCCGGATCCGTCTATGGCAGCTCCGCTCTCTATGAGGATCGACTGGTCATCAAGACTGAAGACCCCCATTCCGCAGATGATGCCCTGACCGTACATCAGCCCGTTCAGGAACCTCCCTTTGTTGATGTGGTAGTTCTGCTCCGCCTGGAAATCAGCACTTGTCAGCATCTTTCCGGGGTAGTACCTGTTTCTTTCGAATGGATAAAGTTGATTACTGCTCATTTCTCCCCCAATTATTTAAATTGTCCGGTTTAAAAATTGACATAAAAACTCAACGTAAAATATTCTATCACCGGAAAGGACACAGTAAGGACACATGATTTACGTTGTTTTTGGAGAAATAATTATGAAAGAAGAGTAACTATGTTATGTATACTGATTATGTTTCTGTCTACTTTTTCGGTATCCTTATGATAGCCTCGGTACCGTATCCGACAGTAGAATGTATCTCGAGCTCGCCGCCACACAGACGTTTTAGCCTTTCACGGACGTTACGTATGCCGATATGCTCCGGATCTCCCTCTTTTGAGGCATATTCGGTGCCCTCCTCGAATCCCGGGCCGTTGTCGCTGATCGTGACCACGTAATGCCTGTCAGTCTCTCTGGTAGTTATGAGTATGATCCCATCGCCATCCCTCTGGGTCACGCCGTGTCGTACGGCATTCTCCACCAGAGGCTGTATGGTGAGCGCAGGCAGATTAAAGCAGGTGACAGGAGTCACATAGCTTACGGTAAAGTCATCCGGGAAGCGGAGCTCCTCTATGGATAGATACTTCTTCACATGCTCCATCTCCTTCTCAAAGGGGATCGGTATTTTGCTGTCTATGGAACCTATATTGATACGCAGGTAATCCGACAGGTCCGATATGGCCTGTCTTCCTTTATTGAGATCCTTGCCGCAAAGGACATAGATCGTGTTCAGTGCATTATACAGGAAGTGGGGTTTGATCTGTGACAGCGCTATGCTTGTCTGCAGATTGTGGATCTTGGCTTCTTTTTCTTCTATATCGTCTCTCTGACGGCGCATATTATTGATCTGCCGCCTGATCTCTATTCCCATCACTA
>JAEEGL016096082.1_pt1 | contig 10786 bp, 7 predicted proteins | sample 9134231 | NCBI WGS metagenome assembly JAEEGL01 (sample SAMN16246548, study PRJNA631951) | gut metagenome | biome: gut microbiome; feature: rumen; material: fiber-attached | host: Bos | place: Iran: Karaj | collected 2018-10
GAAACACTTCGCCGGGGAGAAAGGCATCCCCGTCCTGCAGCCCGTGAAACTCAAGGATCCGAAATTCCTCGCGCAACTCGCAGCGCTGAAGGCCGACCTCTTCGTCGTGGTCGCCTTCCGCATGCTGCCGGAAGAAGTCTGGAAGATGCCGCGCCTGGGGACCTTCAACCTGCACGCCGCCCTGCTGCCGCAGTACCGGGGCGCTGCGCCGATCAACTGGGCCGTCATCAACGGCGAAACACGTACCGGCGCGACCACCTTCATGATCGACAAGAACATCGACACGGGCGGCATCATCCTGCGCCAGAGCATCCTGATCGATCCGGACGACACGGCCGACGACGTGCACGACAAACTGATGGAGATCGGCTCGGAACTGGTCCTGCAGACCACCCAGGGCCTCATCGAACACAATGTCGAGACCCGCGTGCAGCGCAGTTTCATCCAGGGCTCCGAGGTGCTCAAGAAAGCCCCGAAACTCACCCGCGCCCTCTGCCATGTCGACTGGAACGACACCACCGCGCACATCCGCAACCTGGTCCGCGGCCTGAGCCCGTACCCGGCCGCCTTCACGGAACTGGCGCAGGACGGCGCGCAGCCGCTGCAGCTGAAGATCTACGCGGCGGAACCGCTCTCCGGGGAGCTGCTCCGGAAAGCAGCCGGAGACGGTACGCCCGCGCCCGGCACCCTGCTCTCCGACGGCAAGTCCTTCCTGGCCGTCACCACCGCCGACGGCGCCCTCTCGCTGACCGACGTCCAGGTCGCAGGTAAGAAACGCATGGGCGTCAAGGCCTTCCTCGCGGGCTTCCGCGACATCGAAACCTACACCGTCACCGCGGGAACGTCCCGGGCGGAGATCCTCAAGGCGCAGCAATGAGCAGCGCCGTCATCATCGGAGCCGGCGCCTTCCCCCGGAAGGCCTACCCCCGCGAACTGATCCGCCGGGCGGACCGGATCGTCTGTTGCGACGGCGCCCTGGCCGCCTACCTGCGCGCCCGCGAAGCCATCTTCGGTTTCCCGCGCGATCCCGACGCCGTCATCGGCGACATGGATTCGCTCTCCCCCGCCCTGCAGGAACGTTTCCGGGACGTGCTGGTCCCCGTTCCCGAGCAGGAGACCAACGACCAGACCAAGGCCTTCCACCACATCCTGTCGCAGTATCCCGACGTGGACGAGATCCACATCCTCGGGGCGACGGGGAAACGCGAAGCACACACGCTGGGCAACGCGTCGCTCCTGATGGAGTATGCCCGCGAATGCGGCGCCTGCGGGGTCCCCGCGCCCGGCCGCATCCTGCTGGACATGGTGTCCGACTGGTCGACCCTCTTCGCCGTCACCGGTTCCTGCCGCCTGTGGGTGGGACAGGGGCGCGCCGTATCCCTCCTCACGCCGGACAATGCACTGAGGATCCGTTCCGAGGGCCTGGAATGGCCCACGGACGACGTCGTCTTCGACAATTGGTGGAAAGCCACGCTCAACCGGGCGACCCGGGACGAAATCCGCCTGGAGTTCTCCCGCCCGGGCGTCGCGCTGGTGATCCTCGACTGAACCCGAGACCTTTACCGCTTCTAGTTCAACAACGACATGCTCAAAAGAATCCGACAAATCCTCGCCGTCCTCAGCATCACGGCCGTCACGCTGCTTTTCCTGGACTTCAGCGGCACGCTGCACCCGTTCCTCGGGTGGCTGGCGAAGATCCAGTTCCTGCCGGCCGTCCTCGCCCTGAACCTGGGCGTCGTCGCCGTCCTCGTGGCCGTGACGCTCGTATTCGGCCGCATCTACTGCTCCGTCATCTGCCCGCTGGGCATCTTCCAGGACGGGGTGTCCGCCCTCAGCGCGAAGCGCAAGGGCAGGAAGGCCCGCTTCTCCTATTCGCCGGAAAAGAAATGGCTGCGCTACGGGGTGCTGGCCCTGTTCATCGCCGCGCTCGTCGCCGGGCTCGGCGCGATTGTCGCGCTCGTCGCCCCGTACAGCGCCTACGGCCGCATGGTCCAGAGCCTCCTCGCCCCCGTCTGGGGCTGGGGCAACAACCTGCTCGCCCGCTGGGCGGAACACAGCGGCAGCTACGCCTTCGCCACCCGTGAAGTCTGGCTGAAGAGCCTGCCGACGCTGGCGGTCGCCGTCGTGACGCTGGTCGTCCTCGTCGTCCTGGCCTGGCGGAACGGACGTACGTGGTGCAACACCGTCTGTCCAGTCGGCACCGTCCTGAGCTTCTTCTCGCGTTTCGCCCTGCTGCGCCCGTTCATCGACACGGACAAGTGCAGGAAGTGCCACGCCTGCGAGAAGAAATGCAAGGCTTCCTGCATCGACATCGACCACCTGAAGGTGGACTACAGCCGCTGCGTCGACTGCTTCGACTGCCTGGAAAGCTGCAAGTTCGGCGCGATGCGCTATGGTCTTCCCACACGCCGGAAGGCCGCTTCCGAAACCTCCGGGCAAGAAGGAGACAAGGGCCGCCGCGCCTTCCTGGCGGGCAGCGCCGTCGCCCTCACCGGCCTGTCGCTGCATGCCCAGGACGACAAGAAGCGCGACGGCGGTTTCGCCGAAATCCTTCCCAAGCGGGCGCCCGCCCGGAAAGTGCCCGTCACGCCTTTCGGCTCTGAAAGCGTGCGCGCCTTCTACGATCACTGCACGGCCTGCCAGCTCTGCGTGACCGTCTGTCCCAACAACGTGCTGCGCCCGTCGAAGGATCTGAGCCGGCTGATGCAGCCGGAGATGTCCTTCGAAAAAGGATACTGCCGCCCGGAGTGCGTCAAGTGTTCCGAGGTCTGCCCCGCCGGGGCCATCCTGAAGATCACGCCCGAAGAGAAGACGCAGTGGAAGGTGGGGACGGCGCACGTCGACCTCGACCGCTGCGTCGTGAACCGCGACGGCGTGTCGTGCGGGAACTGCGCCCGTCACTGCCCCGCCGGCGCCATCGAGATGGTTCCGTCCGATCCGGACAACCGCCGGTCGCCGCATATCCCTTCGGTCATCGAAGACCGCTGCATCGGCTGCGGCGCCTGCGAGAACCTTTGTCCTTCCCGGCCGCTGAGCGCCATCACGGTCAACGGTTATGAAATCCACCACAAAGACTAGCATGCCATGGAAAAGATAGACAGAAGATCCTTCCTCAAGACCACCGGCGCCGCGGCGGCCGGTGCGGCGCTCGTCGCCGGCGGATGCGCCCCGCGCGCGAAGGAAAACGGAAACGGCAGCGTTCCGTCCGCCGCCAAGGACGATTCCGTGCTCGATACCGGGAAGATGGAACTGCGCACCAACGAAGGGAACGGCGACCGCGTCTCCCTGCTCGGCTACGGCTGCATGCGCTTCACGATGAAAAAGGACAAGGACGGCAGGGACGTCGTCGACCAGGAGAACGCCAACACGCTGATCGACTATGCCCTGGCGCACGGGGTCAACTACTACGACACCTCGCCCGTCTACCTGCAGGGGCAGTCGGAAGATGTCACCGGCATCGCCCTGAGCCGGCATCCGCGCACTTCGTACTACATCGCCACCAAACTGTCGAACTTCTCGAACGCCTCGCACGAGGCGTCGATGAAGATGTACAACGACTCCTTCCGCGCCCTGCGGACCGACTACATCGACTATTATCTGCTGCACTCGCTCGGCCGCGGCGGCCTGGAGCTGTTCGACAGCCGTTTCGTGAGCAACGGCATGATGGATTTCCTGCAGAAGGAACGGGAGAAAGGGAAGGTGCGCCAGCTCGGACTCTCCTTCCACGGCAACAAGGACCAGTTCGACCAGCTGCTCACGCTCCACGACAAGTACCACTGGGACTTCGTGCAGATCCAGATGAACTACTACGACTGGCTGCACGCCGACGGCGTGCGGAACGTCAACGCCGAGTACCTGTACGAGGAACTGGACAAGCGCGGGATCCCGATCGTCATCATGGAACCGCTGCAGGGCGGCCGCCTGGCCTCGGTGGCGGAAGGCGTGGCCCGCATGCTGAAGGAGCGCGACCCGCTCGCTTCGGCCGCCTCGTGGGCCTTCCGTTTCGTGGGCTCCTATCCGCGCGTGCTGACGGCCCTCAGCGGCATGGTCTACATGGAGCACCTGAAAGACAACCTGAAGACATTCATGGACTTCGTCCCGCTCTCCGACGAGGAGAAGCGCTTCCTCAGCGTGGACCTCGCCGACGTGATGGCCAACTATCCGACCGTCAACTGCAACGACTGCAATTACTGCATGCCGTGCCCGTACGGGGTGGACATCCCCGGCATCTTCAAGCACTACAACAAGTGCATCAACGAGGGGACCTACGCCAAGGACAGCGCCCAGGAAGGCTACCGGAAACTCCGCCGCGCCTACCTGGTGAGCTACGACCGCGCCGTGGAATCCCTCCGCCAAGCCGAACACTGCATCACCTGCAACCAGTGCTCGGTCCACTGCCCCCAGAGCATCGCGATTCCGCGCGAACTCCACCGAATCGAGGCTTACGTGGAGAAGCTCCGCCGGAACGAACTGTAGATCCGGAAACCGCAAAAAAAAAGACAGAGACATGTCTCACGACGTGTCTCTGTCCCCTTATATTTTCAATTGAATGAAAATGATTACGTCAGTTTTTGGGTTTATGAGTAAAAAGTTATGTCGTTTTAATCATTAACCATTTCCGTGCCAAAACGAAACAAATAAAAAAAAGTTTTCCACATGCTGAATGTTTCAGGAATATTCGTATATTTGCATTCCCGTTTCACGGGAGAAGCTATTGGAGAGATGCTCGAGTGGCTTAAGAGGCACGCCTGGAAAGCGTGTATACCCCAAAAGGGTATCTCGGGTTCGAATCCCGATCTCTCCGCAGAACAAGGACGACAGCCTGGTGCGACAGCACCGGGCTGTTTTGTTGTACGGCGGACGGAGAGCCTGCTCTCAGGACGACGCGCAACAAAACAGCCCGGACGGCCGCAGGCCGCGGGCTGTCGTCCTGTTCTGCGTACCTCCCCCCACGGGATAGCGCGAGCGCTGCGAGCGGAATCCCGGACCGCGCCTGAAACCCGCAGCGCGCAGCCCCCACGGGATAGCGCGAGCGCAGCGAGCGGAATCCCGGACCGCGCCTGAAACGCGCAGCGTGCAGCCCCCACGGGATAGCGCGAGCGCAGCGAGCGGAATCCCCGCCTCGCCGCGCTCGCGCTTCGCTCTGCCGAATCGCTAGATATAACGGTACGGATCGAAGACCTTGCCGCCGGCCAGGATCTCCTGACGCTTCTCGTCGAACGTAACCTTCTCGCCGCTGCGCACGGCCGCGTTCGTCATCATCGTCGCGATCGAGTGGTTGTACCCCGCCAGCACCGGCGCGTTCGTCTCCTTGCGGCTGCGGACGCACTCCATCCAGTTGCGCATATGGAGGCTGGTCATCGGATCGCCGCCCATGTTGGCGGCCGTGTCCACCTTCGCCGAAGGCAGCTTGAACGACTCCAGCAGGTTGGGCTTCATTCCCATCTCCTTCGCTTCCCACTCCGTCATTCCGCCGGAGGAGTTCACCTCGTTCCTGTCCAGGTTGAGCGAACCGCCGTTGGAGAAATACAGCTCCTTGACGCCGCCCGCGGAGTTGGTGAAGCGCGACGTGTACTGCACCTGGAATCCTTCGTCCGAGCCTTCCGGGCCGTAGTCCATCACCGCCGTCAGGGTGTCACAGTTGCGGCGCCCGTCCTTCCAGAGGTAGATGCCGCCGCTGGCCACCACGCTCCGGGGATGGCTCAGGCCCGTGAACCAGTGGACGGTGTCGATCTGGTGAGACATCCACTGTCCGGGGATGCCCGAAGAATACGGCCAGAAGAGCCTGAACTCCAAGTATTTCCTCGGATCCCACGGCTCGTAGGGCCGGTTGCACAGGAAGCGCTTCCAGTCCGTGTCCTCCTCGCGGCATTCCGCCACCAGGGCGGGACGGCGCCAGCGGCCCGGCTGGTTGACGTTCCAGGTCATCTCCACCATCACGATGGGACCGAACTTGCCGGACTGGATGAAATCGCAGGCCGCCTGGTAATTGGGCATGGAGCGGCGCTGCGAACCGATCTGGACGATCCGGTCGGTCTTCCGGGCGATCTTCAGGGCCGTCCGGGCATCCTCCATCGTCTCGGCGAAAGGCTGCTCGCAGTAGGCGTCGCAACCCGCCTTCAACGCTTCGACCAGATGCGGCGCGTGCTGGAAATCCGCCGTGGAGATGATGACCGCGTCGCACATGCCGGACTCGTACATCTCCTCGTTGTTGCGGAAAAGCTTCACCTCCTTGCCGTAGTTCTTCAGGAAAAACGCCGCCGCTTCCTCACGGCGCCGTTTCCAGATGTCGGAGACGGCCACGATCTCGAAGCCGAGTTCCTCCGCATGGTTCATGAAGGAGGGAATCAGCGAGCCGCGGCAGCGGTCTGAAAAACCGACGATTCCCACCCTGACGGTGTCATTGGCCCTTTTCGCGCGGGCGTACAGCGCCGCGTCCAGGGAAAGGCCGCCCAGCACCAAGCCTCCGGTTCCCAGCAGGCTGGTCTTCAAAAAATCTCTACGGGTCTGCATGATTATCTGACGGATTGGATTTGTTCTTTCATGACATTGAAGGCCACGGGCAGCTGCGCCGCCACGTCGCTCCAGCCGCACTCGAAGGAGATGCGGCCCTTGTAGCCGATTTGACGGAGGGCCCTGAAATAGGGCGTGAAGTCGTCGCCGTCCACTCCGGGGGGCGTACGGCGGGCGCACTCCGCGATATGGCAGTGCACCAGTTTGTCCGCCGCCTCGACGATGTCCGCCGGGTCTTCCTTCTCCCTCGCCATATGGAAGAGGTCCGCAAGGACGCAGATGTTGGGGCTGCCGGCGCGGCGCGCCAGGTCCGCCCCCTCCCTGACCGTATTGATGAAGTTGGACTCTTCCTTCTGCAGGGGTTCGATGGCCACGAGGACACCGTACTTCTCTGCAGCGGGCGCGATCCCCTTCAGCAAGGCAAGGAACTGCGCCTCCGCCTCCTCGCGGGAAAAGCCTTCAGGAATCTGGCGCGAACGGCTGCTGCCCAGCACCAGGACCTTCATCCCCACCTCGGAAGCGCGGCGGAGCGCCGTCTCAGAATAACGGACTGCCCGTTCCAGGTCCGCGTCGGGACCGACGACGCGGATGTCGCCCGGGAAGAAGCCGTTGGCAGAATAGATCGGAAGACCCAGGGTGTCGGCCGCCCGGCGGCGGACGGCGAACGCCTCGTCATCCATTTCAGGGACCAGGAAGGAAGCGACGCCCGCCTCCAGGTAGTCCAGGCCGCAGGCGACGGCGGCCGAAGCATGATCCAAGCCGCAGATGCCGATGTGCTCGTCGAGCCGGAAGGCGGCTTTCCTGTGGCAGCCGGTGAACAGCACCGGCATGGCCAGGCAAATCAAGGAAGTAACCAAAATCTTATGCATAAAGGGATTGTAACGTTGCTTGAAAAGACTGTCATTTTTCAGGATAGAGCAGATACGGCGTCCGCTGTTTCCGGAACGATTCCGTATCCTCCGCCCAGCGCGCAGCGATCTCGGAAGCGGAAGCGCCGTCTTCGATCATCTCGCGCACCCAGCGGACACCGGCCAGCAGTTCGAAATGGTTGTTCGTCCCGAAGAACGGATCCCCCATGTCGAGATTGCGGTATGCGTCGATCACGTAGGAAAGGTTGATCCGCTCCTTCCAGACTTTCTTCAGCGGCCGCAGCCGCAAGTCGACCCCGTGGCATTCGGTGTCCTGGAAACGCGGATGCTTCGCCCCCGGGATGCTCGCCGGCGTAAACGAGAAATCATACCCCGTCATGTCCGGATGCCCGTACACCTCGAACGCGAACGGCGTCCCGCGGCCCGGCGTCGCCACCGTTCCCTCGAAATAGCATGTCGAGGCATACAGGTAGACCGACTTCATGTCCTTGAGGTTCGGAGACGGCGGCATGATCAGCGGGTACTTCGTCGCATGCGTATAGCCCAGGCAGGGGACCACCGCCAGGTCGCAGACGATTCCGTCGGTCAGCCAGCCCTCCCCGACGATCATCTGCGCCAGTTCGCCCAGCGTCATCCCGTGCACCGTCGCGATGGGAAGCGCACCGATCCCGGACTTGTACTTCATGTCGAGCAAGGCGCCGTCCACATAGAACCCGTTCGGATTGGGGCGGTCCAGGACGACCACCTGCTTTTCGAACTGCGCGCACGCGTCCATCAGGCGGAGCATGGTGATGTAATACGTATAATAGCGCAACCCGACGTCCTGGATGTCGACCACGAGCACGTCGAACTTGTCCATCTGTTCCGGCGACGGTCGGCCGTTGTGGTTTTCGTAGAGGGAGAGGATCTCCACCCCCGTCTTCGCATCCACGCTGCTGTTCACGAGTTCCCCGGCATCCGCCGTTCCGCGGAAACCGTGCTCGGGCGAGAAGATGGCCGTCACGTTCACGCCGCGGGCGATCAGGTCGTCCAGGACATGCGGGCCGTATTCGATCGTTCCGCCGGGAACGGAAGGTTTCAGGAACGGGATCAGCACATTCTCTTCCGTGATGCCGTTCCGGGCGATGTCGTCCGCCAGGCGGGATCCGGTGATCCGGTCGCCGACGATGCCGCTCTGGTTGCTGAACAAAGCCACCCGCTTTCCTTCCAGCAGAGGCAGGTAGACATCCGGACGTTCATCGCCCAGGATGACGCCGGCGGCGGCATCGGCACGGGAACAGGCCGGGAAAAGGCTGACAAGCGCGGCCAGGACAGCCAGGCGCAGGGGAAAATGATGCATCATAAGTCCTTTCGGTCTAAGCGAAGGAGCCGCCCACGATGTCGAGGATCTCGTTCGTGATCTTCTGCTGGCGGCCCTTGTTGTATTCCAAAGTCAGTTCGGAGAGCAGCTGCTCGCCGTTGTCGGTCGCGGTCTGCATGGCCACGGTCCGCGCGGCGTGCTCGGCCGCATTGCTGTCGAGCAGCGTCGTATAGATGCCCAGGCGGAGCACCTGCGGCCGGAGCTGGGAGAGCAGCGTCTCCGTATCGGGCTCGACCAGGTAATCCTCCGGGTTGCGCGCCTGCGGGAGCATCTCGCGGGAAGAGCCGGAAGTCATCTTGCCGGACACGTTGAAAGAAGGAGCCGCTCCGGATTCGAGCGGCAGGAACACCCGTCGGGCGCAGGGCTGCGAGGCGTTCGACTGGTAATGGTTGTAGACCAGCTCCACGCGGTCGAAGCGGCCGGCGGCGAAACCCTCCTGCAGCAGGTCGGAAAGCGCGGCGGCCGCCGCATAGGACGGATGCTCCGCCATGGCGGAATAGTCCTCGGCGCAGGGATGACCGTTCTTCCGCATGGCGTCGGCCATCTTCCGGCCGACCGGGAAAACGTCGATGTCCTCCTCCGCCAGGCCGGCATCGCGGTATTCCCGGATCACGGCCAGCGTCTCACGGATGATGGAGGCGTTGAACGCGCCGCAGAGCGACGAATTGGAAGAGAACGCGACGACGGCCGCACGGTGCACGGGGCGCTGGACCGTCAGCAGGTGCGCCGGACGCCGCTCCGCCTTCCCGGCGGCCAGGGCGGCCTCGTGCGCGGACAGGTCTTCCAGGACCCGGAGCAGCAACCGCTCATAGGGCAGCATGTTACCGATGGCCTGCTGCGCCTTGTGCAGTTTGGCGGATGCCACCATCTTCATCGCCGAAGTGATCTTCAGCGTACTGCGGACGGAGGCGATCCGGTTGTTGATCTCTTTCAGTGACGGCATGGCGGCAGGTGCTTAAGCCCGTTCGGAGGCGCTGCGGAGCGAAAGCGCCACGGCTTCCGCTTCCTTTTCGATGATACGGGTGATCTCGGGGCCGGTCTTCCCGGCGGCCAGCGGTTCGAGGACATCCTTCGCGTGCAGGGAACGCATCCGGTCCAGGAAACGGTCCTGGAACGTACGGACCTGGTCCAGCCGGATGGTGCGCATCAGGCCGTGCGTGCCGCAGTACAGGATGGCGACCTGCTCGCCGACGGGCATGGGGCTGTACTGGGGCTGGATGAGCAGCTGGTTGTTCTTGCGTCCCTTGTCGAGGGCCATCTCCGTCACCTTGTCCACGTCGGAGGAGAACTTCGAAAAGGCTTCCAGCTCACCGTACTGCGCCTGGTCGATCTTCAGGGTGCCCGCCACTTTCTTCATCGACTTCACCTGGGCGGATCCGCCGACACGCGAGACCGAGATGCCCACGTTGATGGCCGGGCGGAAGCCCTGGTTGAAAAGGGCGGACTCCAGGTAGATCTGGCCGTCCGTGATGGAGATCACATTGGTGGGGATGTAGGCGGAAACGTCGCCGGCCTGCGTCTCGATGATGGGCAGGGCCGTCAGGGAACCGCCCGCTTTCACGCGGCCCCGGAGCGACTCCGGCAGGTCGTTCATCCGCTCGGCGACCTCCTGCTGGCCGATGATCTTCGCCGCCCGCTCCAGCAGGCGGGAATGCAGGTAGAAGACGTCGCCCGGATAGGCTTCGCGGCCCGAAGGGCGGCGCAGGATGAGGGATACTTCACGGTAGGCGACGGCCTGCTTCGAAAGGTCGTCGTATACGACCAGGGCGTGACGGCCCGTGTCGCGGAAATACTCGCCGATGGCGGCGCCGGCAAACGGAGCGAAGTACTGCAGGGCGGCCGGGTCGGCAGCGGTGGCCGCCACGACGACGGTATAGTCCATCGCACCACGGGCGCGGAGCGTTTCCACGATGCCCGCCACGGTGGAACCCTTCTGGCCGACCGCCACGTAGATGCAGTAGACGGGGTCGCCGGCGAGAAAGTTCGAACGCTGGTTGATGATGGTGTCGATGGCGATGGACGTCTTGCCCGTCTGACGGTCGCC
>JAEEGL016685757.1_pt1 | contig 10786 bp, 9 predicted proteins | sample 9134231 | NCBI WGS metagenome assembly JAEEGL01 (sample SAMN16246548, study PRJNA631951) | gut metagenome | biome: gut microbiome; feature: rumen; material: fiber-attached | host: Bos | place: Iran: Karaj | collected 2018-10
ACACAGAGCCTTGGCCCGCTCTTCGGTGCAAAGGGTATGGACTGGATGTATGCCAACTGCTCGACCACCGCTCAGCGTGGTGCTCTGGACTGGGCTCCCCGCTTCCACGATGCCATCAAGCCCGTCATGGAGTGGCTGTACTACTCAGTGAAGACCGGTAACGAGGCTCAGATCACCATCGACGCCAACTCGAAGCCCGACTATCGTGCCGGTTTGGAGAAGGAGCTGGAGGCTATGCGCAATCAGGAGATGTGGCGTGCCGGTGAGACCGTCCGCAAGTTGCGTCCTGAGTATCAGGAAGACTGATTCCAATTGATAATTGAGAATTGATAATTGACAATTAGGAATTAAGAGTTCTTTGCAAGCTAAGTGTGGCGATGCAATGTCGGCTTTCAGCCGATTATCAATTAAGAATTAAGAATTAAAAATTGTGATATGCTTGAATCCTCAAATGTAGGGATAAAGGTAATCATAATTTTTAATTCTTAATTTTTAATTTCTAATTTCTAATTTTTCATATACTGGAGGCATTGTTCTGCGCAGCGTTCCCCATCGATGGCTGCTGAGACAATGCCTCCGGCATATCCGGCACCTTCGCCACAGGGGAAAAGACCCTGCAGGCGAACATGCATCAATGTTTCTGCGTCACGAAGAATGCGTACAGGACTGCTGGTACGTGTCTCGACGCCAATCATCACAGCTTCGTTGGTTAGGAAACCGTGACTCATGCGTCCGAAGGTTTTAAAGCCCTCGCATAGACGGTGACTGATGGCCTGTGGCAGCCAGAAGTGTAAAGGTGACGAAATCAGGCCTGGCGCATAAGAACTCTTGGGCAGGTCGTAGCTCAGGCGTTTGTTCACAAAGTCGGCCATGCGCTGTGCCGGTGCCGTCTGCTTCATGTTGCCCTGCTGCCAACAGCAACGCTCCAACTGTTCTTGGAAGGCCATCACTTTTAATTGAGCATTGAACATTCTCTCAGAGAGAGTGTGGCGTTGCGAGGAAGATTGAACATTATTGGCATTCGCCTCCCTTTGCGCAGCAGAATGTTCCATGTTCCATGTTCCATGTTCCATGTCTAAGTCCTCTGGACTTATCTCCACCACCATACCGCTGTTCGACCACTGTCCGCCACGGTTCGATGGACTCATGCCGTTGACCACAATCTGCTCAGGACCTGTCGCAGCAGGTATCACAAAGCCGCCAGGACACATGCAGAACGAGTAGACGCCCCGTCCGTCGACCTGGGTGACAAATGAATATTCGGCAGCAGGCAGATATTTGCCACGTCCTTGCTTGCTGTGGTATTGTATCTGGTCTATCAGCTCTGCAGGATGTTCCAGACGCACACCCACGGCAATGCCTTTGGCCTGAATCTCTATCTTGGCATTGGCCAGATAGCGGTAGATGTCGCGAGCTGAGTGGCCCGTAGCGAGGATGACGGGACCTCTGTATTCTGTGTCGGCTGCAGAACAGCCGACCACTCTATCCCCATCAAGAAGAAGTTGCGTCATCTTGGTTTGGAAATGCACCTCGCCACCACATTTCAGGATGGTGTTGCGTATGTTCTCAATGACGCGTGGGAGACGGTCGGTACCAATGTGAGGATGGGCGTCGGACAGGATATTCGTCGAGGCACCATGCTGGCAGAACACGTTCAGGATTTTCTCTATCGAACCGCGTTTCTTTGAACGGGTATAGAGCTTGCCGTCAGAATAGGCACCAGCACCACCCTCGCCAAAGCAGTAGTTGCTTTCGCCGTCCACCTGCTGTGTCCTGGCAATAAGTGCCAGGTCTTTCTTACGCTCACGGACGTCTTTGCCACGTTCCAGCACAATGGGGCGCAGACCGAGTTCAATGAGTCGCAAGGCAGCAAACAAACCGCCTGGTCCGGCACCGACCACAATGACCTGTGGAGCCTCGGACACGTCAGGATAGTGGGTTACCACGTATTCGTCGTGAGCAGGCTGTTCGTTGATGTAACAACGCACCTTCAGGTTGACGAAAATGGTACGCTGACGGGCATCAATGCTACGTTTCAGGATACGCATGGCCGTCAGAGTACGGACGTCGAAACCGTACTCGTTGGCTACATATTCTCGCAGCATTCGTTCGTTGGCCGCCACGTGGGGCTGGACGCGTATCTGGTACTCGCTAATCACCTTTAACCTTTGACCTTTGACCTTCGACCTTCGACCTTTAACCTTTAACCTTCTCCCTTTGCCTTGTTGTCCTCAAAGAGTTCGTTGATTTCCTCTATCTCGTCCTCGTCGAACCATTTGGACAGTCGCTGACGGGCCTTCAACTGGATGTCAGGGTCAACGTCCGTCCACACCTTCTTCATCACAAATACCAGCACACCCAGATCGTCGGCCAGTCCGGCAATGGGTATGGCATCGGGTACGACGTCAAGAGGACTGATCAGATATCCTAACGCACCGATAATCATGGCCTTGTTGGTGGCACTGACCTTATTGCTCTGCAGCGTATAATAAAGTATCAGTGCGGCATAGACCAGTTTGGCACCTGCACCCTTGGCAATGCGTGCAATCTTCTCAACAAAGTCTCGCTTCGAGAACTTGTTGGCGTAGTTCATAAAATCAGGTAATTCCATCTTTTTATTCTTTTGTTTTTTTATTCTTTTATTCTCACAACCCGGATGCCAGTGAACGTCTTGTGCTGCAGCATGTACTGGTAGAGCGTCATCGGTTCCTCGACCACCTTCTTGTGCAGCTGCGAGGCGTTCAGCAGGTGAAGTCCGTCCTTGCGCCATACGGCAAAGCCCAGGTGAGCAATGTCGAGCCCTTTCTTGTTACAGGTAATGGCCAGAATGTCGCCATCCTTGATGGTCTGTCGCAACAGCTGGGTATTCTTGATGGCTGATTTGGGAATATATTGGTAGCTGCGTCCCGTCAGGTCTTTTTCCTGCTGACGGATGACCAGCACCTGCTCAGGATGTTCCTTGAGTGAACGGTACGACTCAGGATGTGTGCTCATGAAGTTGATGTTCAGACGCTGAAGGGCGCTGAACGGCGGATTGGGCTGATGTATGTCCTTTACCAGCTGCATCTGTACATTGTCACGGATCCAGTCTGAGAAGTAGTGCAGACGCGAGGTATAGCCGTCCAGCACACCCTGACGGTAGCGCAGGCTGCGCAGTGCTGCCAGATAGTCGCTCCACTGGTGCTTGTCTGCCTGAGCACAAAGCTTCAAGGCCGCCACTGTCTCTACCAAGGTGGTACAGTCCAGCTGACGGGTGTTCACCACCAGTTGTTCGTTGTCGTTGACCTCCAAAGTCTGGCCGACGTACGGCACGTCCATAAACTGACGGGCCAGCGTGAGCACGGTAGTCTGGCGGTTGGCCGCCTTCAGCACCTGGCAAATCTTGATGCTGTCAGCCTTCTGGTAGGTGACTTGCGCTTCACAGATGAAACATGAAAAATGTGACAAGAGAAGTGCCAATAATAAACCCTTTATTCCTATTTTATCTTTCATACTATTTATTCCTTACATTTCCTATATTCTTTGCGCTTGCCGAAGTTCAGTCCCACATAGACACAGACGTCGCCGAAGACATTGGTAGCTCCAAACTGCTCCTTCCTATAGTTGTAGGCCTTGACAATGGCCGAAGCACCGGCATACCAACGGGTATTGTTCCACACCAGCCCGAAACGTCCCACGCCGTCGAGATTGAAGTTGTTGAGGTCGAAACCCCGTTTAGGTTCCGTTATTGCCACAATACGATCGGGATTCTCAGAGGTTTCACCCTTGGCCTTCTTGTAGCCCACGGCCAGCGACGCACTGGCACAGAACAGCCAGTTGCGGGCAAACACCCAGTTGTAGGCATAGCCTGCCGACAGGCTGATGTCGGTAAATTGAATGCTATTGAAGCTCAGACCGCTGTCGAGCACTACCTCGCGTCCGATGCGTTCCTTGACGATTTCCTGCATCTTGTCGTAATCGAAGTCGATGCTGTTGTTCGTATAGCCGATACCCGCCATCCACGAGCCGCAGCTAACCTTCTGGCAGGTGCTTTGGGCAAAGGCTGCCGGATAGGAGAATCGCTTGTGGTTGAAGATATAGTACAGGGTCAGACCCGTGATGCTGACGTTCAGTCCGTCAAACGACACGCCTTTCAGTGGTGACGTGTCAATGTCCTTACCCAAGTCGACACTACGTATCTTGTAGTCGTTCACGGAACGGCGGTAGTAGATGTCGGCACCAATCTGCGCACTATAGAAACTGGCGTCGATTTCCAGTTTCTTGACACCGTCGAAGACGTTTAACTTGCGCAGGTCGACGGTGTATCCCAAGAATATCCAGCGCCAGCCGAAGTACGGACCGACCCTAACACCCAGGGTAGGAGCAAAGGAAATGGACTGGCTGTTGTCGCCAGTGGTACTCAGCCGGTAGAAGTCAAAGGAATTAATGGACTGGAGCATGAAGGCCCAGTTGTAGTGCTGGGGTTCGACGTAGGTGGTGTCAATCTCAGTGAATTTCCTGATCGTACGCGAGAACCAATTCTCCCGTTTGAGCGTATCGACACTCAACGAGTCGCTACCCCAGCTTCCCAACGTCATCATCAGCATCATTGTCACCAACCACGTTCTCATTGTTTTCAGAATTTTCCTAAGATACGGTCCAACGCCCAGTTGACAGGCGTGGCCGACACACTCGTACATTCGCAGACACTGATGCCCTGCAGATGTTCTATCACGTTCTTGATGAGTGGAAACTGGACGTACGGCGGATTAGGTACGGCAATGTTCTCCTCACCATAGAGCGTATGCAGACGGATGGGCTGGTAGTCGAAGACTGAGAACGACACCGAGCCACGGTCACCCACCAAATCAATACGGTCTTCACGGGCCGACTCGTGGGCTACGAAGCACCACGACCCTGAACCGGGCAGACCGTTCTCAAACTCAAAGCAGGCACTCACCGAGTCCTCGGCCTCGTACAGTCCGCCACGATTGGCACAGATGCCGCGAGCCTCGATGATGACACCAAACAGATGCTGCAAAAAGTCCAGCTGGTGGGGAGCCAGGTCGTAGAAGTAGCCACCGCCCGAGATGTCTGGCTGCAGACGCCAAGGCAGTTCGGCACCCTTCTCGTAGTCCAACTCACGGGGAGGTACGGCAAAGCGCACCTGGACATTCACCACCTTGCCGATGATGCCTCGGTCGACAATCTCCTTCACCTTCTCGAAGTAGGGCAGATAGCGACGGTAGTAAGCCACGAAACAAGGGACGCCGGTTTGTTCCGAAATGCGGTTGATGCGGGCACAGTCTTCATACGTCGAAGCCAGAGGTTTCTCCACATACACGGGCTTGCCAGCCTTCATGGCCATGATGGCAAACGTGGCATGACTCGACGGTGGCGTGGCAATGTATACGGCATTCACGTCAGGGTCGTCTATCAGTTCCTGAGCATCGGTGTACCAGCGTGGCACACCGTGACGCTCGGCATAGCTGCGCGCCCTGCGTTCGTCGCGACTCATCACCGCAACAACGCCCGAACCCTCTACTTCCGAGAAGGCCGGACCGCTCTTCTTCTCTGTCACCTCACCGCATCCGATGAAGCCCCATTTGATGATTTTCATACTTTTATGCGTGCAAAGATACACATTTTTCAGTTCATAGTTCATAGTTCATTGTCCATTGTTACAGCCGTTTAACATCTTTTATTACTAATAAATCAAAAAAAACTGTGAACGATGAACTGTGAACTATGAACTTTTTGTACCTTTGTCGCCAAAACAAAAATGAACAGACAATGAAGAAAATACTTTTCATCGACCGCGACGGAACGATTATCCGAGAACCAGAGGACGAGCAGATTGACGCTTTCGAAAAACTGCAGTTCGTACCACGTGCCATATCCAACCTCGTATTCCTCCGACAGCATACCGACTACCTCTTCGTCATGGTCAGCAACCAGGACGGACTGGGTACTCCCGCATTCCCGGAAGACACCTTCTGGCCTGTTCACAACTTCATTCTCAACACGTTGAAGGGCGAGGGCGTCGAGTTCGACGACATGCTCATCGACCCCCACTTCCCTGAGGATAACGCCCCCACGCGAAAACCCAATACAGGACTGGTGGCAAAGTATATGAACAACCCCGACTACGACATTGCCAACAGCTACGTCATTGGCGACCGTGACACCGACCGTCGCTTTGCCGAGAACATCGGCTGTCGCTTCCTCAAAATCGATAGCGCCACCGCCACTCCCACTGATGGCGCGTTCAGCGGTTCTGCCGCCGAGGGTGATTCTTGGGATCGTGCTGCGGCCATTGCATTCGGAGGCGAGCGCACCGCCGAGGTACGCCGTATTACTAAAGAGACCGACATCCTTGTCCGCCTGGACCTCGACGGTCACGGCCATTGCGATATCCAGACCGGACTGGGATTCTTCGACCACATGCTCGAACAAATCGGCAAGCACGGTATGATGGACCTCACCATACATTGCAAGGGTGATTTACACGTCGACGAGCACCACACCATAGAGGACACCGCCCTTGTTCTGGGCGAATGTCTGCTACGTGCCCTTGGCGACAAGCGTGGCATTGAGCGCTATGGCTACTGTCTGCCCATGGATGACTGTCTCTGCTCCGTCTGTCTCGACTTTGGAGGCCGTCCCTGGCTGGTGTGGGATGCCGAGTTCCATCGCGAGCGCATTGGCGAGATGCCCACTGAGATGTTTCTCCACTTCTTCAAGTCGCTCAGCGATGCTGCCCGCATGAATCTCAACATCCGTGCTGAGGGTCAGAACGAGCACCATAAAATTGAAGGCATCTTCAAGGCCCTTGCCCGCAGTCTCCGCATGGCAGTCCGCCGTGACATCTATCACTACGAGCTGCCATCCACCAAAGGGACCCTTTAATTATAAAGCAAAATGACCAGAAACGTGGAGCATGGAGAGGAAATAGACCATGCCGACATAGTAGCGCCATTTGCCTGTTGGCGGCTGTACATCCCAAAGCCGCTGCACATATTCGCGGGCTAAGGCACGATCCTCTTCACTGTCGCTGTCGGCCAGCGCAAAGGCTCCAACGGCATTGGCTCCGGCCATGCCCTCAGTGTAGTTGTCTGTAGGCTCTGTGCCATCGAGATTGAACTGTCCACCATTGAATCCATCATTCTTGAAGAAAGTCAGTATCCGGCGCATCATCGAGCGCTGGGCATCCTTGACCTTCAGTCGAGCCTGCTCACGCTCGGCAGAGTCGATGCGAGCATCACTCTGCTCTCGCTTACTCGCAGCCTTGACCTTGCCAGTGAGATAATAGTCCATGCCGACGTTCATCGGACAGCGGATGGCATCATATTGATAGCGGTCGGTATTGTATGCAAAGCCTGGACGGCGATAGGGCTTCCCGTCGAAGAGACAGTAGTCGGGATAGAGACCAGTCACGGAGTCTTGCGAAACCTCCAGCAGCCAGCGGGCCTTGTCGGCAGCCTCGCGCCAGAAGTCGTTCTTGGCATCAGCCTTCTCTGCCCATAGGTCGAGGAAGGCTGGCAGGCAATAGGACGGGTCGCTGTACCAATGCACTTCCTCGTTGGGAACGAAGGTGACCAGACGTGTGGAGTCGTCGTAGAGGTTATAGACGCCCGATGCCTTGCCGTCCTTTGATGTCACCTTGTGAAGAATCTCGTTGGCATCGGCTGCATACTGCGGCTCGCCCCATTTCTCGGCAGCGAGGAAGAGGGCTGTGACGAAATAGATCTCACCGTCGGAGGCGTTGCTTTGTCCTATCTTCGTACCGTCAAGACCGCATTGCCAGCAGAAATAGCCGTCCCATGGACTGTCGGCAGGATAGGCCATGTAGGTCTTGGCCCATCGCCATAGCTTGTCGAACACCTCGCGCTTGTCGAGCTGCACACTGATCATCATGCCGTATGACATACCTTCGGTACGAACGTCATTACTGCCGGTATCTACGATGATGCCCATCGAGTCGCCCACTTCGTAGTACACGCTTTTCTCACCGTCGGCATCATACTTGCTGATGTCGCCAGGTGTGAAGAAGTGCGTCCACATGCTATCAATACGTGCCTGCACCTCTGCCTCGCTCTTGCCAAGAAGCGTCGAGAAGAGGTTATTCGATGTTGGCACTTCAGTCTGCTGCTTTTTTCCACAGGCAGTGAGCAGTACGCCTGTCAGCACAAGGGCTGAAATCATCATATACTTTTTCATGTCCTATCTGATTATTTTAATAAGTATGTACACTCGAACCTTGGGCGGAAGGCAGGTAATTAATGCCCCACCAGCACATTTGCAGGAGAACGAAGGAGATGATGAGCATCCAGAGAGCCAGACCTTCGACCTTTGAACATTGACCATTGACCATTGAACATTGACCATTGACCATTGAACATTGGCTTTTGGCTTTTGGCGTCAGGCGATAGTGGATGTAGACGAGATAGGCTATCCAGGTGATGGCGGCCCACGTTTCCTTGGGATCCCACGACCAGTAATGTCCCCAAGCCTCCTTGGCCCAGAGTGCACCGAAGAGCATGCCGATGGTGAGGAAGGCGAGGCTGATATATACGATGGAATCTAATTGACAATTGACAATTGAGAATTGAGAATTCTTTTTGAGGAATGCATAAATAGCGATGATGACCGCTACGCCAAGCAGGGCGTAGGCGAAGATATAGACAAAGACGTGGGGCGCAAACCACGGACTCTGCAGGGCAGGCACCAGCGTCTTGGTGTTGTAGCTGTCAAAGAAGAAGTAGGCAAAGAGGGATGCGAAGACGGCGAGGGCAAGGTACACCCAAAGCGCCTTGCGCGTAGCGTTCTTCAATCTGCGCCACAGTACCGTCAGCGCCATGAGTACCGCGCCAGCCAGCATCATATAGAAACCCGCATAGACCAGTGGCAGCCATGGGTCGCTGACCAGTTCCAGTATCGACATCTGGCTTTGGGCACCCATCTGCGTGTCGTAGCCGTACTGATAGATTTTCCAGCCGTCCACCTCGTAGGGCTTGTTCACATCCACGGTGGTCTCAATGTTTTTGCCCGTCTTTGTCAATATCTGAATCTCCGAGGCAAAGCGCTTGGGCTTACCATCCTCGTAGGTCTCCATGATGAATTTCTTCAGTTCGATGGCTATCGGCATCTCTTTGACCGTTCCCTTCTGAGTCAGTGCCCGCCACTCAGGTTCGCCTACACCACAAATCATTTTCACACGCTGGATATCGGCACTGCCGAGGGTGGCGGTAGTAAGGGCGATAAAGAGACCGAGGTGATTCAGCAGGAAAACGAAGTCATTGACCATTGACCATTGACCATTGACCATTGACCATTGACCATTGACCATTGAACAATGACCATTGAACATTTTGCGTAATCTACGGTGGATGGTAAGTCCAAGGATGACAGTGATATAGACATAGATGAGTACAAAGGGCCAGAACGACAGCATGTTGTTCAGCCACGTGCCGCCGACCTGCTGCCGCGTCAGTCCCATAATGATCGTCAGCACTACAGCATACACCATCGCAGGGATGGCAGCCTGATACGTCGTCATCCATTGGAAGGCATATACTTTCTTGCGCAAGCAGACCATTGCTGTTAACATCACAAAGAAGCCCGCCAGCACGATGCCATTGGCAGGCCATGCAAACGCCTCCCACGCCACGGGGCCGACGCTCAGCTGCAGCGCCAGTCCTGCAAAGATAAGGCCTCCCCCCATGAGGAAGCCTTCTTTATAAGTCCAAGGTTTTGTCCACATTACTAATAGTAATAACGATGTAAATTTAACGTTATAACGATACTGGCGACAACATCGGTATTCGGTGTAGCCCGTTCTCGCGTCATTGATGGTGCAAATATACGAAAAAAAAACCACTTAGCGTTAATCGTTAACAGAAATTATTTTTTTGAGGAGAAAGAAATGACCAGAAAATATTTTTTTTAGGGGGAAAGAAATGACCAGAAATTAGCCGGAAATTAAAGCCAAATGGGTTATAAGAAAGAAATTGCCATAATGATCGTAATTTTATCCGTAATAACAATGACTGATGATGACAATTATGGGCAAATTATGGTTATTACGGAAATTTCTTTCCTATTATATTTCCACGCAGAACCGTCCCCATGACCCTTAGGTAATAAAAGTCTACAATCGTGATACGACGTTGGCAAATGTAAAAAGGCAGCTAAAATTTTGCTGTTTGGTAAAAAGTTTGTATCATCGAGCGCTATTCCCGTGTAGTATATTACCAATACCGCAACGGTGTGCGCCCTATCACTCCCGACATTGAGCAAACCATCCTTCAAGCCTGCCGCGACTGTGGCTGGACAGCCAATCCGGTCTACGACAGCTACGACGACGAACTGGTGTGGTAGGCGCCTTATTGGTTTGTTTAAGTGCACAGAAGGGACGGTTCCGCTGTGCACTTGAATTTGATTTTTTGCCATAATGAATTTTACAATTAGTTTGACATAATGTTAATTTTGGTCTAATTCTTAGTGCTGGCGGCAGGGTAGCTTTGAGCTAGTTGCCTGTTCTCTTCAAGTTTGCGCGCCGTTCTCTCGGAGTTAGTGCCAAGTACATCAGTTTCGACGGTGCAAAGTTCGGAACTATTTTTGATATATGCAAGCGACTTTTTCGCCGTTCCTTGCGCGCACACAAGTGTCTTGTACTGAAATAGGTTGACTCATATAAGGCCTTAAATGTTAAATATTTAAAGTCATTAAAGTTATGAGTAGACAAAAATTCAGTCGCGCTTTGAAGCGCAGTATTTGCATCGAGTACATGCAAAGTGGTAAGTCA
>JAEEGL017461627.1_pt1 | contig 10786 bp, 10 predicted proteins | sample 9134231 | NCBI WGS metagenome assembly JAEEGL01 (sample SAMN16246548, study PRJNA631951) | gut metagenome | biome: gut microbiome; feature: rumen; material: fiber-attached | host: Bos | place: Iran: Karaj | collected 2018-10
CATCCGCGGCATATACATAGTACTCATCCGTCCCGAAGGAGGTTGCCCCATGGAGAAAGAACGACGCTTAACCCCTGTAAATTTTGATTCCTATAAACCTTTGCGCGAGCTGGTTTTGGAAGCTCTGCGCGAAGCCATTTTAAACGGTACGCTGCAGCCTCGTGAACGTCTGATGGAAATTCAGCTGGCGGAGGAGCTGGGCGTTTCCCGGACGCCGATTCGTGAAGCGCTGCGCAAACTGGAGCAGGAAGGCTTTATTATTATGATTCCGCGCAAAGGTGCTTATGTCTCTGATTTTTCCCTGCGGGATCTGGAAGATACCTTCGAGGTGCGCAAATCCCTGGAAGGGCTTTCCGCGGAGCTTTGTGCCGAACGCGCCACAGAGGAAGAACTGGCCGAAATGGACCGGCTGTTAGAACAGAAGGCCCAGGCGATTGCCAACAACGATATGGAAAAGCTACTGGAAGTGGACGCCGCTTTCCACGAGCTGCTGTACCAGTGCAGCCGCAACAAGCGGCTGATTAACACCCTCAGTATTCTGCGGGAGCAGATTGAGCGTTTCCGCAGCGCTTCCCTGCAGTATCCGGGCCGGATGTCCCGCTCGCTGGAAGAACACCGGGCAATTTTCGCCGCCATTCGTGCCCGGGACGGTGAAACGGCCAACCACCTGGCCCAGGACCACATTGAAAACGTTGAGCTCATCCTGCTGGAAAAGCTGCGGCATTCCAGCAACACGCCGGAAGCGTAGGAAATCCGGCCTGATTATGATTTATTCTGAATGAGGTGAATAAAATGGATTTTTCAGCGGTCATTCTTGCTGCCGGCAAAGGAACCCGTATGAAATCTGATCTGCCCAAGGTTGCCCACACGGTAGCCGGCCGGCCGATTTTACAACATGTCATCGACGCCATCCGCGGTGCCGGCAGCAGCGATATTGTTCTGGTGCTGGGATTCGGCCGTGAAATCATCATGGAAACGCTGCCCAAAACCTATCCCCTGAAGGTCGCCATTCAGGAGCAGCAGCTGGGTACCGGCCACGCGCTGATGCAGGCAGAAAACCAGCTTTCGCCGGAAGGCACCATTCTGGTTACGAACGGCGATACGCCGCTGCTGCGCAGTGAAACGCTGGCGGAGCTGCTGAAGTTCCACTGGGCTTCCGGCGCAGAAGCCACGGTGATGACCGCTATTTTGGATAATCCCCAGGGATATGGCCGCGTCATTCGCACGCGGGGCGGATTTTTCGACCGTATTGTGGAGGAAAAGGATGCTTCCAGTGAGGAGAAACAGATTCGGGAGGTCAACTCTGGTACTTATTGCTTCCAGACCAAATCCGTTTTCCAGGCCCTGCGCGACTTAAAAAATGATAACGCCCAGCATGAATACTATTTGCCGGACGTACTGAAAATTCTGCGCCGCTGGCGCAAGCCCATCGCGGTTTATGCGGCAGACAGTGCCCAGGATGAGGTAAAAGGCGTAAATGACCACATTCAGCAGGCAGAAGCGGAACATATTCTGCGGCAGCGCAAAAACCGGCAGCTGATGACTGAAGGCGTAACCATTGTTGATCCGGAAACCACCTATATCGACGCCCAGGTCACGGTAGAGAGGGATACGAAGATCCTGCCGGGTACTTTTTTGACCGGCAATACCAGCATCGGCAAAAACTGCCTCATCGGCCCCTACTCCTGCATTGCCGACAGCGAGATCGCTGACGGCTGCGTGATCCGGCAGTCCTGGCTGCAAAACGTTCAGTTGGATGCCGGAGCGGACGTGGGTCCCTTTGCCAATCTGCGCAATCATACGGAACTGGGCAAAAACGTCCGGGTGGGCAGCTTTGTGGAAGTGAAAAAATCCCATATCGGAGATGATACGCAGGTACCCCACTTAAGCTACGTGGGAGATGCCCAGATCGGCCGGCGGGTCAATATCGGGGCCGGTACCGTCACCTGCAATTATGACGGCCAGTTAAAGCATGAAACAATCATCGCGGATGACGCCTTTATCGGCAGTAACACCAATCTCATCGCCCCCATCCGCGTAGGCGCGGGCGCCAAAACCGGCGCCGGTTCCACCCTGACCGAGGATGTGCCGGACGGGGCACTGGCAGTGGAGCGCGCCGAAGCCCAGCTGCGGCTGAAAAACAACAAATAAATCATCACGCAACCCATCCTAGATACGGGTTGTTTCCCGGAACGAGGAAGAAGAAAAAGAGGAGGCTTCATAATTCATGAACACCAGAGGCAACATTAAGGTTTTCACAGGTAACGCCAACCCCGAGCTGGCCAAAGAAATTGTAAAATACCTCGGCATTCCGCTGGGAGACGCAAAAGTCGGTAAGTTTTCGGATGGCGAGATCAGTGTATCCATCAATGAAAGTGTACGCGGCGGGGATATCTTCCTCGTACAGCCCGTCTGTGCGCCGAACATCAACGATAATTTAATGGAACTGTTGATTATGGCAGACGCGGTAAGACGTGCTTCTGCTTCCCGGATTAACGCGGTAATCCCCTATTATGGCTATGCCCGGCAGGATCGAAAATCCCAGGCCCGTGAGCCTATTACAGCCAAGCTGGTAGCCGACTTGCTCACCAACGCAGGCATGAACCGCGTAATCACCATGGATCTGCACGCATCCCAGATTCAGGGCTTCTTTAATATTCCGGTGGACCATCTGCCCGGTGTTCCGGCCCTGGCCGAATACTGCATCCAGGCCGGTTATACCTCCAACTGTACGGTTTTGTCTCCCGACGTGGGCAGCGTAACCCGCGCCCGTGATTTAGCCACCCGTCTGGACGCGCCGCTGGCCATTATCGATAAACGCCGTCCGAAACCGAACGTGATGGAAATCATGAACATTATCGGCCATATTGAAGGGGAACGAATCGTTATCGTGGATGATATTATTGACACCGCCGGCACCATCACCAGCGCCGCCCAGGCAATGATGGACAAGGGGGCCAAAGAAGTTATCATCTGCGCCACTCATGCCGTGCTCTCCGGCCCGGCGCTGGAACGTCTGGCCAAGGCACCGGTAAAAGAGATTGTTTTAACCAACACCATCCCCATTCGCAAAGAAGACTTGCTGCCGAATATGAAAATCCTCTCTATCGCTTCCCTGATGGGCGAAGCGATCCTGCGCATTCACAACGACCTTTCCGTCAGCAAACTGTTTGAAACCGGGGATGGAAACTACAAGGAAGTCCATCTGTTGGGGAACTTCTAACACATGAAAGTCATTGTAGGCCTGGGCAATCCGGGCAGGGAATACCACAATACGCGCCACAATATCGGTTTTATGGTGTTGGAGGAAATGGCGCGTCGGTTTACGGTGGAAAAACAAACCGACCGTTTTGACGCGATAATCGGCGAGATTCGCATTCAGGGAGAAAAGGTGCTGCTGGTAAAACCCCTGACCTTCATGAATCTGAGCGGAAGGGCCGTACAGCCGCTAATGCACTGGTATAAGGCCGACTTAAAAGACCTCATCGTCGTCTACGATGATATGGACTTAAAAGACGCGGTCCTGCGGATTCGCGCCAAGGGCAGCGCAGGAGGCCACAACGGGATGAAGTCCATCATCGAACGGCTGGGCTCCCAGGAATTCGCCCGCATGCGCATCGGCATCGGCCGGCCGGAGCACCATGATACCGTCAACTGGGTACTGGGACATTTTTCCGGCGATGAGAAAAAGCAGATTGACACCGCTATTTCCAAAGCGGCCGACGCATTGGAAACCTGGGTGCGCTCCGGCATCGATGCCGCGATGAACCGGTTTAATTGATTCCATGAATTCTGCCCGTTCCGCATAATTCTCCGGTTTTCCGCACAGGCTAAGGGAAAATTGAACGGAGGGAACGTGCATGAAGCTATACCATATCTGTCAGTACTGTAACCAGTATTATCATATTGAACAAACCGCGGAGGGCGCCCCGGGGGCGTTTGAAGTCCGCGGTATCTGCGAGGATTGCGCCCGCCTGCACGGAGTAAACGGGCAGATGATCCTGCATACGCAGTACCACTGAGAGAAAATCATCGTAAATAAAAAATCCGGCATTACGTGGGGGCTGTTTTTACAGCGTCCACTTTGCCGTTTTACCCGAAATGATCCCGCCAGTCCGGCCCCTGTCCAGACTTACGGGATTTTCGGCGTGGAATGAATGAAGAAACGGAAGAGGGGAAAGACCATCGATGGAATGGGCAAATAATCTACGAAAAAAACTGAAAGCCGGTCAGGCGGGCAGTCTGGTGGGCCTGGATGGCAGCGCCCGCGGGTTTGTACTGGAAAAGCTGCATCAGGCAGGGGAAAATGCCTGTACGCTCGCCCTGACGGCCACAGAAGAACAGGCCTATGACCTGCAGCGCGCCTGGGAAACCTTTGCCGGAACCGGTTCCGTACAGTTTTTTCCACCCCACAATCTGATTTTTAAACGCCAGACGGTCGGCAGGGCCGAAATGGAACGGATGCATACCCTGCAAACGCTGATGAACGCACCCAAAGGCATGCGCCTTGTGGCGCCGGCGGCCTCCCTTTTAACGCCGCTGCTGCCCCGGCAGTCCCTTAAGGAACAGACCGTAACCTTAAACACCCGGCAGACGTATGACCCTCAGGATTTAACCCGGCATCTGGCCCACATCGGGTACCAGCGGGCAGAAACCCTGACGGCTCCCGGAGAATACGCCATCCGCGGCGGCATTGTGGATGTATATCCCATCGGCGAAGCGAGGCCTGTACGTATTGAGTTTTTCGGGGATGAAGTAGACGGCATCCGCTGCTTTGACCTCAACACCCAGCGTTCCCGGGAAAAACAGGATACCCTGACGATCCTGCCGCTGCAGGATATGGCCGCCCACGCCAAAACGGCTGCCACACTGCTGGATTACCTGCCGGAAAACGCCCTGCTTTTTATGGATGAACCGCTGCGAATCCAGGAGGAATTTGACCGGCAGACCAAGCGAATCGAACAATACTGGACGGCAGCACGCAAGGAAAACAGTCTGCTGCCGGAGCTTTCCCTGCTGGATTATCCCCGGCTGCGCCGTCAGTCTGAAGAAAAGGCCCGCATCTTTCACTGCTACTTTGCCGGACAAAAGCTCCCGACCCGGGAATTGCAGTTTAATGAACACATTGCCCAGCAGGAAATGGAACTTTTCTTCCGGCGGGAGGACGTTTTTCTGGAACGGGTCAGCCATTGGGCCAAAAGCGGATACCAGCTGCATTTTGCCCTGTCCGCAGAAGAAACCCGGGAACGGCTGCGCAAAAAACTGCTGGATATGGGCATTGCCGGCTGCATCTGGAGCCCGAATGCCGCCGAGCGGGGATTTGTCAGCTCCACGCTGGCTTACGCATTCATTACGGAAGCCGACCTGGGGGGCAAGCGTCGCCTCGGCCGCCACAAAAAGGAGTCCACGCAAGGGGAACGAATCCTGCTGGAAAACCTGCAAATCGGCGATTACGTTGTGCACGAGCAATACGGCATCGGGCTTTTTCACGGCATCACCCAGGTGGAAACCGGAGGCGTAGTCCGAGAATACCTGCTTTTGCAGTACGCGGGTACCGACAAGCTGTATCTGCCGATCGAAAAGCTGGAGTTGCTCTACCGCTACAACGGCAGCGGCGAGGCCGCGCCCAAACTGAACAAACTGGGCGGACATGAATGGGAACGCACCAAAAGCAAGGTTGTAAAATCCGTGCAGGATATGGCGGGCGACCTGTTAAAGCTCTATGCCATGCGCAATAGCCTGAAAGGGTATGCTTTCCGGCCGGATGTTCCCTGGCAGCAGGAATTTGAAGAGAAATTTCCCTTTCAGGAAAACCCCGGCCAGATGCAGGCCATCCTGGATACCAAACGGGATATGGAACTGCCGCGCCCAATGGACCGGCTGATTTGCGGCGATGTAGGCTACGGCAAAACCGAGGTTTGCATCCGGGCCGCCTTTAAAGCCGTGATGGACGGTAAGCAGGTGGCAATGCTGGTGCCCACCACCGTCCTGGCGGAGCAACATTACGAAACCTTTACCGAACGTTTTCAGGATTATCCCATTCAGGTGGAGGTGTTAAGCCGTTTCCGCACTCCGGCCCAGCAGAAGCAGACCTTAAAGGATATGGCCCAGGGTACGGTGGACGTGGTCATCGCTACCCACCGGCTGCTTTCCAAGGATATTCAGTTCCGGGATCTGGGACTGTTGATTGTAGACGAGGAACATCGCTTCGGCGTGGGGCAAAAAGAAAAAATCAAGCAGCTGAAAACCCAGGTGGATGTGCTCAGTCTTTCGGCCACGCCCATCCCCCGCAGCCTGCACATGGCCATGACGGGTTTGCGGGATCTGTCGGTCATCGATACCGCACCGCCCCAACGCTATCCGGTTACCACGTACGTGTTGGAATACGACGAGGAGATGATCGCACAGGCCATCCGCAATGAGATGGAACGGGGCGGGCAGACCTTCTTTGTCCATAACCGCATCAGTGATATTGAAAAGCTGGCAGAGCACCTGCGGACCCTGGTGCCGGAATGCCGCATCGCCGTGGGACACGGCCAGATGAAGGAACAGGAACTGGAAGAAATCATCCATGATTTCATCGCGCATCAGTATGACCTGATCCTGTGCACCACCATCATTGAATCAGGACTGGATATCCCCAACGCCAATACCATGATCGTGGACATGGCGGATCACATGGGGCTGGCCCAGCTGTACCAGCTGCGGGGCCGCGTGGGACGCTCCGACCGGATGGCCTATGCCTATATCACCTACCGGCCGCAGAAATCTCTGACGGAAACCGCCCAAAAGCGGCTGAACGCCCTGCGGGAGTTTAACGAGGTAGGCGCCGGTATGAAAATCGCCCTGCGGGATCTGGAGATCCGGGGCGCAGGCAATATTCTGGGCGCCGAACAGCACGGCCATATCCATGCCATCGGTTTTGATCTTTACTGCCGCATTATGGAGGAAGAAACCGCCAAACTGCGTGGTACAACACTGGAAAACGAAGCCGCGCCCCAGGTGGATATTGACGTGGACCTCTATATCCCGGAGGATTACATTCCGGATGCCGGTACCCGCCTGCGCATGTACCGCCGCTTACTTATGGCCGCCACCGAAGAGGACGTGACCGACATCCGGCGCGAACTGGAAGACCGCTTCGGTCCCTGTCCCCCTATGGTAGAAAACCTGATTGAAATTGCCGTGCTGCGGCAGAAGGCCCAGAGTCACAAGATCAAAAGTCTGAAAAAGCAGGGGAATCAGCTGCTGTTAAAGCTGGATTTTGACGATATGATTAAAGCTGCCCAAGGTCCTTTAAGCCGTTTTTCCCGTGTGCTCAGTGACGGAACCCTGCGCATCAGCCTGAACGGCCGCGGCGGATTTGAGGAACTCAAACGGATCTTAGCCCAGCTGTAAAGTTCGCTGCAGCAGGAATTGCTTTTCTGCGTGTATTATGCTATTCTTTTGATAATGAATTCTCAGGTATAAAGCATTGAAATTGTTTTCAAATGAAAGACCGGAGGTATGAAAATGGATAATACAACATGCAGTATCTGCGGAAAGACAATCAATGTAGGTCCTGCCCGGGACCCCGGCGAGGTCTTTTCGGGATGGCAGGATATTACTCTGAAAGACGGGAATATGGTTTGCAGTGACTGCGCGGAGAAGGTACGAATTCTCTATCCTCTGCGCAGTTCAAAAACATTTGTGGAATCAGGTTTCCGTTTTGGCTATCACGATATACAGGGAAAAACTGTAGCAAAAAGAGGTTGGATCAACGCACTGGTGGATCCGCTGGAAGAACTGACGCTGAAGGAGTTTAAAAAGGCGCAAAGCGACGCGGAGCAAGTAGCGCGGGACATGGCCGCGCGCTTCCCGGGAGCAAAGGCTGCGGCGGAAGCAGACTTTACTTACCGCCATCATGTTGCGTCCGTTCGTACGAATCATAAAACGCTGTACTCGGACAAGAAAGAATATGTGTCTTGTGTAAAAGTGCTGTTTGGAGAGATCCGGCCGGGCGATATCGTCACCATTTCCCATAAGGACCGGGAGTATACGGCAAAAGTTGAGGAAGTCTGGTTCTGGAATTATCTGGACACCGCCGTGCGGGCGATTGATAAAGCCTTTGCGGGAACGACGGCAGGGCTCTGGTTCCATCAGGATGTGCCATTCATTTATCCCGGCGACATCCTTGTCGTAAAGGAAAGCTGAGGGAGGTGCGGATATGGCAGAATACAGAATCGGTGATACCCGTGATCTTGGCGCCTGCAGCGCCTGCGGGAATGTGATCGTGATCGAAACGGATAATGACCTGTTCCGCCCACAGGGATGCGGCAACCCTGTGAAGCTCGCGGACGGTAGCTGGCTCTGCGGATCCTGCCTGCGGAAGCTGCGGGTCAAATATCCCCAGGAATACCGGGCGGATCCAAAGGGGAAGAAGATGCTGCTCTATGAACGCGTCTCCGAACTGACTGCGGAGAAAGCCCGGAAAGAGCTGGAACACGTCCATGATTATCTGGAAGACCTGAGGGAGAAATACGGTTTCCATCAGGCTGTCTTTTTTGTGGAAAATGTCGACGTGAAAAAAGGCGGATTCCTGAAGCCTTCGTTCTATACCGTCACCGGACATGTGCTCTACGGAACCTTTACGCCTCTTGATGAGGTAAGCATCGGGACAAACGGCGGACAGAAAGTTAAGATCGGCTGTCTGGAAGAACCGCACGGATCCGTACCGGTCTCCGATGCGACGATCCAGCGCGGTACAAACAAACTGCTCATCGATTATGCCTGGGCAGAAGGCGGAGAGGAAGCAGCGTTCATTTTCCAGGAGAAAAACTTGAATCTCAAGCCCGGCGACCTGATTGTAAGAGACTGAGTTTTTTTCCTGTTGTCGGCTTCTACGGTTTGGAGAATTTTTATCTTTGCTCCACGACTGTGGTTCCTTAGACGGGCAACAGGACAAAGCTATGCTTTATTGAGGTGCAAAATGGACTACAGAATCGACGACAACCAGCTTGATGCATCTGTTTTTCTTTCGTTTGTCAATCAGGTCTGGCCGGGCAATTATGATACGGAACGGACGCAAAACGCACTGTCCAAAACAATCAACATCACCGCTTACGATAATGATACATTGGTAGGCTGCCTGCGTATCCTCTCTGATGGTTATTATTTTGGGACGATCACGGAATTGCTTGTTCTTCCAGCGTATCAGAATAAAGGCGTCGGCAGCCATCTTCTTCAACTTGCAAAAGAAAACACGCCTACCATGCTATACTTCGGTTCGCAGCCGGGAGCAGAAGGGTTTTATGAAAAGAACGGCTGCAGGCGGGGTCTTCCATCTTACACAATAGAAAAGAAAAGGAATTAGCCGGCTTCCGGTTTTCTGAACGTTTGGCATGTATCTTTTGCGCGCACTTTCCATGGTTTCGCACCTCGTTAGCAAGGTCGTTGCTGATACGGGCGCGGGGGACAAACTGATGAATCCTTGAAAAGCGTGGTTTTGAAAAATGACGGTATATGAACGACTTGCCGCCTGCGGCAGCGAAGAATACAGGGAATTTCAAAGCAAACTCATTCCCAACATCCCGAAGGAAACGATCCTCGGCGTCAGGACGCCAGAGATGCGGAAGATCGCGAAGGAGATCAAGGGGACAGAGGAGGCAGAGGCGTTCCTTGCGGAAAAGCCGCACAAGTACTACGAGGAGAACCTTGTGCATTTCTTCCTGATCGCGATGATCAGGGACTTCGACGAATGCGTAAAGGAAGTGGAGACCTTTCTGCCTTACGTGGACTGCTGGCCGGTATGCGACCAGTCGAGTCCGAAGGTCTTTTCGAAAAACCACGAAAAGCTCCTTCCGCTGATCAAAAAGTGGATCTGTTCAGAGCATGTATATACCGCCAGATTCGGCATCAGGATGCTGATGAACGAATTCCTCGGCGAGGATTTCAGACCGGAATACCTTGCGTGGGTTGCTGCGGTAAACGGCGAGGATTATTATCTCAAAATGATGGTTGCATGGTATTTCGCGACCGCGCTGGCAAAGAGATACGACGAAAGCGTGGTTTACATCGAGGAGCGCAGGCTGGAGCCCTGGACGCACAAAAAGGCGATCCAGAAGGCAATCGAGAGCTTCCGTGTGTCCGATGCGCACAAGGAATACCTGAAGACCCTCCGATGATCGCGCGCACCCGGACCGTTCCGTTACTTTGTGCGCAGCCGGGCGTTGAATCGTTCCATAAAACGAACGGCTGCGCGAAAGGCTTTCTCACAGAAAAAAACGCTTCAGCGGAATCGCAGGCCGGTACAAGCCGCAGGACGCCGGGCCGGATCATACGAATATCCGGAATTGAAACAAAACTGTAACACAGTTTATACCACAGGTTTATTTACAAACCGGTTTTCCCGTGATATAGTACCCACAGATTTTAGGGCTACGCCCCGGAAAGGATGAAAAGCGTTCTATGATGTTCCGATTCGCCATGACATATTCCGAACATAAAGAGCTGCTGCCCGGCATGGATTGCCAGGGTTATCTTTCCGTGCGCCCATATAAGACGAAGCAGATCGACTGCATGACCTCATGATCCGTACCCGGATCAGATCAGATCACAGCAGGCCGCTTGTCTTGTATGAGGCAGGCGGCCTTTTCACATTCACTAAGTCAATTGAGGAGATCAAAATGCTGGAAATCAAGGGAAAAGTGAATACCGCGATCTGCTATGCCAAGGTCATCGAGGAAGGCGCGATCGAGCAGATCCGCCGGATGTGCGATTATCCGATGACCGAAGGCAGCCGCATCCG
>JAEEGL010630856.1_pt1 | contig 10785 bp, 5 predicted proteins | sample 9134231 | NCBI WGS metagenome assembly JAEEGL01 (sample SAMN16246548, study PRJNA631951) | gut metagenome | biome: gut microbiome; feature: rumen; material: fiber-attached | host: Bos | place: Iran: Karaj | collected 2018-10
AAGTACATGATCACCTCTCTTCTGAATGATATCATATCGAATTATCAGGTAGCGAAACCGGACAAAAATGTTGATCTTATTGTTGACCTGGATCCTAATGTGCCGGCCATGATGCGTGGTGATGCGGGAAAGATAAGCCGTATTATCCTTCATCTTCTGGATAACGCATTTAAATTTACTGACCGGGGCGGAGTATACCTTAAAGTGTCATCCATAAAAAGAGATTATGGTGTCAACCTCATCATTGAGGTGACTGATACAGGCAAGGGCATGGGACGTTCCGATATTGACAAGATTTCAAAAGGCTTGTATCAGGCTAATACCAAAAGAAACAGGAACAACGGCGGAATAGGCCTGGGACTTTCCATTGTGTATGGTTTTGTTCGTAAAATGAACGGGTTTGTGAATATTGAGAGCAGGAAGGACGAGGGGACTACTGTTCGTGTGAGCCTTGCGCAGTCTGTCATTGATCCTTCTGCGTGCCTCAGTGTGGACAGGGAGGAATATTCGAGTATTGCCTTCCATGTGATGCCGGAGAAATACGAGACATCGAAGGTAAGAGATTTCTACAGGCTTATGGCGTCAACCATGGCTTCGGGACTCAGGATGAATCTTTACTCTGCACCTGACCGGGCAGAACTTGACAGGCTTATTCAGCGCGGGGATATCACCCACATATTTATGGGACAGGAAGAATATGAGGAGTCACCGGAATATTTTGATGAGCTTTCGGATAACGGCATGATTGTAGCCGTGTCTGCAAAGGAGGGATTTAAGGTAAGCGCGGGAAGCAGCGTCATAGTTATGCCCAAGCCTTTATACGGTTGCCCGGTAGTGAGGGTTATTAACGGTGATGTGAGCAGATCGCTCATGCCAGGCAACGAGGAAGAAAGGCGTCCTGTTCTTGAAGGAGTGCGTGCACTGGTCGTTGATGATGAGCCTATGAACCTTGTGGTGGCCACTGGTATCTTTAGGGAATATAAGATGCTCATAGACACTGCTGCCAGCGGTAAGGAGGCAATAGAAAAATATAAGAAGAATGAATATGACATAGTCTTTATGGACCATATGATGCCGGAAATGGACGGTGTAGAGGCGATGAAGCATCTTAAGGAAGTGGCTGCCGATCAGGGCAGAGTACTTAGGATAATAGCCCTTACTGCCAATGCCATAAGCGGTGCCAGGGAGATGTTTTTGCTTGAAGGCTTTGATGAATTCATCAGCAAACCTATACATATAAATGAATTCGAAAGGACGGTCAGCAAGGTAATCCCCAGCAGTAATGGCAGGAAGGGGGATCGCGTATGAGACTGATTGATCGCCTGAAAAAACTGGTTATTGACCCTTCCAGGGAATTCAGTGAAAGGGTTTTTATACTGCTGACTTTTGTAGCTGTTGTGGTTGCAGTGATTGCTCTTGCGGGTGACCTGATATATGGTGAGAACATAGTGGAGATCATCATCTTGACTGTAACTACGGTGATGGTGCCGGTGGTGACGATCATTGCTGTTAGGACCAAGAAGGTGCCGCTTATGGCCAGACTTGTATCGACAGGCCTGATCTTCATCATATTGCCGGGAATATTTATCTTTGGCGGCGGCATAGAGGGCGGCGCTGTGCCCTGGCTTATATTCAGCTATCTCTATATCGGACTTGTGGTGGCCGGTATGTGGCGTCTTATTTTTATCCTGCTGCTTACTGCTGTTATTATTGTTCTGTTTTTCTTGGGGTATTTTTATCCGGAACTGATCTATTCTCATTCCAGGGAAATGTTTTATCTGGACCTGCTGCTTGGCGTGATAGAAGTTGGTTTGGTATGTTTTATCATGACCTGGTTCCAGAATCAGCTGTTCATACAGGAAAATAAGAGGGCAAAGGAAGAGACAAGGAAAGTCGAGGAGCTGAATCGTTCTCAGAACCGTTTCTTCTCAAATATGAGCCATGAGATAAGAACACCTATCAACTCCATTCTCGGTCTCAACGAGATCATTCTGCGGCAGGAAGAAGCTACTGATGAGATAAAGAAGGATGCCGGAAATATCCAGGGGGCCGGCCGCATGCTTCTGGCGCTCGTTAATGATATCCTTGATTTCTCAAAGATAGAAGCCGGAAAGATGGATATAGTGCCGGTAAACTATAGCGTTTCTGCATTGTTATCGGAAATCATGAATATGATCTGGCTCAGGGCAGAACAGAAAGGCCTGGAGATAAGGCTTGAGGTGGATCCGTCAATTCCGACTGAACTTTTTGGTGACGAGGTTCGCATAAAGCAGATACTCGTGAATCTGCTTAATAATGCGGTTAAGTATACCAGCGAGGGAAGCATTACCCTTCGCATAGAAAAGGAAGATGTGAAGGATGACCAGATCCTTCTGCTGTTTTCAGTTATTGATACCGGAATGGGTATCAAGCAGGATGCGCTGCCTTATCTTTTTGATGCTTTTCAGCGTGTTGATGAGGAAAAGAACATAAATATCGAGGGTACAGGCCTTGGACTTTCCATAGTAAAGCAGCTGGTTGAGTTGATGGACGGCAGGATCACAGTAAACAGTGTCTATACCCAGGGATCCACATTTACGGTTACACTCTGGCAGATAATAGCAAGGAAAGAGGCAATCGGTGAGATCAATATAAGCAGCATAAGCGGCACAGGATCCACAGGAAAGTACAGGCCCGACTTCAGGGCACCGGAAGCAAAGCTTCTTATAGTGGATGACAATACCATGAACCTGGAAGTGGAAAAGAAACTCATAGTTTCCACAGAGATACAGGTGGATATTGCAACAAGCGGAGAACAGGCTCTTGCCATGACACAGGCTGTACGTTATGACATGATACTAATGGATCATCTTATGCCGGGGATGGATGGTATCGAATGCATGCAGCATATAAGGAAGCAATTCGACGGTCTTAATAACCATGTGCCCATAATCGTTCTTACGGCAAATGCCGGAAGTGAAAATAGAGAGCTTTACAGCAGGAGCGGGTTTGACGGATACCTGATAAAACCGGTTACCGGAAGACAGCTGGAGGACGTGGTTATGGCACACCTGCCGGCTTCCAAAGTGATCAGAACCGGAAACAGGGATTTTGTAAAAATGCAGCTCAGTACCACCGGAACGTACAGCCGCAAGATACCGCTGCTTATTACTACGAATACGACCTGTGATCTTCCGGCGGCAGTGCTTAGTGCACAGCAGATAGATACCATTCCCTACAGCATTCATTCTAACGGCGGGACTTTCTATGACGGACCTGAGGCCGGCGTGGATGAAATGGTGCGTTATATGCAGGCTGGCGTGGAGTTTGAATCGGAGCCGCCTACAATTGAAGAATTCGAGAAGTTCTTCGGCAGGGAACTGAAGAAGGCACATAATCTTATCTACATATCTATATCATCGGAATTGAGTGATGAATATGCAAGAGCTATGGAGGCGGCAAGAGCTTACGGCAATGTCAGGATTTTTGATTCCAAAAACATTTCAGGATGCCTTGGCATGATGGTGCTAATGGCGCAGCGAATGAGTGCCCAGGGAAAGAGCCCGGAAAAAATAATAGATGAGCTTGAACATGTCAGGGACAGGATGCATTACAGTCTGATAACTGATGGCGCGTACTTTAAGAGCGGAAAAGGCTTTGCTGATAAGAGCTTATATAATGTGATAAGAATCATGAATATCCGGCCTGTGTTAAAAATCAGGAACGGGCGTTTTGCCATAGGGCGTATTACCATGGGCGAGACGGATGCATGTTATAAAAAGTTTATATCATATTCACTTCCGATGTTTGCACGCAACAATACTGGTGTGCTGATTGTTTCTTATTCCGGTCTCTCTATGGATGAACTGGAGCAGATGAAGGCACAGATCATGAAGCATTGTGCTTTTAGGAATATAATATTCCAGAAAGCATCGGCTACTATGATAATTAAGAGTGGGGAAGGCGCACTGGCCTTCAACTATATCGCTGCGGAAAATATAGGCAGTGATATTGACAATATGTTCATAACCGAAGCTGCTAATGAAAAAGATGCTTCAGAAGAAAATACTAAAGAACAGCAGGCAGCGGTCGAAATTGTGGCTGTAGCAGCGGATGATGATGTGAACGAAAATGCAGTTAAAGCAGCCGGTGAAGACGAGGATGGAATTACAGCCGGATCAGTAAATGACAGTTCAGAATCCGCAGCTGTGAGCCCCTGGTATGAGCGCATCCGCGGCATAAATTATGAGCATGGCCTGGAATACAGCGGTGATGAAGAAATCTATTATACCGTTATGGAAGCCTTTTATGAGTCTATTGATGAGAAGAGTGATGAGCTTGACGGATATTATAAAGACGGAGACTGGGAAAACTATACTATCAAAGTACATGCATTAAAGAGTTCTGCGAGGCTTGTGGGAGCTGATGAACTGGCTGATGAAGCCCAGGCTCTTGAGGCAGCTGCCAAGGAAAGGGATGTTGATTATATAAAGGCGCATCATCTCGCCACAATGAAGGAATTCCGGGCTTTCCGTTCACCTCTTGCAGCCGTTTTCGCAGAAGGGGATACAGTACTGACAGATGCCCCAAGTGCATATGAAGCCGACAACGGGCAGTTTGCCAGCTTTCTGATAGAATGTGTATATGAAACCCTGCGTGAAGGAGCAGACCGTAAAGATGATGAACTGATAGAGCAGACGCTAAAGGAAATCGATGAGTACGATATGAGTACTGAGGCGGCTGAAAAGATAGATATGCTGCGGGTATGTTTTGAAGCTCGTGACTATGCAGGCATGCTCGGGATAATTGATGACGGAGGAGAAATTTAAGGATATGAGGAAAAGTGTTGTGGTTCTCACATACGGTATGAGTGTTGTGGAGAAGACCATTGAAAAGGATCTGCAGGAGCGGGGATTTGAAGTCAGCAGAATGGCAGATGATCCGGAAGCTGTTAAAAGGGCGATAGATTCGACAGATGTTTTTATCGCATATCTTCCGGATGAGGTCTTTACGGAAAAGGATGCAGCCAGAAGACTTCTTCTGATTGGCAGGGAGTTAAAGTCGGCGCAGAAGAACCTGATCCTCCTGGCTGATGAAGAGGACATGGAGGGATTCATAAAAGCAGTTCCGAATATCAAGGGGTTTCCCCGTGTTCCCCGTCCGGTTGACATGGCTGAACTCCTGAAGGAAATAGAGAGAGAAATAAAAAACAGTGAACGCTTGAAATCCCTTAAGAGGATCCTTGTGATAGATGATGATCCGCTTTATGCGACCACCGTGTGTGAGTGGCTGAAAACGGACTACCGTATGACGATGATAACGGACGGAAAGCAGGCCATAAGTTTCCTGGAAGCTGAAAAGGTAGACCTTATATTGCTGGATTACTGTATGCCGGGGCTGGATGGTTCAGAGGTTTTTGGCATACTGAAGAACCGGCCGGAGACGGAACAGATTCCCGTTATTTTCCTTACGGGGGCAGGAAACAGGGAAAACTTTAGCAAGATCATAAGCCTTGGTCCTCAGGGATATGTTTTAAAGTCTACTAACAGGGAAGGACTGTTAAAGATACTCAGGGATTATCTTGGAGAGTAAATAATTTTGAAAAGTGAATCGAAATCTGTCAAAAGAATATATGGATTCGGAATTACGCTGATCGTTTTGGCAATTATCCTCTATGCAGTATTTATTACGGAACCCTTTTCATCGCAGACAGGAGCTGATATGCGGCCCTTTTCGGACAGCTGGTCTGCATCAAACGGTATTACATGGAGGCTTGATGATGCCAGTACCAAAAGTCTTAACGGCGCAGAACTCAGAAAAAGACTTCCGGATGATTTAGGGGATGAGGACTGTTTCTGCTTTTCATCAAGGAATGTATGTGTCATCGTAAGGATTGATGATGATGTGATATATTCTTATTCAGGTGAGGAAAACCTTACAGGCTTAGGCTATGGAAATGCATATCATATGGTGGGGCTTTGTGCTTCCGATGCAGGAAAGTACATAAGGCTTCAGATAAGCCCGCTTTATAATAATTCTATACATGGGAGATTAAGGGATGCCTGGATCTGTCCGGCAGAGGATTATCTCCATGGGAAGCTTAAGCGCGGATTCGTGTCAGCTTTCGTATCGGTTATGATCATGTTACTTGGACTCTTTATGGTGCTGGTTTATATTGGTGTCCCGGACAAGGAAAATATGCCCTTTAACCTGCTGGCATTGGGATGCCTTTGTCTGATAATGGGGATATGGCTTTTGGCAGATTCCAATGTACCTCAGCTTTATACGGGGTACTTATATTTGTGGCGTTATATAGGCAGGACGCTGGTGTTCTTAGCTCAGTATTCTTTTATATGTTTCCTGGTATCCCTTACGGCTGCAAAACGAGATTTATATAAACATACTGCATTCTGGATAGCTGTTATTGAGCTGGCAGTGCTTATCGCAGCAAGGTACTTCGCGGGAATAGATATGACTAAGTCTTTCCCGGTGATGATATATGTAATGGCTGCTCTGCTCATAATTCTTTCATTAGTTATTGTATTTGATAATGTGATCTATTGCCGGTCCAACGGACTTATGATATATCTCAGAAAGTTTTATATAGGCTTTGCCGGACTTGCGGTATGCATCGTATCCGATATACTGCTATTTGTTTTTAAGAGCAACCGCAGCGATACCAATGGAGACCTTACAAGATGCGGTATAGTATTCTTCGTAATATACGCACTCTATGTTTTCTCCGGCTGGTGGAGCAAGGATCGCGCAAGCATTGAGAGGGACCGTATCGTAAACAGGACGCTTCAGTATGCTCTTGCACCCGAATCACCGGATGAGTGTATAAAGTCCATGCTGGGGTATATGGGGAAGGAACTAAAAGCGTCCAGGGTATGCATTTTTGAAGAGCATGGAAGTGGCCGATTCAGGGGAAGCTATGAGTGGTACAGGGAAGATCTGGTATCAGACGGCACTGATATGCTGTATCTGCCATATGAGGGATTTCTGGACGAGCTGTACAAGTCATATCTAAGTAATGAAAAAAAACTTATCATCAGCAATACTGAAGAATTTAAGTCAGTGCACCCGGCTCTTTACAATCTGCTTAAATCCAGTGGAATAAAGAGCCTGGTGGGAGGACCGCTTGAAAACAGCGGAAGGCTTACGGGATTCCTGGTTCTGCTTGATATTCCGGAGTCAGATCAGGAGGCTGCTTCAGAGGTTATCTCGCTTCTGACATACTTTGTTACACAGCTTATAGCACAGCGTGAGGAACAGAAGCATCTTAAATATTACAGCTACAATGATCCACGTTCAGGTGTCCAGAACAGAAGGGCATATAAGGAATTCATTGATGAAGGACTTGATAAGGCTTCTGCTTTTGGATATGTATCATGCAGGATACGGGATTTTACGGAGATCAGCAACAGCCAGGGCTATGAAGCAGGGGATCATGTACTTGCGGATACAGCAGCCTGTCTTGCGGAAGTGTTCGGAAATGAAAATGTATACCGTTTAGGCGGAGGTGAATTTGCGGCCTTCGGATTTGAGTCGGATGAAGCATTCTTTGATTCTGATATGGCCCGTGCAGGAAAGCTCATATCAGACAAGGGGATAAATGCTTTGGTCGGAGGAGTGTACTGCACATATGGTACTATGAATATGAACAGTGTGATCAAGCGGTCAAGGGAACTCACGGCAGCCGGGTAATAAATTAAGAAATATTTAAGAATTACAGAAGGATCAGGTTAAGACTTTCACAGGGCATCTGTTGTATATTAACAGTGTCGAGAAGTGAAAGTCTTTTGTATTTATAAAGAACAGCCCGAAGCACTTGCTGCTGAGGGCGTACAAAAGAGTAAATTGGGTGATGGCAGCCCGCTATTTGCGAAGCAAATACTTAATTGCGGGATGCCGTAACTGGAAGAACCGATAGGTTCTGAACAGTTACAGCCTTTTTGTTTTTCAGATACATAAGGAGAGGGATAATGAAAAAGGATGTAATGAAAAAAATTATGAGAAGATCCATACCGGCCGTATTTATGACAGGCGTGATGCTTACGGCATCTGTTCTGACTGGCTGTGAGAAGACTGAGGGAATAAGCCGGGGAATGATAACAACTGTTACCACAGGAGACTATACGGAAAAGTTTACTGCCGAAGGAACTGTAGAATGTGCAGAACCCCATTATGTTTATTCCACCCTTTCTCTTCCGATAGAGGATGTGCTGGTAAAGGAAGGGGATTATGTAACAGCCGGAACGCTGCTCTGCGTACTGGATACCAGGACGATAGAGGATAAGATAGCAGTTAAGCAGGCTGCAATAGAGCTGTCAGAAAAGAAGGCATCCACTAACGTTTCTGCAGCAAGGACACAGTACAATATCTACAATGAAAGTCTTGCCAGCGGAACCGATATGAATCTGGTAGAGGCATTTGCCAAGATGGAAGCTGCAAGAGAAACTTATGAGAGTGCACAGAAGACTTATGATGATTATAAGGAGTCATTGAGCCTGGGAATGGATCCCACACTTGCATCTGCAGACCAGAGCGTTGCAAGGGCAGCAAATTCACTTCAGCAGGCCAAGTCATGGCAGTATGAGCTTGATGACACCCATGGTGTTACAAAGCTTGAAAAGGAAGAGGCTGAAGATGCAGTAGACAGTGCAAGCCTTGCATATGTACAGGCAATAGCGAACAGGGACAACCTGCTTCGTCAGAGTGATATAAAGCTTGCTGATTATGCGAAGCTTGCTGAGGATGCAAATTATAATTACATTATCGCTCAGACTGCATATACGGCAGCGGTAAAATCACTTGAAAATGCAAAGACACTGAGCCAGGCTGCAATAAACCAGGCAATGATAAGCGGGGATATGACGGTGGAGGAACTTGAGCTTGCCCAGCTTCAGGACCAGCTCCTTGATGCACAGGTTATAGCTGAGTGTTCAGGAATGGTAACCGCAGTAAATGTAAATGTCGGCGAGCAATCCACCGGAGTGCTTTTCGTAATAGAAGATACCAGCGACCTGATCTTTACGGCAAAGGTTTCCGAAAAGGAGATAAACAGCGTGTCAGAAGGAATGGCTGTATCAGTATCCACCAAGGCTGAGAATTCCGAGGATTATGCAGGTACTGTACAGAGAGTGGCAGCATACACGGAGAAGACTGCAGATGGTGAAACAGATACTTCGGGAAAGGACGCAGAGTTCAATGTAACCATTGTTTTAGATGCACCGGATGAAAATGTGCGCATAGGAATGAACGGAAAGGCATCCTTCATAGCTTATGAGCAGCCGGAAGGACTGGCAGTTCCAAATGAAGCCGTATATACTGATACGGACGGAAAAAAATATGTGCTGACGATCACATCCGATACAGAAAGCGGTACAGTTGAAAAGAAGGAAGTGACAGTAAATTACAAGGGTAAGCGGGAGAGCTCCGTAGAGGGCGCTTCCCTTCACTCAGGAGACCACGTGCTGGTTGATGCTGCAACCTACTGGGATCTGATCGGACAGACTGTAACTATCACACAGTAAAGGAATGGAAAGATGGATAAGAAGATCATACTGAGTGCAAAGGACCTGTCAAAGACATTCTCAAATGAATCTGTGCAGCAGCATGTACTGAAGAATTTAAATCTGGACATCTACAAAGGAGATTTTACCGTAATAATGGGTAATTCCGGATCCGGAAAAAGTACGCTGCTCTATGCACTGTCGGGAATGGACAGACCGTCCCTTGGAACAGTCACATACTATGTTGAGGACAAGGGATTCAAGAGCAGGGATGGAGGAATTGAGATTTCAAGGTTCTCCAATGACAAGCTGGCTCTTTTCAGAAGAAATCATGCAGGTTTCGTATTCCAGCAGAATTACCTTAATGATTCAATGAGCGCCATGGACAATGTAATGGTATGCGGTCTGCTGCGTTCAAAGAACCGTAAGGAACTTGCTGCCAGGGCAAGGGACCTGTTTGCCAGGGTGGAGATAAGTGAGTCGGATTCACGTAAATTCCCGACCCAGCTTTCCGGCGGAATGCAGCAGAGAGTGGCAGTGGTAAGGGGCGTAATTAACCGGCCGGAAGTGCTTTTTGCAGACGAGCCTACAGGCGCACTTAACTCACAGAATACCATAAATGTCCTGGATATCCTTTCGGACCTGAACAATGAAGGACAGAGCATAGTAATGGTAACCCATACCGTAAGCGCTGCAGAGCGCGGACACCGCATCATATATCTTGCCGACGGAATCATTTCGGATGAGTGTGACTTGGGACCTTATGTGGGCGGCTACAAGGATGATACAAACCCTTACAAGGATCAGGCGGTGGAAAGACACAGAAAGTTAAAGGAGTTTTTACAGAAACAAGGATGGTAACCCCATGTATAGGCTATTTGTAATTGCAAAAAATAATATGAAGAAGCAGCGCGGTGATATGATCACCTTCTTTGTCCTGACATTCATCTCGGGATTCCTGATATTTGACTGCGTTGCGGCAGGCCTCGGGACCGGCAAGGTAATGGATTCCTGTTACGAAGCAGTAAATGGATGCCATATTATTTTTGCCTGTCCGGATAATGATGCGACAGTAAAGGCTGCAGAAAAGATTTTTCAGGACAATGAGCATATAGACAAATACGAAGGAACTCCTGTCACCGAGCTGGTAGCAAAATACAGAAAGAAAGGAACAAGGGAATTCAGTACATATGAATTCTTTGCAGAAGCATTTGATGAGGAGACTGAATTACTGAACCTGAAAAGGCCTGTCAGCCGTCTGGGAAGGAATGAGGTGATCCTTCCTTACAAC
>JAEEGL011113174.1_pt1 | contig 10785 bp, 7 predicted proteins | sample 9134231 | NCBI WGS metagenome assembly JAEEGL01 (sample SAMN16246548, study PRJNA631951) | gut metagenome | biome: gut microbiome; feature: rumen; material: fiber-attached | host: Bos | place: Iran: Karaj | collected 2018-10
AATACAAGAACTACACGCACAACATCAGACTGACGCTGCGCCACTGGCAGGAGGAGTACGACTACAACGTGGGATTCCTGGTGCAGCCACAGCACTCGAACTTCATACAGGACTACCGCGGCGTCTACGTGGACACCATCAGGAACGTCACCAACCTGACGCCCACCGTCGACTTCCACTATAAGTTCAGCGACCAGCACGACATCTGGCTGCACTACAGGGGCGACACCCGACAGCCGGACATCACACGGCTGCTCGACATCACCGACGACTCGAACCCGCTCTACATCACACAGGGTAACCCGGGACTGAAGCCGCAGTTCACCAACTCGCTGAACGTCTACTATAAGAACTACATCAGCCGCTACAAGCGCAGCATCGTGCTTTACGGCAACTACCGCCACATCCGCAACAGCATATCAAACCTGGTGCGCTACAACGCTGTGACGGGCGGCAGCATCTCGCGGCCAGAGAACATCAACGGCAACTGGAACGCCGACGGCGGATTCAACTTCAACACCGCACTTGACTCGGCGGGCCGTTGGAACATCGGTTCCGACTCGCGCGTGCGCTATAATAATTATGTAAGCTACGTGGCACAACAGCGACAAGACGCACAGAAGAACACCACACGCACAACCATGCTGAACGAGCGACTGAACCTCAGCTACCGCAACGCATGGCTGGAGGTGACGCTCGACGGCAACGTGAACTACCAGCACTCGCGCAACGAGCTGCAGCCCAACGCCAACATGGACACCTGGCGCTTCAGCTACGGCGGACAAGTGCTGCTGCGCCTGCCGATGGACATCGAGGTGTCAACCAACCTGCACGAGAACAGCCGAAGGGGATATAACGACCCGTCGTCGAACACCAACGAGCTGATATGGAACGGACAGGTGTCGAAGTCGTTCCTCAAGAGCAAGTCGCTCATCGTGGCACTCAACTTCTACGACCTGCTGGGCCAGCAGAGCAACTACGAGCGATGGGTGAACGCCAGCGGCCGCAGCGACACACGCTACAACAGCATCAACTCGTATGCCATGCTCCACGTGCGCTACCGCCTGAACATGTTTGGTGGAAAGGTGGACACTGAGGGCCGCTATGACAAGAAATGGGGCAACAACGACCGCAGGCGATAACGCTTGCGGGCTATTCCCACACCTCTGAAGCATAGCCCTTTTGTTTCTTGCCCCGGCTTCCAGCCGGGCCAGAGAGCGCGCATGGGCCACACACTACAAGTGAAGTGTGTGGCCCATGCGTTCTTGCTTGGTGCGCAGGTAGCGCAGGTTGTATTCGTTGGGAGTCACCTCAATGGGTACGTTCTCGACAATCTCCAGGCCATAGGCCTCCAAACCCACGCGCTTCACGGGGTTGTTGGTCATCAGCCGCATCTTATGCACGCCCAGGTGGCGCAACATCTGTGCACCGCAGCCATAGTCACGCTCATCGGCCTTGAAACCCAGGCAGAGATTGGCATCGACGGTGTCGTAGCCCTCCTCTTGCAGCTTGTAGGCGGCCAGCTTGTTCATCAGTCCGATGCCGCGTCCCTCCTGCTGCATGTAGACGACGACGCCCTTGCCCTCCTGCTCAATCATCTGCATGGCGCGGTGCAGCTGCTCGCCACAGTCGCAACGCTTGGAGCCGAGGATGTCGCCCGTCATGCACGAGGAATGAACGCGCACGAGGATAGGCTCGTCGTCAGCCCACGTGCCCTTGATGAGCGCGAAATGCTCCTGACCGCCCACCTTCTGACGGAAGGGGATGATATGGAAGTGGCCATAGTCGGTGGGCAGGTCGACCTCCTCGCCCACCTCGATGAGCGACTCCTGCTGCAGACGGTAGGCAATGAGGTCCTTGATGGTGATAATCTTCAGGTCCCACTCGCTGGCAAACTCCATCAGCTGGGGCATGCGCGCCATCGTGCCGTCGTCGTTCATGATTTCCATCAGCGCACCGGCGGGATAGAGGCCGGCAAGCTTGCAGAGGTCGATGGCAGCCTCGGTGTGGCCCGAGCGGCGCAGCACACCGTTGTCCTGGGCATACAGGGGGTTGACATGACCGGGGCGGCCGAAGGTCTGCGGCGTGGACGACGGATCGGCCAGGGCACGGATGGTGGCGGCACGGTCGTGGGCACTCACGCCAGTGGAACAGCCCTCAATCTTGTCGACAGTGACGGTGAAGGGGGTGCCCAGCAGCGACGTGTTGTCCTGCACCTGATGGGGCAGGTCAAGCTCGTGGCTGCGACTGATGGTGATGGGGGCGCAGAGCAGGCCGCGGGCATACTTCAGCATGAAGTTCACCATGTCAGGGGTGATTTTCTCGGCGGCACAGATGAGGTCGCCCTCATTCTCGCGGTCCTCGTCGTCAACGACGATGACGAACTTGCCTTCACGGAAGTCGGCCAGGGCAGCCTCTATGGTTGACAGTTCTTTGGTCATAGCTCGTTTTTTTTATTACGTTATCACAATATAACGTTATAACGTTGTTTCATTATTATCGTTTAAAGCGTTATCGCGTTGTTTCTTTATTACGTTGTTCTTGATGGTGTCTAAAAGGGCATTGCTGGTCTTCTCGATGTTCTTCAGGTCCTTGTAGAGACGCAGACGGAAGCGCAGCATGCGGATGTAGAAGAAGATGCCGACGGGCAGGATGATGCCAGTCAGGGCGTTGAGCCAGCGCTGGCGGAAGGGTCGCGTATGGGCGTGGGTAGCCAGCACAGGATACTGGTTGAGATGGTGCAGCACCTGCTTGTCGCGGGTGTTCGACAGGTCGTCAATGACGGTCTCCAAGCGCTCGCTGATGTCAATGATCTGGCGGTCGTCGCCTGGCCGGAAGAACACCTTGATGGGGTTGGGCCAGCGCAGCAGGTGATGCTCGCGGCTGTAGGTGTCAATCTCCTCATTGATGAAGGCCAGCTGCTGGCCGTCGGCCGTGTAGTCGGGGTCGTCGATGATGACCTCCTTGCTCGCGATGTTACGCTTCTGGCGCAGACCGAACATCCGCATAAAGAGCAGGCGGTAGGCATCGATGTTGAACACGGTGGAGTCGTTGTTGGCCTTATAGGTGAAGAAGATGGCCAGCGGAGCAAGGACAAAGGTAGAGATGCCCTTGCCGAACCACACCGTCCAGTTGTCGTCACGCGCCATGCGCATGCCTGAGTTCTCGAAGATGTAGTAGACAATGAACACCAGGACGCTGATGATGACGGGCACACCTAGGCCGCCCTTGCGGATGATGGCACCCAGCGGTGCCCCGATGAAGAAGAAGATGATGCACGACAGGGCAAGGGTGAACTTGCCGATGAGCTCTATCTCATGCATGCGCTCCTGACGGAAGTTGAACTTGGCCATGTCGGCCTTCATCTGCAGGTCGCTGACCACCATCTGCGCCTGACGCGCCGCGTTCTTGGTCACCTCACGGTGCTCTTCACCAGCAAGACCGGTAAAGAGGGAATCGAAATCGGGAATGCGGTGCTGGTCAGTGACCACCGCTATGCGGATGGAGTCCTCGTGCGAGAGCTGCGGTAAGGGCAGGGCATAGGCACGCGCCTCACGATAGAACTGGCGACCCACCGAGTCGTTGCCCTGGCGGATGGAGTCCAGGTCGTGCAGTATCTGCTTGCTGCTCTTCGCCTTGGCATTACCTGAGATGGATGAGGCGTCAGCCAGGTTGAACTCGCCGTCGAAGTCGAGCAGCACCTGCTTGAAGGCAAAGGTCTCGCGCCGATAGGGCACCTCGGCAGCCCCACCCAGGTCCTGCTGCTTCATGTTCTCAAACCACTCACCGCTCCACAGCGTCAGCAGCAGATGCTTCTTCTCAGCCGTTGACTGCAGCATGCCTGAGTCGGCCAGGATGATGGCCTGATCGTCGTAGGACCCCGTCTGCCGGTAAATCATCATGTTGTAGAGCTTGCCGGTGTTCATGTCCTTACGCTGCACATAGAGATTAGTGCCGGGAATGCCGTCGTAGAACACACCCTCGGGAATCTCCAACTCAGGACTTTTCTGCTTCATCGAGATAAGCAACTGCGCCAGGTTCTTGTTGGCGTCGGGGCCAATCTTCTCCTGGAAGTAGATGGAGACGCCGGCCACGAGGATGACAATGACGATGAGTGAGCGCATGCTCTGCAGCAGCGAGATGCCGGCCGCCTTGATGGCCGTCAGCTCCGATGACTCGCCCAGGTTGCCATAGGTGATGAGCGAGCTGAGCAGGATGGCCAATGGGAAGGCCTGGGGCATGAGCATCAGCGCCATGTACCAGAAGAACTGGGCCAGGATGTCCATCGTCAGGCCCTTGCCAATAAGGTCATCGATATATCGCCACAAGAACTGCATCATCAGCACAAACTGGCAGATGAAGAAGGTGGCTATGAAGAGCAAGCCAAACTGCTTGGCTATGAATATGTCTAATTTCTTTATCCTTAACAAATCTTCGTTCCTTTATCGTTGTCCCTGACGGACACACGCAGACAGCATGATGCGAATGCTTGACACAGAACCATGAAGTCAGAGTCCGCTCGACTGGTGCAGGCGCTCCAGGTTGCCATCCCACAACTCGTGCAGGTCGTCGATGTCGTCGGGCAGCGAATAGTCGGTGACGCAGAGGCACACCTCTTCAGTCAGCTCGCTGCGGCCGATGCGCATCTCCCAGTAAGCCTCAGGGTCAGTCTCGTCCACCCATTTCAGCTTGATGTGACTGTTCTTCTCACGCTCCATGATGCGTGCGTGCATGGTGTGGTGCTCGCCCCACAGGTCACCCCAGGTCAGCTCCATCACTCCATTGTCCTCGTTCACTCGGTCGGCCACCCACCGTTCCAGCCCGTGGTCGGTGCTCATGAAAGTCCACAAGATGTCCGGCTTGCGGGCATTAAGCGGATATTCCAATTCCAGTTTCTGCTTCTTCGTGTTCATCAGGTAAATAATTATGTTCGGTGCAAAAGTACAAATAAAAATATGATTACGGGCAAGAATCTCCGTCTTTTTTATCGTCAAATTACTAAATAAAGTTAACGACAAGAAAATTCCCATTGTGATATTCTTGCCTTTTACTGAAAAGTTGTACCTTTGCACCCGCTTAAACGAAGAAGCTTGTTGGCGGGATAGCTCAGCTGGTTAGAGCGCATGATTCATAATCATGAGGTCGCCGGTTCAATCCCGGCTCCCGCTACAAAGGAAGCAAGTGACGGGGCAGTCAGCGCATCAAAGCCTGACTGCCTCTTATCTTTTTATCATTACGACAAAGATTATGGAAGCAAACGACAACCGCCCGCTGATACTCATTAGCAACGACGACGGCTATCAGGCCAAGGGCATCAACCAACTCGTCGACATGGTCAGACACCTGGGGTATGTCATTGTCTGTGCACCTGAGGGGCCGCGCTCGGGCTTTGCCTGCGCGTTCTCAGCCACCACGCCGCTCACGCTCACCCTGCGCCGGCAGGAGGAGGGCGTGGAGATATGGTCGTGCAACGGAACGCCAGTGGACTGCGTGAAGATGGCGCTGCACGAGATTGTGCCCCGCCGGCCGGACCTGGTGCTGGGCGGCATCAATCATGGCGACAACGCTTCGGTGAACACCCACTACAGCGGCACCATGGGCGTAGTCATGGAGGGATGCATGAAGCACATACCCTCAGTGGCCTTCTCACTTTGCGACCACCGCGACAACGCAGACTTCGAGCCGTTGCGGCCCTATGTCGACCACTTCACCCGCCATGTGCTGCAACAAGGACTTCCCAAGGGTGTCTGCCTGAACATCAACTTCCCGTTGGCCGACAGTTACCGTGGCGTCCGCATCTGCCGCATGGGACCCGGCTCATGGCAGAATGAGGTGACGCGGTGCCATCATCCGCGTGGTTACGACTACTGGTGGATGGTGGGTCACTACCACAACGACGAGCCGGAAGCCACCGACACCGACCGCTGGGCGTTGGACCACGGATACGTTGCGGTGACGCCCACAACCATGGACGTCACCGCCTACGAAGCCTTCGATGCGTTGAAGGCATTTATCAAAGCCCCTAAGGCCTCAGCGCATCTATCCAGCAGAGGAAAGCCACCAGTGAGGCGTTCCAGTTGATGGCAATCTCATTGGAGGCATACGACTGCATGACATCGGCATACGACTCGTCAGGATAGTCTGAGGGATAAGGGGTGGTCATGTCTTTCTTGTCCTGCTGGCCGGGGTTGGGACCACCCACGAGCATGCCGGGGAAGGGTTTCTCAATGCCGTCGGCCTCAGAGATGCGGTGATGGGGGTGCATGGGACTCTTGTCTCCAAAGCCCGTCACATAGCAATAGCCTGTGGCGTTGCGCCCCAGCAGGTAGTCAGCATTCTGCAGCGCAAAGGGACGGTATTTGGCTGTGCCCGTCAGATGGTCGGCATACAGCAGGGCCATGGCCGCACAGCAGCAGTGCTCACCCAGACAGCCCCAGCCGAAATCAGTCGGTTTATTGCCATAGGGCGACTGGAAGAGCGAGGTGGGCACGCCACTCACCATCTCATCGCAATAACTCAGCAACTGGTTCTGCATCACCTTACGTAACGCATGGGTACTGTTGCTGCCCAACCATTCGAAGGTACCAAGCGAAGCCACACTACCCCATGTGGGGGTGGTGAAGCGGCTGGGCTGGGTACGGATGGCATCGTCGAGATATTGCTGTCGGCCCGTCAGTCTGTAGAGCGCCGAAGCGGCCCAGAAGAACTCATCGCTGGCATTGCCGTCGCCGTAGGCTCCGGTGGTGATGGCGGGATCCTTCAGCCGCTCCTGATGGTAAAAGGCGTCAGGATGTTCGGTAGCCCACTGGTAGGCGCGCTCAGCCATGGCGGCTGCCTGAGCTGAGAAACCAGGATAGTCAGTGCTGAAAGGCTCGAAGAGCCGCGCCGCATCGGCCATCACGGCGGCGAAGTCGAGCGTGGCCGTCACGGTCTTCTGCACCACGAAGCGGGGCTGGCGACAGTCAGCAGGCATGATGAAGGACTCGAAGTTGGGGGTCGTCAGCTTATGATAGACACCGCCGTCATAGGGGTCTTGCATGGTCATCAGCCACTGCAGGTTGAACATCATCTCGTCCAGCAGGTCAGGCGTCTGGTTGCCACTCTCGGGGATGTCGGTGTTCAGCTTCGCGAAATAGTTAGGCAGCTGTTCGTAGGCTGCGAACATCAGTCCGATGCTGAAGGCCGAGTTCACCACATATTTATTATAGTCACCTGCATCATACCACCCCAGGGGCGAGCTGATGACCGTTCCGGCAGGGCGCAGCGCCGAGGCTGCCGAGGGATGGACCAGCACGCGGGTGTCGGCATGGGCCGCCGGACGGCTGTAGGCCCCACCCTTCTCAATGGCCACGCCAGAGCGGATGAGGTAGAACAGGCGCAACGAGGCCTTGGCGATGTCGTGGTAAGGCCGGTCGGCGACATGCAGGAGGCACGACTCCCTGCCCACCGTCACGGCATAGTCGCCAGTGGCGGTCAGTGACCCGAGGTCTACCACATAGCGTGTCTTGTGCGACCATGGCGACACGCTCTTGCGCGTCACCTTCGGGCGCACCACACGTCCGTCGGGCGTCGTCACCTTCACCTTACCTGAGGGGTTGACGCCCTCTATCACCACTACTTTCTCCTGGTCGGGATAGCAGCCCACCTGATTACGGCGGATCTGTACCCCACCCTGCGCCCATGCCAGCGATGCTGCCAGCAAAAGGGCCAATGTCAATTTTGTCTTTTTCATTATAATAATGCGTAATAGCCCCGACCCCGACCCCTCCCCTGGGAGGGGAGTATATAGACCTGTTGCTGATTTGTAGCCTTGAGAGTATATACTCTCGTGTTGCACTGGCTCCTGAGTTGTGAAACTCAAAGCCAGTTTTTGCGCTCTCGCCCTGAGAATATATACTCCCCTCCCAGGGGAGGGGTCAGGGGAGGGGCTCTTCATTTCTCAAAATAGTCGCTGGGCAAACTCAGTAAGATAGATGCGCCAGTTGCGCCAAATGTGGCCACCGTCGGTCTCAACATATTCGTAGGGATAGCCCTTCGAGTCGAGGTAAGCACGGTAGTCCTTGTTATTACCGTAGAGGAAGTCGTCGCGGCCAATGGCAATCCAGTAGAGGGCGGGCTTCTTTTGGAAGAGCGTCTTCAGCTGCTGCTCAGCCTCTTCGCTGATGTGTTGCTGGTCCAGACCCGGAACGCGGACGGCAGCCGAGAACAAGCCAATGTAGTTGAACAGGTCAGGATAGAGCTTCGACGTGGCAAAGCTGTGGTAGCCACCCATCGACAGGCCGCTGATGGCACGGCTCTTCTTGTTGGCCAGCGTGCGGTAGTTCTTGTCCACATAACTCACAATGTCCTTGAAGCTCTCCTCGGTGCTGGCCACGGGCTGCGATGCATTGTGTGCGTTGAACGACGGCTTGTACATGCTGGTAGCACCTGGTGTTGTGCGCTGTGGGGCCCACTCGCCCGGGGCGGCGTCGCAGTTGGCATTGCCGTTGGGCATCACCACGATCATCGGCTTCACCTTGCCTTCGGCTATCAGGTTGTCAATGACCTGTGCCGCACGTCCCAGCGTGGTCCATGCCTCCTCGTCGCCACCGGCGCCATGCAGCAGATAGAGCACCGGATAACGGCCGCCGCGGTCGTAGCCGGGCGGGGTGTAGATGGTCATGCGCCGCGTTGTCTTCAGCGTGGGTGACGGATACCACACCTTGCTGACGTTGCCGTGGGGCACGTCGTTCACGTCATAGAGCCAACCCTTGTCGCCCTTGGCATGAGTGACGATGAAGATGTTCTGGAAGGAAGCGATGTCGCGGCAACGGTAGACATTCGAGGGGTCGAGCAAGTCCATGCCGTTCACGCGGAAGTGGTAGGAGTACAGCTCAGGTTCCAGTTTGGACGACGTATAGGTCCATACGCCATCCTTCCCTTCCTTCATGGCAGCTGCCATGGTGCCGGCGGGAAGGAAGTCGCCGGTGACCTCGACGGTGACGGCCTTCGGAGCGAAGAGGCGGAAGGTGACGGTGCCGTCGGCGTTCACCTCAGGCGAGGTGAGATTGTTTGCGACAAACAGTGCCTGCTGTGCCCACACGGTGGTGCTCAGCATGATGGCTAAAATAAGAAATAGTCTTTTCATGGTGGTTGATGATATGGGGGGTTAGTATTCTTATTCCTCGTCCATGGGATAGCGCACGCCCCATTGTTGGCGCAGCTGGTCCATGAGCTGCATGATGTAGAGGGTCTCGTCCAGCGGCATCTCCTCCGGCTCAGTCCGTCCGGTCATCAGGCATTGCCGACAGCTGAGGAACTGGTACTCATAGCCCGTTATCTGCTTCGGCACGCGGAGGGTCTCAACGTACGTGCGGTCAGGTCCGTTCACGGTGATGGTCTGCGGATTGTTGATGTTGTCAATGATGAGGTTACCCTCTGTGCCGGCTATGACGCCGATGTTGTCGCCCACGCAGGCAGCACTCGACTGCACGTTGGCCAGCAGACCGTCCTCCAGGATGATGGTCATGGCGTTGGTCAGGTCCATGCCCGTGGTGCTCTTCACGCAGTGGCCGTCGAGGGAAACGATATCGGCATCGGTCATCATACGGACGAAGTTCAGGGCATAGACACCCAGGTCGAGCAGTGCACCGCCACAGAGGTCGGGCCGCATGATGCGGGGCTTCTCGCCCATCGAATAGCCCAGGGTGGCGGTGATGAGCCTCGGCGTGCCGATGCGGCCGTCGGCAATGAGTTTCCTGACCATGGCCACGGCAGGCTGATAGCGCGTCCAGATGGCCTCAGCCAGCAGCACGCGGCGCTGGCGGGCCAGGTCGACGATGGTCTTCGCCTGACGGTAGTTGGCCATGAACGCCTTCTCCACCAGACAGGGCTTGCCGGCCAGCAGGGCCTGGCGTGTCACGTCGAAGTGATGGCTGTGGGGTGTGCCCACATAGATGAGGTCCACGTCGGGGTCGTTGATGACATCGGCATAGCTACCGTATGCCTTTGCGATGTGCCACTGGGCGGCAAAGGCCTCAGCCTTCTCCTTTGTCCTCGAACCCACTGCATAGGCCTCCACCTCAGTCAGGCCCTGCAGCGTCAATGCAGCCTTCTCGGCTATCCAACCGGTGCCGATGATGCCTACGCGCATGATGTTGTCTTCTTTCATAGCGTTCTGTCTTCGTGTTTTAGTTTTAGTTGGTCCTTACTTTGAGACGGTCGCCGCTGAGGTCCACTTCAAACAAGCGGGGGATGCGCACGGTGCGGCCACGGGCATCCTTCGAGTGGTGATGCACCGACATCATCCACTGGCCGTCAAAGCGCTGGAAGAGCATCGAATGGCCGAAGCCTGGCGGGGTGATGGGCTCTGGCTCCTGTGTCCACGGGCCGTCGTGGGTGCCACTCTCTGAGTAGGCCACGCCCTGGGTATAGACGTCGTAGACCCACGACGTCCAGAGCATGCCAAGGCGCCCGGTGGCGGTGCGGAAGAGCCACGGGCCGTCGGTGACCTTGTTCCAGGTCACATTGCCCTGCTCGTCCTTCTCACGACTCCAAGGTGAGTCGCTGGCACGGAAGAGCACCTGCGGCTCGCCGATGGTGCCGCTGAGGTCGGGCTTCAGCTCAATCTTCTCTATCGTTCCGTTCCAGTTCTGCAGCCACTCGCCACAAAACACCATATAGGGCTTGCCGTCGGTGTCACGCCAGAAGGTGCCGTCCAGCGTGGGACGACTGGCAGGCAGGTAGGTGGCATCGCCAAAGGCACGGTAAGGTCCCATGGCACTGTCGGCGCGCAGCACCTGCGAG
>JAEEGL011499537.1_pt1 | contig 10785 bp, 11 predicted proteins | sample 9134231 | NCBI WGS metagenome assembly JAEEGL01 (sample SAMN16246548, study PRJNA631951) | gut metagenome | biome: gut microbiome; feature: rumen; material: fiber-attached | host: Bos | place: Iran: Karaj | collected 2018-10
ATCGACGTGATGGACGTCGTGGGACATCTCGGTGTTTCGCGCAGCCTCATCGAAAAGAGGTTCAGGCAGTTTGAAGGAAAGAGCATCCGTCAGGCGATGGAGGAGAGGCGCCTTGCGGAGGCAAAACGGCTACTGGAGAAAACCGCCCTTCAAATCAAGGAGGTTGCCGCTCGCTGCGGCTTCTCTGGACAGAACCGCCTCTCCCACGTCTTCAAGGCCCGCTTCGGCCTCGCCCCCGAACACTGGCGCACCCGCCAGACAGCCGATCACAGGCAGTGTGCCATGTAGAAAGGCAGAAAGGATTGTTCAAGGTGAAAGCGGGGATGCCGCAGAAGGATCAAGACTGCGCAGAAACTCTTCGACAGGAACCGCCTTCACATGCGGCGAGACCTGAAGCGTCCGCTCGCCACGAGCATCTCCTCAAGGATAGAGAAAATAACTACCAGAAGTATCCCTCAATAATCTCTTTTTTGTTTTCATAAAATACATTGTATCATACTGTACTCCGCTTTGCAACGGCGTTTTTTCCAGCCGCCCCGTAAAATACGCCGCGTTTTTTCCAGTGCCACCGTAAAATACGCCGCCTTTTTTACACGGTCGTACTTTTATGGTAGATACAAACAACACCCTCACTTCACTTCACAATCAGCATGAAGCCAGAGGGGCGGAGGATGAGGGAACCGTCCTGTACCGCGAGCGCGGCATTACCGGGCAGACCGGTTTTGTCGAGCGCGAAGTTCGCCTTCGTCACGCCCTCCGGCAGATTGCCGATGAGCGTCTGCGCGCCGCCGCCGGTGCGCCCGCGCACCTTCACCGTCACGCGCCCGCTCGCGGGCGGCGTGAACCCGTTGAGCGTAATCGCCGCGACATCCGCGTCGATGTCGCAGTCCTCTATGAGGACATTTGCTTGTCTGGTACGCGCACAGGGCGATTTTTTTGGTATAATATACGCCATGAAAAAATGCTGCATGTTTGCGGGCCAGGGTGCCCAGGTTCCCGGGATGGGCAAGGACTTCGCCGAAGCCGATCCCGAGGTGATGTCGTTGTTTGAGAGGGCGAACGCCGTGCTTGGCTTCGATCTCATGAAGGCGTGCTTCGAGGGTCCGGCCGAGGAGCTCGTGAAGTCGAACGTCTGCCAGCCAGCCATATTCGTGACGAGCTACGCGGCGTACGTCACGCTCCAGAAGCGCAGGCCCGTCGAGTTCGCGTGCGCAGCCGGGCTCTCGCTCGGCGAGTGGGGCGCGCTGTGCGCCGCAGGCGCGCTGGACTTCGAATCGACGCTCAAGGTGCTCGAGGCGCGCGGACGGTTCATGCAGGAGGCGTGCGAGGCGACTCCGTCCGGGATGATCGCCATCGTCGGCGCGACGCCCGACCAGCTCAAGGCGCTCTGCGACGCGACCGGCTGCACGGTCGCGAACGTCAACTCCGCCGCGCAGCAGGTGCTGTCCGGCGCGAAGGACGCAATAGCCGCATGCGCGGAGAAGGCTAAGGAACTCGGCATCAAGCGCGCGATACCGCTCGCGACCGCAGGCGCGTTCCACTCGGAGTTCATGCGTCCCGCCCGCGAGAGGCTTGCGCCGGTGCTGGACGGGATAGAGTTCCGCGCGCCGAGGATTCCCGTGCTGTCCAACGTCACGGGCGCGCCGCACTCGGACGATCCGGGCGCGATCAAGGCGACCATGCTCGAGCAGGTGACGGGGACGACCAACTGGGCGGCGGACGTCGAGGCGGCGAAGGCGCTCGGATGCGGCGCGTTCGTCGAGTTCGGCCCTGGCAAGGTGCTTTCCGGCCTCGTCAAGAAGATCGACCCGGCGCTCGCCGTGGCCAACGTCTCCGACCTCTCGGGGGTGGAGAATTTCGGCCTGCCGCCGGAAGAGGGGAAGTAGCCCATGATCACATACGACCTGTCCGGCCAGACGGCGCTGGTGACGGGATCCAACCGCGGCATCGGCAAGGCGATGGCGGACGCGCTTGAGGCGGCGGGCGCGAAGGTGGTCCGCACCTCGTCGAAGGACTGCGACCTCTCCGACCGCAAGGCGGTATACGCCTTCATCGAGCGCGTGAAGCGCGAGCACACGATAGACATCCTCGTGAACAACGCGGGGACGATCCTCAGGAAGCCGGCGGCGGAGCATCCCGACGAGTACTGGGACAAGGTGATGTCCGTCAACATCGACTCCCAGTTCATCCTCGCCCGCGAGTTCGGGCGCGACATGGTCGCGCGCGGACACGGCAAGATCGTGTTCACGGCGTCGCTGCTGACGTTCCAGGGCGGGATAACCGTGCCCGGCTATGCGGCGTCCAAGGGGGCGGTCGGCCAGCTCGTGAAGGCGCTCGCGAACGAGTGGGCGCCGAAGGGCGTGAACGTGAACGGCATTGCGCCCGGATACATCGCGACGGACAACACCGCCGCGCTGAGGGCGGACCCCGTCCGCTCCCGCCAGATACTCGAGCGCATCCCGGCGGGGCGCTGGGGCGAGGCGTCCGACATCGCTGGCGCGTGCGTGTTCCTCTGTTCGCCGGCGGCGGACTACGTGCATGGCGCGATAATCCCGGTTGACGGCGGCTGGCTCGCGAGGTGAATGTCCGGCAGACAGGAGTGAGAATCATGAAGAAATCCAACGTCAAGGTGTTCGAGGATCCCTCGAAGCTGCAAAAATGGTGTCGCGCGCGCAGGCGCGCGGGCGCGAAGATCGCGCTTGTCCCGACGATGGGCGCGCTGCACGATGGGCATCTCTCGCTTATCCGCCTCGCGAAGAGGCGCGGGGCGGACGAGATCGTCGTGAGCGTGTTCGTGAATCCGACGCAGTTCGGGCCGAACGAGGACTACGCGAAGTATCCGAGGGAGGAGAAGGCGGACCTCGCGAAGTGCGCGGCGGAGGGCGCGACGGCGGTGTTCTTCCCGACGCCGGATAACATGTACCTCAAGGGCCATTCCGTTTACGTGAACGAGGAGTCGCTGTCGAAGGGGCTCTGCGGCGCGAGGCGTCCCGGGCACTTCCGTGGGGTCTGCACCGTCGTCGCGAAGCTCTTCAACATAGTGGATCCCGACATCGCCGTGTTCGGACAGAAGGACTACCAGCAGGCGCAGGTCATCAGGCGGATGGTCCGCGACCTCAACTTCGGCGTCAGGATTCTCGTCGCGCCGATCGTGCGCGAGCCATCGGGGCTTGCCCGCTCGTCGCGCAACGCGTACCTGAGCGAGGGCGAGAGGGAAATGGCGCTTGCGATCTCGCGCGGGCTGAAGGCGCTTCCCTGCAAGGGCGGGCGCGGCGAGCTTCCGGCGCTCCGGCGCTCGCTCGAGAAGGCGGGGCTCAAGGTTGACTACGTCGAGTGCGTGGACGCCGAGACGCTGGAGCCGGGCAAGCTTCCGAAGAAGGGGACGTGCGTCCTCGTCGCGGTGTACTGCGGCAAGACGCGTCTCATCGACAACCGCGTCGTCTGACGCCGCCCTACTTGCGGTCCCAGCTCGCCTTGGGCGGGGCCTTGTCGCTCCATTCGGGGAGGGAGATCATGCTGCCTGCCTCCGCCTTGCCGGCGAGGTAGGCTTCCGCGACGTACTCGCGCTGCGTCTTCATCTCCGCAAGCAGCGACTTGATCTCAAGCACGGCGTCGTGGCACATGTCTATGACCTGGTGCCGTGTCTCATCGTCGACGCCGTCCATCTTAAGCAGCTCTATTGAGCTCAGCAGGACCGTGGCTGGCTGACCGAGCGCGTGGCAGAACCCGGCGAGGGACTCCATCACCACCTTGGAACGCTCCGCCCTCAGCTCCGCTATCGCGAGCCGCCGGCTGGTCTCCTCCATCTCCTCTTGCGACATGTCGTTGTCTCTCCGTTTGCGCGGCCGCCCGTCAGGACGCGAGCGACCCCATGTTGAATATTGGCAGGAACATCGCCAGCACGATCGTGCCGATGACGGCGCCGAGGAACACCATGAGGAACGGCTCCATCAGCGAGGTCAGGGTGGAGAGAAGCGCCTCCACCTCCTCGTCGTAGCTGTCCGCCACGGAATCCAGCATGTCCTCCACCTTGCCGGCCTTCTCGCCCGCCGCGATCATGCGCACCATGATCACTGGCATGTACGGCTTGCCGTCGAGCGCGACGTTGAGCTGGTTGCCCTGCTCCACCTCCTTGCGCGCGTCGAGGATGGACTTCTCGAGGACGCGGTTGCCGATGGACCCCGCGACGACCTCGAGCGACTTAAGTATCGGCACGCCCGCGTTCGTCATCTGCGCGAGCAGCCGGCAGAAGCGTCCGATCGCGCTCTTCAGGTTGAGCTGCCCGAACACCGGCATCTTGAGCTTGAACTCGTCGAACTTGTAGTGTCCGCGCTCGGTGGCCTTCCAGCGGCGGAACAGCCAGATCCCCACCACCAGCGCGCCGACGACGTAGTACCAGTTGCCCTTGACGAAGTCCGCCACGTTCACGAGCGCCTGGGTGAGTGCGGGGAGGGGCTTGCCGAATCCGGAGAACATCTCCGCGAACTTCGGGACGACGAACTGGATGAGCCCTCCGGCCATGACGAGGGCGATGGAGACGATCACCGTCGGATACGTCATCGCGCTCTTGACCTTGCCTCTCAGGCGCGCGGACGCCTGGATGATGGCCCCGAGGCGCTTGAGGATGCCGGCGAACTCGCCGGACTGCTCGCCCGCCATCACCATGTTGACGTACATGTCGTCGAACAGCCCCGGGAACGACGCGAGCCCGCGCGAGATGGGGTCGCCGCCCTCGATCGTCTCGCGCAGGTGCACGAGGACCTTCTTGAACTCGGGGTTCGCGCACTGGTCCTCCAGCGTCTGTATCGTCGAGAGGATCGGCATTCCCGCGCCGATCATCGACGAGAGCTGCCTGGTGAACGGGACCAGCTCGGTCTTGCCGAGCCTCTTCACGCCTTTTATCTTCGGAACGTTTGCCATGGCCTACCTCACTCGCCTCCCGTAACTTCGAACGCGGCCTCGAGCGACGTGAGGCCCTGGCGGACCTTGATCATCCCGGCCTCCTTCAGCGTCACCATGCCCTCGTCCAGCGCAAGCTTCCTGAGGAGGTCCGCGTCGCCTCCCTTCTCCACGAGCGCGCGGATCTTCGGCGATATCGGCAGCACCTCCATCATCGCGCCGCGCCCCTTGTAGCCCGAGCCGTGGCACTTGGGGCATCCGACCGGGCCGAACACCTGAACGCCCTCGAACGGCTTGGGGTCAACCTTGTTGAGCGCGAGCATGTCGAGGTCCACCTCCACCGGCTGCTTGCAGAACGGGCACAGCCTGCGGAAGAGGCGCTGCGCCTGGGCGAGGATGAGCGAGCTCGCGAGCATGAAGGGCTGGACGCCCATGTCGAACAGCCTCGCGACGACGCCGCACGCGTCGTTGGTGTGCAGCGTGGACAGGACGAGGTGTCCGGTGAGGGCGGCCTTCACCGCGATGTCCGCCGTCTCTCCGTCGCGTATCTCGCCGACGAGCACGATGTCGGGGTCCTGGCGGAGGACGGAGCGGAGGATGCCCGCGAAGGTGAGGCCCTGCGCGACGTTCACGTGGCACTGGTTGACGCCGGCGAGCTCGTACTCGACGGGATCCTCGGCCGTCACGATGTTGACGTTCGGCTTGTTGAGGTCCTGAAGGCACGAGTACAGCGTCGTCGTCTTGCCGGAGCCCGTCGGGCCGGTCACGAGGATGATGCCGTGGGGCTGCTCGATCGCGAACTTCATCGCCTTGTAGGCGTAGTCGTCGAGACCGAGCGACGCGAGGCCGGGCGCGAGGTTCGCCTTGTCGAGTATTCGCATGACGACCTTCTCGCCGTGGACGGTGGGCAGGATCGACACGCGGACGTCCACCTCCTTCTTCATGGCCTTCACCTTGAAGCGCCCGTCCTGCGGACGCCGCCTCTCGGCGATGTCGAGGTTGGAGAGGATCTTGATGCGCGACACGACGGCGTTGTGGAGCGCCTTGGGGGGCGCGGGACGGTCCACCAGCTCGCCGTCGATGCGGTACCTGAGGCGCGAGGCCTTCTCCATCGCCTCGAAGTGGATGTCCGACGCCTTCGTCTTGAGGGCCTCGATCATGATCGTGTTGACCATGCGGATGACAGGCGCCTCGCCTGCGGCGTCCACCGTGGCGTCGAGCGCGGCGTCTGCGTTCTTGTCCTCGCCCGCCGTCATCTCGATGTCGCCGTCGTCGCCCTTCATGATGTTCTCCATCGCGAGGGCGGGGTTGGCGGCGTCCTCCTGGCTCTTCAGGCGCTGGAGCGCCTCGCTCAGCTCGGGGGACGGGGCGACGAGCGGCCATATCCGCCCCTTGGCCCAGCGGGACACCTCCTCCTGCGTCGGGAGGTCGAAGGGGTCGGAGAACGCGACGGAAAGTCGGCCGTCCACCTTCATGAGCGGAAGGGCCTTCGCGCGGCTCCACGACTCGATGTTCATGCCGCAGAGGAGGTCCGACGCCGGCGTGAAGCCGGTGGGGATCGTGATCGGCTGGAAGCCGAGGTAGTCCGCCGCCGCGACCGCGAATGCGTACGGGTCGTCTATCTTGCGTATCTCCGCCACCCCGCCGCGCCGGACGTGGAAACGGGACCTTGACTGTGTCATCTCTGCCATTGCGAACCTCTTTAGCACAATGTGTGCCAGTCCGTTGGCATGGATTGTGCTAAAGGCTTCCCGATGGCAGAAGAACAGAAATTCGACACGCGCCTCGCCGAAGGCGTAGCATATTTCGAGCAGATGCTCCAGCTGATGCCGGAGGATCGCGTGACGCTCGAATTCCTTGTCGTCGCATACGAGCAGCTTGGCCGCCGCGCCGATTCGCAGAAGGCGCTTGTCGCGCTCGCGAGGATACTGATGAAGGAACGCGACATCGCCGCGCTTGATGGTATTCTGCCGCGCCTCGAGGCGAGCGATTCCGCAGAGGCGAAGGCCCTTGCGCTGAAGGCGAGGACGCTTGTCGCGCCCGTGCCGGACCTCACGCCGGAATCCCCGCCCGAGATGACCGAGGGCGAGCGGGCGGAGGCGATCTCCGCGTCGGCGGAGCAGGCGGAGCTTGCGCTCGTCGACGAACTCGAGGAGGGCGGGGCGCTGTCCGAGGCGGACGCGACGGCGGTCCGCGAGCAGCTCGGCGCTACGCACGCGCGCGGGCGCGTATTTCTCATTTCCGCACTCCAGATTCTTGAAAAGGAGAATCCTCCGGCCCTCGAACGGTGCATGGCGTTCATAGCCGACCACCACGGCGCGCCGCCCGTCCCGCTTGCGGCGTTCGATCCGCCGAAGGACCTCGTCGCGAAGTTCCCTCCGCTCCTGATGCGCATACGCGGCGTCGTGCCGTTCGCCTCGATCGGCGAGGAGACGCTTGTCGCGGTGTTGGATCCGGCGGACGAGTCGCTTTGCGCGGAGCTGTCCTTGATCGCGAAGTGCCGCATCTACACGGCAGTGCCGTCTGCGGTCGAGACGGCGCTCGGAAAGCTCTTCGAGGGCGAGGAGGGCGTATCGTGAGGATGCGGCGCGGAGCCACGCTCGTGGAGGTCATGCTCGCGGGCGCGCTTGCGACGATGCTGGCGCTCGCCTGCATGGAGGGCGTGATCGTCGCGTCCCGCATCGCGCACGAGAACGCGCAGTTGCTCGCGGCGGAGGCGTATGCGTGGGACGTCGCGTGGAAGTGGCTCAACAAGCCGTACGACGAGCTGAACGGCTCGGCGACGCCGAGGTTCTATCCGGACGCCGGATACTCGGTCGTGTCGTCGAACGACTGCCCGATGCTGTGCAAGGAGCTGAACGGCGGCGCTGACGCGCTGCTGTACGTCCGCGTGACGTGCCTCGCCGGCACGAGCGCTCCGCAGAGGCACGGCGCGTCGGCGGACGTGAAGCTCATCGAGGTGAACGTGGAATGGGGGCCGCCGTCCGGAAGGCGCTGCCTCAACCCGCTTGTATCGACGGCGAGCGGGTATTCGATTCCGGTGTCTGTATGCAAGGGGCCGTTGGACAGGGGAACATGAGAAGGGGATTCACGCTATCCGAGACCATGGTGGCGACGCTGATTGCCGGCGCCGTCCTGGCTGCGGTCTTGTCCTCGTTCCTCACCGCCCAGCTGATGATGTCCACGGCGATGGCGGAGTCCGAGCTGGCGCTCGCCGCGCGCGGCATCCGCGAGAAGCTGCTGTTCCACGTGTCGCCGACGATCGACGGCGTCCACTACGCGGGGATGCTGAGCGGGACGAACACGGGGTGGGTCGTGGAGGCCGGCAGCGGCAACGTCCTCATGTCGATGGCCGCGTTCGGAAACTCGCTTGCGGACGTCAGGCACCAGTCGATGCGGCTGTTGCTGTGGCAGAGCGGTACGAGCCGCTTCCTCATCAACGAGCACACGCCCGACAAGGACAGGTACGCGGGGTGGCTCTGGCCGGGGCGCATTCCGCTCGCCGCGACTTCGATGTCGGACATCTCGTCCTACGAGACCGTCGGCACGGCCGCGTCGGACGTGTACCGCGTGAACCTGGACCTCGGCTTCGCGGTGAAGGGTCCGCGCGGAAGCACTGTAATGCGCAGGGAGAGGGTGTCCGTCCCGCTTATGGGACGCCGTCAGCCGATGAAAGACTCGGCGGGGAGGTACTGACCATGCGCAAGCGTCCAATAATCCTCCGGGCCTCCATGCGGCCAAGGTTCCACCGGCGTGGCTTCGCGCTCGCGACCACGGTCGTGATGACGGGCGTCGCGATGATCCTGTTCGCCGGGGTGATCGGGTACGTCTCGTACATGGTGCGCGCGTCCGCGCTCGCGATGGGGCGCGACGTGTGCCGCCTTGCGGCGCAGGGCGAGATCGAGATCGCGAAGTCCGTCATCAACAACGCGTTCGTCCGCTCGCTCGACCGCTACGGGCACATCATCGTGGGCGATTCGTCCGGCCAGGCGACGGCCAACTCCTTCGACAAGTGGTTCGAGGAGTACTCCGGTTCGGCGGCGAAGCGTACGATAGGCAAGAAGGAGCCGACGGTGACGCTCGACTACGCCACAACCAACATGGGGTGCGTCGTGAAGGTCCGGATCGGCGCGGTCGCGCACCAGACGGGCACGCAGTGGGCGAACGTCACGCTCGTCGCCCGCGCGGAGCGTCTGGTGCTCGCGTCGATGACCGCGTCCTCGACGGTCATGGAGACCGTGCGCTTCGCCCAGCAGCGCTCCAAGGTGTTCGACAACGCGTACTTCGTGAACAACTACGGATGGTTCCAGGGGTCGGGCTGCACGGCGAACGGCGACGTCCGGGCGAACGGCGACATGTACCTCGACTCGAGCTGCAAGGTCAACGGGCGGGTCTATGCCGCGCGCAACGAGGAGCTTGGCGTCAACGGCGACGTCACGAACTGGGGTAAGATGGACACGTACTCCACGTACAGGACGACTACGTACGGAACGTCCAACGCGGCCCGTCCGCTATACACCGACCCGACCACGGGCAGCGTGAACGCGGGCGGATACGAGGCGCCGTCGACGACAGCGACGACGGCGATGCTCAAGGAGCGCGTCCACGCGAACGGGGAGCTTCCCGTGGAGATGCCGTACATAGGCGACCTCTCGTCGTCGGCCAGCGCCTACCGAGAGTGGGCGGCGGAGCTCCACGCGGCCGATCCGAACATGGCGACGGTCAAGCAGGGCGGGGCCACCATCGCATCGGTGTACTACGACGGCGCGGGGCCTTCGGGCGACGCCTCGCTCGCCGACAAGGGCGCGCTCGTCCTCGTCGGGACGCAGGCGAACCCGATCGTCGTGAACGGGCCGGTCATCGTGGAGTCCGACGTCATCATCAAGGGATACGTCACCGGGCAGGGCACGATATACTCGGGCCGCAACATCCACATCGTCGGGAACATCCAGTACGTGAACCCGCCCGCCTGGAGCGGAAAGTCCACGCAGAACGCGAACAACTCGACCAAGGACATGCTCGGGCTCATGGCGAAGGGGAACATCGTGCTCGGCGACTGCACTGACTCCTCCTGGCTCACCTCGATCAAGACCTACCTCACGACCCAGCCGTACGTCCAGCGGTACGCCTGCGACACGACGGACGCGAACATCGGCTACCCCTCGACGTTCGGCGGCAGCTACGCCGCCGTGGAGAAGGTCCCGTCCACCGACGCGGCCGCCACGGCGCAGATTGCCGCGTCCTCGAACCCCGGCGGAACGCAGGTCGTCGGCTCTAACTACCAGTTCGGGAAGGTGCGCCAGGTCGGGACGGGGCAGTACGAGCAGCGGCAGGTGTACAATTCGCGGACGCGCCGCTACGAATGGCAGAGCGTGGAGATCAAGGCGCCGGGGAACGCCTACGACCGCAAGTACTACGAGACGGTCTGCGACGACGGCGAGATATCGTCGCGCATCGAGACGATCACCCGGATAGACGCCGTGCTGTACAACAACCACGGCATATTCGGCAAGACGGGCAAGTGCAGCGTCAACGGGTCGCTCGTCTGCCGCAACGAGGGCATACAGTACTCCAGCAACCTGTACCTGAACTGGGACATCCGCCTCTTCTCGGGCTCGGCGGAGACGGTGGACAACGACAAGGTGGGCCTCGCGAGGGCGAGCGACAATCCGCCGACGACCATCGGATGGTGCGAGCTGCCCGACGGGTTCGTGACCTTTGACTGACGGAGGTGGGCAATGGTTGAATCTGGGACAGATCCTGCGGTAGTGACCTCGCGCATCGTGCGCGAGACGAGGGACGCGCGCGACGAGAAGGCGCGGGAGGCCGCGGCCCCGTCCATTCCGCCGCCGGCCGCGCGGCCCGTTCCGGCCGCGCCGTCCGGGA
>JAEEGL012061008.1_pt1 | contig 10785 bp, 6 predicted proteins | sample 9134231 | NCBI WGS metagenome assembly JAEEGL01 (sample SAMN16246548, study PRJNA631951) | gut metagenome | biome: gut microbiome; feature: rumen; material: fiber-attached | host: Bos | place: Iran: Karaj | collected 2018-10
CAGACGGGTGTCAGCACCAATCATGACATCTCCATTACGGGCGGTACTAACGGTGGCAGTTACAGTTTCGGCGCAGGCTACTTCCACGACGGTTCCGTGGTTCCCACACAAGGCTACGACCGCGTGAGTGTACGGGGTAACTTTGACCAGTTCGTGGGCAAATACTTCCATTTCGGGTTGAGCACCAACAACAGCTACCGTGTCACAAAGGGCGTGAACAATATATATGCGGTGTTGAGCATGACACCGTTGGTCGATCCCTATGATGAAAATGGTAACCTCAGACGCTATGTCCGTCTGCCTGCTGACGACCAGATGGTCATCACCAAAGACCAAGTGGAAGGATGGGAAGACCTGTGGGTGAACGAGAATAAAGGTATAGGTACCTACAACACCCTCTTCGGCGAGGTGAAATGCCCTTGGGTCGAAGGACTCAGCTACCGCATCAACATCGGTCTCAACTATCGTACCAATAAATATGGTGGTTTCACCGGAACGGGTGTCAATAACAAAGATCCGAAAAACGTAAGCAGTGGCAGTATGAATGAGAGCAGCACGCGCAACTGGGCCGTGGAGAATCTCATCACCTTCGACCGCACATTTGCGGATAAGCACAACCTCAACATCGTAGGCATGTACTCGGCCGAGCAGACCACCTTCGAGCAGACGGGTGCCAGTGCGCAGAATATCTTCAACGACAAATTCCTTTACTATGCGCTCGACCAGGCATCGGGTGAGGTCAATCTGACCAACTATAACTACTGGCAGAGTGGGCTGATGTCATGGATGGGACGTGTGATGTATTCTTACGACAATAAATACATGATTTCGGCTGCTCTCCGTTCTGACGCCTCTTCTCGTTTGGCCAAAGGACACCAATGGCACACTTATCCCGCTGTGAGCGTGGGTTGGAACATTGCCCGTGAGGAGTTCATGGAAAAATATGATTGGGTGGAGAGCCTCAAACTTCGTATCGGCTATGGTGAGACCTCTAACCAGAGTATCAACCCCTATTCCACTATGGGACGCTTAGCTACACGTAACTATAACTTCGGCTCCAACTATAAACCCGGTTTCTATGTGACATCAGTGGCCAATCCTGAACTGGGTTGGGAATACTCGAAGACTTGGAACTTCGGTCTCGACTTCTCGCTCTTCAATGGCAGACTCTATGGTAGCTTCGAATATTATATCCAGAAGACCAACGATATCCTGCTCGATGTGTCAATGCCTTCCACATCAGGATTGGGCAGCTTTACCGGCAACATCGGTAAAACAGAAAACAAAGGTTTCGAGTTCACCCTTAATGGAACCATTATTGACAATAAAAACGGATGGAACTGGGATGCGGGTATCAACCTCTATGCTAACCGCAACAAACTGACCGCACTGGCCTCAGGACAGGATGAGGATGTGGCCAACCGCTGGTTCGTCGGACACCCCATTGATGTCATCTACGACTATAAGAAAATCGGTCTCTGGCAAGAAGGCGACCCCTATCTCGATATCCTCGAACCCGGTGGCAACCCAGGTATGATCAAGGTGGAATACACGGGCGACTACAATGCCGACGGCACACCTGTACGTTCCATCGGTCCCGATGATATGCAGGTGATGGACATGGAACCCGACCTCCTCGGTGGTTTCAATACCACGGTGTCGTACAAGAACTTTGACCTTACGGTGATTGGTGCGTTCCAAATTGGTGGTAAACTGATTTCTGCTATCCACTCTTCAAATGGTTACCTCAATATGTTGACCGGACGTCGTAACAATATCGATGTGGATTATTGGACAGAGGACAACACCGGTGCCAAATACCCGAAACCGGGTGGCATCATGAGCAGCGACAACCCCAAATATGGTTCCACACTGGGTTATTTCAATGCTGGTTACCTCAAATTCCGTACCATCACGCTCGGCTATAACTTCGAGAATCTGAAAGCCATCAAGGACCTTGGCATCAGCCGCCTGCGTCTCTACGCTACCGTTCAGAATCCGTTCGTGCTCTTCTCACCTTATAATAATGAGAGCGGACTTGACCCCGAAACCAACTCTTGGGCTAATGAGAACACTGCAGTGGCCTTCTCTGAGTACTCCGGTAAGCACAGACTGCCGATTATTGGTTACAATACTCCGGCCACCCGTAACTTCCTCTTTGGAGTCAACGTGACATTCTAATGAGCAATTGACAATTCATATACTCGATTGACAATTGATAAATGACAACTATAATTATAAAGATCAAGACAATGAAAACGAATATATTCAAAAAATGGGGTGTCATCTGCATGCTTGGTGCCACTCTGGCTTCCTGCTCGGATGTGCTTGACGAGGAACCGCGCAGTTTGCTCGACCCGACGTTCTTTAATACGGAGACGGGTATCGAAGGCGGTCTGACTTCACTCTACGCACACCTGCGCTATTTCTATGGTAACGGTTATTATCTCAACATCTGTGAGACGGGTACCGATGAATACACCTGGGCACAGTCGGCCGATGGCAACTTCAAAGATGCTGACCTCTCCGGTGTCGGACAACTCACCCCTAATACCAGCCGTTCTGACGTACTATGGGGTACCGCTTTTGCCAATATCAATACCGCAAATGGTCTTATCGAAAACGGTGAGGCGTCAAATCTTAGTCCTGCACTCATTGCTGAGGCTTATTTCTTCCGTGCTTTCGACTATTTCCTCTTGGTGCAGACCTTCGGAGGTGTGCCTCTCGATTTGGGCGCAGGACCACTGAAATACAACACTTCTAAGGTGCGTACTTCCGTGCGCAATACCGTGCCAGAGGTCTATCAGGCTATATTCAAAGACCTCAACACGGCTATCAACGACCTGCCTGTGAAATCTCGTCTCACTGGTACAGCAACGAAGAACCTGGCTCGCCTGTTCCTGGCTAAGGCTTATCTGACCTTTGGATGGTGGCTGGAGAATCCTAAAAATATTCCTACCTATCCCGAATGCAACCGCCAGGACCTCGATGGTCACGATGCACAATGGTATTTCCAACAGGCATTCGATGTGGCAAAGACCGCTATCAATGACCCAACTCCGTATAAACTGCAAGAGACATTCTACGATGTGAATCTGGCCGTCAACGACCGCAACGCCGAAATCATGCTCTATGCCGACCATGACGAGAACGAGAAGTATGGTAATGGCGGCGCAGGCTATGGATGGGGAAACGGTGGCTCGCCTGAGAACTTTGCTTATTGGATGACCACCTGGAACTATACGGAGATGACGGCTGAAACGGATAAAAAAGATAAGGATGGTAAGACCATCGTGATCAACCCGGTGCAGCGTGAGGCCGTGCAGGCGCTCGGACGTCCCTGGACTCGTATGGCACCTATCGCCGACAACTTCATAGAAGGCGGCGTATGGGAAGATGCGGTCAAGGAAATCGATTCACGCTATGATGCTACGTTCACACTCCGCTATCATACGAACTGGCAGAAAGCCGGAGGCGACAATGCGAGTATTCCTTATGTCATCGGTGCCAATGGCATGCAGGTGAAACCCGATGAGGTCTTTTTCAGTTGGGTGCCTGAGAGTGAGGACAGCAAGATTACCAACATGGATAAGACGAAATGGAATGCAGATAAACGAGAAGACGAAGTGGTCGGTGCCGATGGTAAAATGGGCTTTGGTGAGATGCCTGACCGTGCTGACTTCGTGGTCGCCGTCAATCACATCAGCCGTAAAAAGTATCCCATCAACTGGAAACTCGGTATCTCCCGCACCGATAACAATGGAACACTGGGTAGTAAGGTGAATGGTGGCAGCCCCCGTCCGTTCGTCGTGGCAAAATTCTCAGAACTCTACCTCATCGCTGCTGAAGCCGCTGTGAAACTGGGCAAGAATAGTGATGCACGCGAATTGGTCAATGTGCTTCGTGCTCGTGCCGGCAAGCAGACTTTCAACCAGAATGATAATATGAAAGTGGAAATCGACAACAGCCAGGCTATGATTGACGCCACACCGGCCACCATCACCATCGACTATATCCTCGATGAGCGCAGCCGTGAGTTGTGGGGCGAGGGATACCGTTGGTACGACCTCGTGCGCACGCAGACTTGGGCCGAGAAGGCAAGCGTCTATCACATCGCTGGTGCCGACTATGCTGACAAAGATCTCCAAGAGTTCCATCGTGATATTCCCGCAGGCTACTACCTCCGTCCTATCCCGCAAGGACAGATTGACGGCATGGAGATGACTCCAGAGGAAAAAGAGAATTACCAGAACCCCGCATATAGAAATTAGCGCAATAAGTGTCTCCTATAGGTTTTATTTAGGTTTTAATCATGTTTCATTGAGGGAGGGGCTGCCTGGCAGCCCCTCTTTTCAATACACCTTGCTTCATCAACCTGAAAAACTAATGGTTTCAGTCAAAAATAATCCTCAAATATCGTTTCATTGAAAAATATCCATTATCTTTGCATCGAGATAAAGAATAACAAACTTAAAAACTAATATTTTCATGATTCGCGTAGTTTGCGTACACACAGCAATGGCATTGGTAGAGCCATTGACAAAAATCTTCAAAGAACATCTGCCAGAAGTGAAACTCAACCACATCGCCGACGATTCCCTCATACAGGAGGTCATCGCCAATAATGCCGTCACACCGGCGGTACGGCGCCGACTGCTTTCGCACTATGTGGCGGCGGCGGATGCGGGGGCAGATGTCATCTTCAACACTTGTTCGTCAGTGGGCGACATCGCCGATTATGGCAATAGCTACGCCCCTGTTCCTGTCTTCCGTATCGATCAGCCCATGGCTGCGCAAGCTGTGGCAACAGCCGACCGTATCGGAGTGATCTCTACTCTTCCCACAACGCTCGACCCCACTTGCCGACTGTTGGAAAATGAGGCGAAAAAGGCGGGACGAAAGGTGACACTCGTCGAAGGTTTGGCCGATGGGGCCTTTGCTGCCGGACAAAGTGGCGATGGTGAGACGCACGACAGACTCATTGCCGAGGCTGCCTCAAGAATCGCTGACCAAGTGGATTGTTTCGTTCTTGCACAAGGGTCGATGGCACGCATGGAACAGCGCCTGGCTGAGATGACTGGCAAACCTGTCCTCTCAAGTCCCGTCTTAGGCGTACAAGGACTAAGGAAATTCCTTAAGCTATAATCACCACCCGTCTTCCACCTCCACAAATGATGAAAAAGAAAAACATCGTATTGGTCATGCTCGTCATCCTGGGCATGGTCACGTTCCTTGACCGTATCAACATCAGTGTGGCGGGGTCATCCATCATGGCCGACCTCGGATTGTCACCGATGGAGTGGGGGTGGGTGCAAAGTGCATTCATTCTCTCATACGGACTGATGCAGATACCCATGGGTGCCCTCGGCGATAAGTATGGGCATAGGAGTGTGCTGGCTGTCATCGTGTTGTGGTGGTCGCTCTTCACGGCCTTCACGGGTATGGCTGGAGGACTGGCTTCGTTGCTCGTCATCCGTTTCATGTTCGGCATCGGCGAGGCTGGTTCTTCTCCGTGCTCTACGGGTGTCATCAGCCGTTGGTTTAAAAAGACGGAGGTAGGCAAGGCACAAGGGTATGTGTGGGCTGCCAGTCGTATGGGCGGCGCACTTACGCCTTTTGTGGTCATTCCCATGATGGCATGGGTGGGATGGCGGTCGGCTTTCTATCTCTTGGGTGCTGTCGGCGTGGTGTGGGCTGTGGTGTGGTATCTCTGGTACCGCAACCCAAAGACGGCAGCCTCTGACGATTCGCAGGCCTCATCCGTTACCGCCCAAATACAAGATGTCCAACCGCCGACCACACAATCCCTTTGGCGCACGCTCTTGCATGCACCCCAATTCTGGATTATCTGCGGCATGTATTTCTTCTATGCTTTCGGCAGTTGGTTCTTCTTCAGTTGGTTCCCTACGTTCATGGAACTGGGCCGCGGATTTGAGAAGTCTGAACTGACTTATGCCGTGGCGGTGCCTTTCGTGATGAGTATGATTGGCAACATCAGCGGGGGCTATCTCACCGACAAGTTATCGGCCAAATACGGGTTGAAAGTGGGACGGAAGGCCATCGGTACGGTATCACTCACGGTTTCGGCTGTTTGCATGTTCCTGGCGGCGTTCATTCCAGGTAAAATGGCAGTCTTTATCTTCCTCTCGCTCTGTTTTGGTATCTTCGACTTGATGCTGCCATCCGCCTGGGCACTTTGTATTGACTTGGGCAAACAACATGCCGGTACCATCTCGGGTGCCATGAACACAGCGGGCAATTTGGGCGGTTTTTGTTGTGGCATTCTATTCGGACAACTCGTTCAGTCGTCGGGCAATTACAATCTGCCCCTTTATATGATTGCCGCCATGCTCCTTATCAGTGCTTTTTTGTTTTCCTTAATCAATCCCACCAAACAAATCATCAAATGATGTAATCAGTTCTCAACTACTCAATTTTTCATATATCATCCTGAGCGATTCGTCATCTCCCACATTGCCAGGGAAGATGATATAAGGGAAGTGCTCGGTCATGATGCATGGAACACTGTTAATCACCTGTCCCAGCACCTTGGCGGTTTTCACGTTGAGTCCTTTGGTCATGATGTCATGGGAGGTGATGCCACCTTTACCCACTAAATAGGCTGGGGTAAAGGGCAACCGCCGCACAATCTCTACCAGATAGTCCGACACCTGTTGTCCTAAACGCTGACGAAGGTCGGCATTGTCGATGCGTACTTCTTTCCGTGAGGTGAAGACAACGGGTGTCTGATGGGCCGAGGCGGCGGCTCCAATCTGGTATATGACTTCTTTCATTTGTTCTTCTGGAGCTTCGAGGATACGTTGCACGTCAACCTCTATGCCGATAGTGCCCGCTGCCGATAACAACTTGGCCAACTGTCTGGTGGTCTTGGCCACATGTGAACCGACCACAAAGCACCCTGCGCCTTCATGTGTCCTTAAGATGGAGCGGTTTAATAAGGGTTGGTCGTCAATACCGCTCAAGGCACGGGGTAGGGAAGAAGAACTGCGGATCACCACAGCGGTGTCAGCTGGGGATGAGGCTAATTCATGGGTTAAGGTTCGGGCGAAAGCATACAACTCGTCGTAACTTGTTGCATTGATAATTTGGTAGTCAGCAGGGTCGCCTCCCTTTTCCGCGATATAATCTTTCAGCACCGATGTATGGAAACCGAACACATTGTCGTGGGCAAACTCCGTGTCTGAGATACGGATAAGATGTTCACCGTCTTTCATATAGTGTATGCAGTCGATGGTGACGCGTCCGGATTCAAGCAATGCAGGACAAAACGGGATGGGGCGGCGTATGGTATAACCGTTTTCTGTCAGTACTTTGGTCATGACATCGGGCTCCAGCGGAAAATGACCGCGAAGACAGGAGTCACTGCGACTTATGATGATAAGGCGATAGCCGAACTCCTTGTTCACGCGGACGACGGTTTCCATCGCTTCGCGTGTCACGGCTTCGGCCTCTTGCCGCGTCATCGCGCGGGTGTTGGTCAGAATATAGAAGAAGGGTTGTTCATGTGCAAACCCTTCCCGCACATACGCATCATGCCAATCGGTTATCAACAGACATCCATGTACGGTCTGGATGCCAGTGGGGTCGTCGTCTAAGACAACCATCTGTATTCGTTTGTCTTTCATACTACTTATGTGGCTTGGTTGCCCCCAACTATTGTTTTCACTCCTTCACTCCTCCACTCCTTCACTCCCAAATACTATTGTCCAAACTCCCAAACTCCTACACTCCCAAACTCCCAATATGCTGCATCTCTCGTGCTTCTGCTGGTGTGGCCGGTTCACATCCCATCATACGGATCAACTGAACCAACCGTTCCACCAATTCGGCGTTGGTGTGTGCCCGCTTCTCTGGAGCGTAATAGAAACTGTCTTCAAACCCTACGCGAACCACAGATGCTCCCATGCCAATGGCGCATGCCAACATCGAGAAGTCTTTCATCGAGTCGTGGGTGATGCCCCATGATGTGCCTGGCTCGCACAACTGTGTCAGGAATGCCAGGTTACGTCCAGTGGCGGCTAAATTGCTGCTGTTGCCCGGACCCACACAGAAGTTATAGTGCAGCGGACGGTGGAGGACGCCCTCGTCGGCCAGACGGGTGCACGTCTCTACCTGACTCAAGTCAAACAGCTCCATCTCGGGCACTGTGTTAGTCTCATCCAGTCGTTTTGCCCAATAGCGGATGTCGGGTAGTGTATTGACATATACGGTCTCACCGAAGTTGACCGAACCCATGTTAAGCGATGCCACTTCCACCTCAGGCACGTCCAAGCACACGCAACGTTCAGCCAAAGTGAGAGTTGACAGACCGCCCGTTGAGCCTTGGATAATCATGTCGGAATGTTCGCGGATGCGGCGGATGGTGTCACGAAACACGTCCAACTCAAACGTCTGTTCGCCCCGAAGGTCACGGGTGTGCAGATGTACCTCGCACGCGCCGGCGCGATAGCAGTTGAGCACGTCTTCGGTAATCTCTTCCGGTGTCAGCGGATTCTTGCATCCTTCCGGTATCACTTTGCCTGTGTGGCATACCGGTGCCACGGTGATGATGATTTTTCTCATAGTAGATTATTTTTTATAATAGTTGTGTACTCCTTCTATCTCCCTCTATCTCCCTCTATCTCCCTTTATCTCCCTTTATCTCCCTTTATCTCCCTTTATCTCCTTCTATCTCCCTCTACCTCCCTCTACCTCCTTCAAAAAAGTGACGGCAGGTTCAAACCCTTGCAGACTGGCGCGGCGTATCCATCGCAATCCCATGCGTTTGTCCTCGGCCACACCGTTGCCCGTATAGTGAAACCAACCGATGGCATATTGGGCTTGCGGGTCACCGCTGTTGGCGGCCAACTCATACCAAAAGGCGGCTTCCGACTTATCGGCCTCCACTCCGTCGCCGTTCCAATAGGCTGCACCTAAGTTCTTCTGTGCCTGCACATGGCCCTGATAGGCGGCCTCGCGATACCAGACGCATGCCTTCGCCTTGTCTTGTTCCACGCCCTCGCCCAAGTAGTAGGCGTTGGCCACGTTCACCTGTGAGCGCACATCACCTAAGTTGGCGGCGCGAAGATACCATTCAAAGGCTTTCGATACATCTTGTGCCACACCCTTGCCAAGGTAATAGCATTCTGCCACGTTGTAGCAGCCATAGATGTCGCCCAACTCGGCCGCTTTCATGTACCAGTCAAACGCCACAGACAAATCTACCGCCACACCGATGCCACGCATATAGCATACCCCAAGGTTGTTCATCGACTTCGGGTCGCCTTCGTAAGCCCCCTTGCGGTAGGCCTGCAATTTCTCACGGTCTTTCTGCATCTTTTCGGCAAAGGTAATGGTTTTCCCGCAATTATCATACAAAAACGATAAAATTTGTTCATAGTTGTTCCGTGTTGTCTGATGATAAAACCATTGCCTTGAGTTGTCCAGTGTTGTCTGGTAAAAAACAATCAAGACGATTTTTTTCTTCCTATTTGTATCTTTTCTCGCGATAATTACCTAATTTTGTACCCAAATTGTATAATCTTATCAAGTCAACTATCTTACAACGATGAAAAAAACGGTTTTATTTCTGCTGACAATCTTGATGGCAGGCATGTCTAAAGCACAGACAACTGTAGCACCCGATGCCACAGGCATGGAGCAGACAGCCCCGGAATGGGCAAAACAAGTAGTCATGGGCTGGAACCTCGGCAACTCGCTTGAGAGTGAGAGAAACGAGACGGCTTGGGGTAACCCGAAAACCACCAAGGCGATGATTCAATATGTCCATGAGGCGGGATTCAATGGCATACGCATTCCCGTCAGATGGATGGACCATGTCATCGACCAGTCCACTATGGCCGTTGACCCCACATGGATGGCCCGGGTGAAAGAAATTGTGGACTGGGCGCTCGAAGAGAATATGTATGTCATCATCAATTCTCACCACGAGGCATGGTACGACCGCAACCCCTATTACGACAAACAGGAGGAGAACAATCAAAAACTGGGGGCTCTTTGGACCAATATCGCTACCGAGTTCCGCGACTACGACAGCCGACTGCTTTTCGCCGGAACCAATGAGATAACGGTCAACTGGAGTGCGCCCACCACTGAGCAACAGGCCGTTCAGAATAGTTACAACCAAACCTTTATCGATGCGGTAAGGGCTACAGGAGGCAAGAATTATTTCCGCAACCTTGTTGTGCAGACGTTTGCGTGCAGCCCCTACCATGGACTCAACGGATTCACCATTCCGAATGACCCTGTCGAGGGACACCTCTGCGTGGAGTTCCATTACTACGATCCCTATGACTACTGCGGAAGCTGTAAATATTACTATTGGGGTAATGCCTATAAGGATAAAGGCCCCATCATCGCCAACAGCACCGAACAGACCATCACACAATTGTTCAACCGCATCCAAAACACTTGGGGAAGCAAAGGCCTCGGCATCGTTATAGGCGAGTATGGAGTGTCTTGCCATTATACCAATGACGACAAAGATACGCAGATGGAGAACATGCAATATTACCTGACTTGTCTCGTCAGCGAGGCGAGAAAGCATGGCTTCGCTGCTTTCGCTTGGGATAACAATGTGTTCGGCAACGGCGAGGAGAAGTTTGGCATTTTCCGTCGCACGTCAAGCGGTATGTCGGTCGGCAACACCTATTTCCTGAGAGGAATCACCGAAGGTGCCGGTGCTGAGTATGTGGAACCCGTCACACCTGGACCAGAAGACAATCCCGACGGGGTGACCTTCTGGGAAGGCGACGAGATGCTGGA
>JAEEGL012200366.1_pt1 | contig 10785 bp, 8 predicted proteins | sample 9134231 | NCBI WGS metagenome assembly JAEEGL01 (sample SAMN16246548, study PRJNA631951) | gut metagenome | biome: gut microbiome; feature: rumen; material: fiber-attached | host: Bos | place: Iran: Karaj | collected 2018-10
AAATGCAGACGCTCCCGATTTTGAATTCACGAGAGGACTTTATTACAGAGGTGTTGAATAATGGTAAAGGTTAAAATCAAAAAGCTTAACGAAAATGCAAAAATACCCGCCAGAGCAACAGAAGGCTCGGCAGGGGCGGATTTGTATGCCGTTTGCGAGTGCGAAAGCATCGAAATTGCGCCTCACGAAACAAAACTTATTCATACCGGACTTGCGTTTGAAATTCCCGACGGATATGTCGGTCTTGTGTTTGCAAGAAGCAGCCTCGGTACAAAGAGGGGACTCGCTCCCGCAAATAAGGTCGGCGTAATTGACTCGGATTACAGAGGCGAGGTAATGGTATCGCTTCACAACCATACAAATGAAACTCAGCAGATAGATAACGGCGAAAGAATTGCTCAGATGGTAATTGTGCCGTTTTTAAAAGCCGAATTCGACCTCTGCGACGAGCTTGACAGCACCGAAAGAGGCGCAGGCGGTTTCGGTTCATCGGGTAAAAAATAATGAAAAAGAAGATTATCGCAATAGTAATGCTTGTTGCGGCAACGCTGCTGCTCATAGCAAAATGGAGCGATTTCGGCTACCTTGCAAGAGCCTTCAGAGGTCTTGGACCCTTATCGTATCTTATGATACTGCTTATGTGCGCATTTGTCGGGCTGAATATCTTTTCACGCAGGCTTTCGGTTGAAGAGTCAAAGGCGCCCATAGCGCTCAACGCCCTGTCCTATGCAGGTATGGCGGCAGTTTTGGCTGCTATGGCGTTTGCGGGCATAAAGTATGAAAATACGGTTGCGGGACAGCAGGTGTTAAAAGGCGGAATACTCGGCTTTATAATCGGTCTGATGGCTTTAATCGGGTGTTTTATTTACGAAAAAATAAGAGAGATTACCGACTGAACGGAGCGTTTTACCCGTTCTTGACAAAATATATTATACTTTGATATTATATAATATACGGTTGTTTAATATTATTATTGTGAAATTTGTATTCGGAGGAAAATGATGTTAGCCGAAAATTTGTGTATGGGTTGTATGAAGGAAATAGGCAACGCCAAGCAGTGTCCCTATTGCGGATTCCACAGAGATACGCCTCAGATTACGCCTTATCTGCCTTTGCAGACCGTTATTTCGGAACGCTACATAATCGGCAAGGTGCTCTCATCCGGCGGAGACGGCGTTACATATATGGGTTGGGACTTACAGACTCAAACTCCCGTTACAATCCGTGAATTTTTACCGCAGGAGCATGTTAAAAGGCTTTACGGCACGGCGGAGGTTACTGTCAACAAGGGCTCGGAGCTGCCGTTTTTTGACGGCTGCAAGGCTTTTCTTGAGCTTTGGAGAAAGCTCGCAAGAGGCAGGGATTTGCAGGGACTCATTCCCGTGCTTGATATAGTTGAAGAGAATAATACCGCCTATGCAATTTCAGAATATCTTGAAACCATCACTTTGAGGGATTTCCTTTTAAAGAGCAGAACCGGTTATCTTTCATGGGACAGATTAAAGTCAATTCTGATGCCGCTGCTTACTACAATTTCAGCGCTTCACTCCATGGATGTTTACCATCTCGGCATTTCGCCGACCACACTTGTTCTCGGCAGAGACGGCAAGCTGAGACTTACCGGCTTTATGATTAACGAGGCCCGTTGCTGCAATACAAAATTCAATGCCGAGCTTTATGCCGGCTATGCCGCAGTTGAGCAGTATTCGTATATTGAGGACACGGGCGCATGGACGGATGTCTATGCAATAGCAGGCGTAATTTACCGTTCGCTTATAGGCAGCACGCCGGTTGACGCAAATGAGAGAATTACCAATGACAAGCTGATGATTCCTCCGAAATTTGCAGAGGTTTTGCCCGCTTATCTTATTTCGGCGCTCGACCATGCAATTATGATTGAGCCTGCCGACAGAACAAACAGTATTGACGAGCTGCGTGAGGAGCTTTCGGGTTCGCCGAGCACTATGGCGGCTTCAAATCAGATTAAAGAGCCCGAGCCTTCAAAGACTACCGACGAAGAATTGCTCGAGCGCAAACGCCTTGAAAGAATTGCTGTCAGAGAGCAGCACAAGCAGCAGCAGATTAAAATGATGCTCATTACCTTTGCAATTGTTCTCGGCATCGGGCTTATCGGACTCGGCAGCTATCTCGGCTATAATCATTTCAAGGAAAATCCGAAGGAAACAACTACAGCGGCTTCCGTTTCCGAACTTATCGAGGTGCCCGATTTTGTCGGACAGAATTATTCAAGAATTACGGGCGACGCCGTTCAGCAGTCCCGTTTCAAATTCACACCGAGCTATGAATATTCCGACACGGTTGAGTCAGGCTTTATTATTTCACAGAATCTTGAGGTCGGCTCTCAGGTTGAAAAGGGTTCGGAAATCAAGCTTGTTGTCAGCAAGGGAATTGAATATGTTGTTCTGCCTGATGTTACGGGCTCCGATTATCAGGTAGCGCTTGAAACGCTTACTCAGGCGGGCTTTGTCTGCAAAAAGGTTGAAAAGAACAATGACGGCAGCCATACTCCAGACGAGGTTGTTGCGCTGACTCCCGAAGCAGGCGGCACATATCAGAAGGGCAAAGAGATTTATGTTCAGGTTTGGGGACCCGCTCCGACAACGACCACCACAACAACAAAATCTCTTGCGGATGTAATAAATGACGGACTGAATCTTTTACCGTAAGTTTTATGTTATAATGTTATAAAAGAAAAAGCACTTGCATGATGCAAGTGCTTTCTTTGTTGTGCGATTTGAATTACATGCAGGTGTAGCCGCCGTCAACGGGAAGATTTACGCCTGTTACATAGCTTGAAGCCTTTGAAGCAAGGAACAGAGCAGCTGTATCAAGCTCGCCCTCTTCACCGTATCTCTCAAGCGGAATCATTGTCTTTGCGTTCTGCTGGAAGAAATCGGAATTAAGAGTGTCTCTTGTAAGATCTGTGTAGAAATAACCGGGGCAGATTGAGTTAACTGTAATGCCGTATTTGCCCCATTCTGCTGCGAGAGCTCTTGTAAGGTTAACAACGCCGCCCTTTGCTGCGTGATAGGGTGAAGAGCCGGCAATCTTGTTGCCTACAAGACCGTACATTGAAGCGATGTTGATGATTCTGCCGTACTTAGCGGGAATCATAGCCTGCTTTGCAACTGCACGCGCAACCTTGAATGTGCCGAAAAGGTCAATTCTGAACTCGTCATTGAACTGATCGTCGGTGATGTCCTCAGCGGGAGCAACTGCGCCTGTGCCTGCGTTGTTGATAAGAATATCAATTCTGCCGAAGTGCTCAATAGCCTTTTTAACTGTTTCGTTAACAACATCTGTGTCTGTAATGTCGCAGCGAAGACCGATAGCATCAACGCCGAACTCTGCTTTGAGATCTGCGCAAACCTTGTCAAGCATTTCCTGACGGCGGGCAACTGCAACGATATTGCAGCCCTGACTTGCAAGAGCCTTAGCCATCTGAACGCCGAGACCTGTCGAGCAGCCTGTAACAAGAGCTACCTGACCTTTTAAATCGAAATAATTGCTCATAATAATACAACCTCCAAAATGTTTTATTTGCCATATTATTATAATTGTTCGGCAAACAATAGTCAATAAGACAAGTGAATTTTTGTTAAAAAATTAACAAAATACTTGCAATTATCGAAAATGTGAGTTAATATATAAGTTACCTATTTAACAAACCCGGAGAGTGATTTTGTGGAAAACTTAATTTGGCTTGCGCCGATATTTGCTGTGCTTGCGCTTGTTTTTGCATTTGTAAAGATTGTACTTGTTTCAAAGCAGGACGCAGGAACGGAAAGAATGAAGGAAATATCGAAGGATATTGCTGACGGCGCAAAAGCGTTTTTATTTTCCGAATATAAAATACTTGTTATATTCGTAGCGGTGCTTCTTGTGCTCATAGGTCTGTTCATCAGCTGGAAAACAGCTCTTTGCTTCCTTATCGGTGCGCTGTTTTCTGTCTGCGCAGGTTATCTCGGTATGGATGTTGCGACAAAGGCTAATGTGCGTACCGCAAACGCAGCAAGAACAGGCGGAATGAACAAGGCTCTGTCGGTTGCCTTCTCGGGCGGCTCGGTAATGGGCATGTGCGTTGTAGGCTTAGGTCTTTTAGGCTGTGCGCTTATCTACATAATCACTAAAGACGTTGAAATATTAACAGGTTTTTCACTCGGCGCTTCGTCAATAGCTCTTTTCGCAAGAGTAGGCGGAGGAATATATACTAAAGCTGCCGATGTCGGCGCTGACCTCGTAGGCAAGGTTGAGGCGGGCATCCCCGAGGACGACCCGAGAAACCCTGCCGTTATAGCAGACAATGTTGGCGACAATGTAGGCGATGTTGCCGGTATGGGCGCAGATTTGTTTGAAAGCTATGTCGGTGCTCTTGTATCGGCTCTGACTCTCGGAATATCCGTAAAGGGCGCATTTGAGGGCGCAGGCGCAGTTTATCCGCTTGTGCTTGCAGCCTGCGGAATTTTTGCGGCAATTATTGCAACCTTCTTTGTAAGGGGCTCAGACAAGGCAAATCCCCACACGGCGCTTAAAACGGGTTCGTATGTTTCCGCTGCTCTTGTAACGGTTGCGGCGTTTGTATTGGGCAAGCTGTTCTTTAACAGCTTCAATCAGGCTATTGCAATAGTAACAGGTCTGGTAGTAGGACTTATAATAGGTATCTCAACCGAGATTTACACCTCAGGTGACTATAAATATGTAAAAAGAATTGCGCATCAGTCCGAAACGGGCGCTGCTACAACCGTTATCAGCGGTATGGCAGTCGGTATGCGCTCCTCGGTAGTGCCGATAGTTTTAATCGGCGTAGGCATTTTCATAGCTTACAGATTTTGCGGACTTTTCGGCATAGCGCTTGCGGCTGTCGGCATGCTTTCCACTACGGGCATAACCGTTGCGGTTGACGCTTACGGACCTATTGCCGACAATGCCGGCGGTATTGCGCAGATGAGCGGTCTTGATGAGTCCGTCAGAAAGATTACCGACAAGCTTGACGCAGTGGGCAACACCACGGCGGCTATGGGTAAGGGCTTTGCAATAGGCTCGGCGGCTCTTACGGCTCTTGCTCTTTTCTTCAGCTATGCTCAGGCGGTTAAAATCAATTTCAGCGAGCTTTCCGGCGAGGGCGGAATGAGCATACTCAATTACAGAGTTACAATAGGACTTCTTGTAGGCGGTATGCTTCCGTTTATTTTCTCGGCTCTTACAATGGATTCCGTTTCAAAGGCGGCAAACAAGATGATTGAAGAGGTACGCCGTCAGTTTAAGACGATTCCCGGCATTATGGAAGGCAAAGGCAAGCCCGATTATAAATCCTGCGTTTCAATTTCAACGGTTGCGGCGCTCAAGGAAATGCTTGTACCGGGCGTAATGGCTGTTCTCGTTCCGCTTGCAGTGGGAATTCTGCTCGGCGTTGAGGCTCTCGGCGGTATGCTTGCAGGCGCACTTGTTACGGGCGTATTGCTTGCAATATTTATGTCGAATGCGGGCGGCGCATGGGACAACGCAAAGAAATACATTGAGGACGGCAACAACGGCGGCAAGGGCTCAGAGGCTCACAAGGCTGCGGTTGTAGGCGACACGGTAGGCGACCCGTGCAAGGACACATCAGGTCCGTCAATCAATATTCTTATTAAGCTTATGACGGTTGTGTCGCTTGTTTTCGCACCGATTTTCCTTAAATTCGGCGGAATATTATAATTAAATAACTGTTTAATAAAAATACCCGGTATTCTTCGGAATATCGGGTATTGCTTATGCGGTTTTGTTGTGCTATTATGAAATAAACAATTGTTAATTTTGCCGTAAGGGGTGTTAATATGTCAGTAAAATCAGCAGCATATCCAAATCCTCAGTTTGCAAGAGAAAGATGCGAAATTCTCAACGGTCTTTGGGATTTCGGCTTTGAAAAGGCGAGACTCGGCTTTAAGTATTCAAAGGATGAGACAAGAGCGCTCGAAATTCAAAAAAAGGGCAGCTACACTCATAAAATCAGCGTGCCCTTCTGTATTGAAAGCAAGCTTTCGGGCATAGGCTATACGGATTTTGTAAATCTTGTCTGGTACAGAAAAAAGGTTGAAATCAAAAAGGACGGCGGCAGGGTGTTTCTTCGCTTCGGTGCGGCAGATTATCTTACAACCGTGCTCGTAAACGGCAAACTTGCCGGCAGGCACAGGGGAGGTTATACTTCCTTCGGATTTGACATAACAGAGCTTGCGGTTGAAGGCGAAAACGAGATTTTCGTGCTCTGTGAGGACAATGTTAAGGACCCGATGACGCCCCGTGGCAAGCAGTCCGAAAAAAGAGAAAGCCACGGCTGCGATTACACAAGAACAACGGGCATATGGCAGACGGTTTACCTTGAATACACACCCGAAAACTATATCAGAAGCTTTAAGGTTTATCCCGATTACGAGGATTGCTCGGTTACTGTGCGTGTTGATTTTGAAGGCGTTGCGGATTTCAGATGTCAGGCATATTTTGACGGAAAACCCGTAGGTCTTGCAGAGAGCAAAAATGCCTGCTCTTCCAAGCTCTATAAAATGGCTCTTTCCGAGAAACAGCTCTGGGAGGTCGGCAACGGCAGACTTTATGAGCTTGAACTCTGCTTCGGAGACGATACTGTTATGAGCTATTTCGGCTTGCGTAATGTAAGGCTTGACGGCTTTAAATTCCTTCTCAACGGTAAAAGCGTTTTTCAGCGTCTTGTGCTCGATCAGGGATTTTATAAGGACGGGATTTACACCGCACCCGATGACAGTGCGCTTGTAAATGACATAGAAATAAGTATGGCTCTCGGCTTTAACGGGGCAAGGCTGCATCAGAAGGTATTTGACCCGAGATTTTTATACCACGCCGACAGACTCGGCTATCTTGTATGGGGAGAATATGCTAACTGGGGACTTGACTTTTCTTCAAAGGAAAGCGTTGCCGTGTTCCTCGGCGAGTGGAAGGAAGCTGTTGAAAGAGATTTCAATCACCCTGCGCTCATAGGCTGGTGCCCGTTCAACGAAACATGGGACTATGACGGCAGACCGCAGTATGACGGATTGCTTTTGACAGTATATGAATACACAAAGAGCGTCGATTTCACCCGCCCGTGCATTGACACAAGCGGCAACTTCCATGTAAAGACGGATATTTACGATTTGCATGATTACAGCTATGACACGGAATTTTTCAGAAACAATTACGACCGCTTTGTAACTGACGGCGAACTTTACGAGCATGTGCTCAATGACAATCCCGGCAGACAGAAGTACGGCGGCGAACCCGTATTTATGAGCGAATACGGCGGAATAAAATGGGAGTCCGACAAAGAGATTAAATCATGGGGCTACGGCGAGGATGTCAAAACTCCCGAGGAATTTGCCGAGCGTTATTGCGGACTTACGGACGCTCTTGTGCAAAATGAAAAAATACTCGGTTTCTGCTACACTCAGCTTTACGACATTGAGCAGGAGCAGAACGGACTTTATACCTATGACAGGGAAAAGAAGTTTGATGATGAGATTTACGAAAAAATCAAAGCCGTAAATACACAGAAAGCGGCTATTGAAGAAAATTAAAAAACGGATTAACAGCAGTAAAAAGCAGACCTGAAAAGGTCTGTTTTTTGTTATATACAAATCGGGGTTTGCAGAGGTCTGCGACCTCTGATTCGGAATGCGAAATGCGGAATTCGGAATTGTTGTGGGGAAGCTTCGCTTGAGAACATTTTAATTGTTATTGCATACATCTTACTGTGTGTAGGGCGGCTTGCCCTCAAGCCGCCGCCAAGTTATGCTGTAAACTAACGGCGGGGTGTGGGCACCCCGCCCTACAAACAAACTTCAATGTATTACAAATTCGTAGGGGCGATTCACGAATCGCCCGTAATTATTTAAACAAATCGGAGTTTGTCGAACCGTAGGGGCGACCATCGGTCGCCCGCCAAATGTGCGGTAAACCACCGGGCGAGCAATGCTCGCCCCTACGAATAATCATATATACAAACTCAAATTTGCTTAATTATAACGGTAATGTTTATAACAATTCGGACTTCACAAATTGTTTACAAATATTTGGGAATAATTACTTGACAAAATGCAAAAATATAATTAAAATTGATTATGTTAGCACTCGGAAGCGTTGAGTGCTAAACGGTGCTAAAAAACGAAAGGCGGTGTGAAAATGGAAATGACCGAGAGAAAAAATAAAATACTCGCAGCCATAGTTGAACGGTATATTCAGACCGGTGAGCCCGTTGGCTCCAAGGCGCTTGTTGACTCGCTCGGCGTTTCGGTTTCCTCTGCCACAATCAGAAATGAGATGGCTGACCTTATTGATATGGGCTATCTTGAACAGCCGCACACCTCGGCCGGCAGAATCCCCTCGACAAAGGGTTACCGATATTATGTTGAAAATCTTATGACGGCTTACGATATGTCGCCTGCGGAGAAAAACATAATCAGCCATAAGCTCAGGGAGTCGGCGGGCGAGCCGCAGTCGGTGCTTGAAACAGCAGGAAACATTCTTGCCGACATGACAAACTGCGCCGCAATTTCAACAACTCCCGCAGACGCAGAGGCGGTTGTAAAAAGAATTGAATTAGTACCCATAGGAACGCATACGGCAATGGTTGTAATGCTCACCTCGTTCGGAATACTCAAAACAAAGGTGTGCAGAACAGATGCCGAAATCACAATAGATATAGCGGAAGCCTTTTACAATATCACCAAGCAGAATTTTGTAGGCAAGCCTGCCTCGGAAATCACAATAGCGAGAATTCAGACGCTTGCTCTCTCGCTGGGTGAAAAGGCGCTGATTATGACTCCGCTTCTTGTAGCTCTTACCGAGCTTTCGAAGATGACCGAAAAAACAGAAATGCTTTTAAAAGGGCAGACAAATCTTTTCGGGCATAAAGAATTTGAGTCAAATGCGCTTGAGCTTATGGAGTTTTTAAGACGCTCCGAACCGCTTAACACAATATTTGACTCGTCTGACAAAAATGTCGGCGCAGCGCCAAGCGTGGTAATAGGCAACGAAAACATTTTCAAGGAGCTGCAAAACTCCACAATGATTTTTTCACGCTATTCCATAGGCGGCAACGCCAAAGGTTCAATAGGAATTATCGGTCCTACAAGAATTGATTATGCAAGGCTTATTCCGAGCATCAAATACCTTACGGATGTTGTCGGAATAATTCTTTCGGATAATATGGAGGATTAAAATGGCTAAGAAGGAAAAAGAAAACAAACAGCCTGAAAACGAAGCTGTTGAAAACGAAGCGGCTCAAACAGAGCAGACTGTTGAAGCAGAAAAAGAGCCGACAGCGCTTGAGAAGGCGGAACAGCTTTTGAAGGAAGCAAACGACAAATTCCTTCGTACGCTTGCAGAGTACGACAATTTCCGCAAACGCTCGCAAAAGGAAAAGGAAGCGGCGTTCGGAGATTCAAAGGCGTCGGTACTCGCAGAGCTGCTGCCTGTTATGGACAATTTCGAGAGGGCGGTCAGCAACAAGGACGCTTCGCTTGAAGATTATCAGAAGGGAATTGATATGATTTTCGGTCAGTTCAATGACATCTTCGCAAAGCTCGGCGTTGAAGCCTTCGGCGAAAAGGGAGACGAATTTGACCCGAACATACACAATGCGGTAATGCACATAGAGGATGAAAACGAAAAAGAAAATACTGTTGTTGATGTATTCTCAAAGGGTTACAGATTAGGCGACAGAATTTTGCGGCCTGCAATGGTCAAGGTTGCAAATTAAAATAAAAAAATAAACTTATAAATAATCTTACGGAGGTAAATATTATGGGAAAAGTAATAGGAATTGACTTAGGTACAACAAATTCATGCGTAGCAGTTATCGAGGGCGGCGAGCCTGTTGTTATCGCTAACGCAGAGGGCGCAAGAACAACACCGAGTGTTGTTGCTTTCTCAAAGTCAAATGAAAGAATGGTAGGTCAGGTTGCCAAAAGACAGGCAATCACCAATCCCGACAGAACAGTTTCTTCAATCAAAAGACACATGGGTTCCGATTACAAGGTAACTATTGACGACAAGGCTTATACACCGCAGGAAATTTCAGCTATGATTCTTGCAAAGCTGAAGTCAGACGCAGAGGCTTATCTCGGCTCAAAGGTTACCGAGGCTGTAATCACTGTTCCCGCATACTTTACAGACTCACAGCGTCAGGCAACAAAGGACGCAGGTAAAATTGCCGGTCTTGAGGTTAAGAGAATTATCAACGAGCCGACCGCTGCAGCTCTTGCATACGGCATTGATAAGGAAGAGGACCAGAAGGTTATGGTTTACGACCTCGGCGGCGGCACATTTGATGTATCTATTATCGAAATGGGCGACGGCGTTCAGGAAGTTCTCGCAACCGCAGGTAATAACCGTCTGGGCGGCGACGATTTCGACCAGAGAATTATCGACTGGCTTGCAGACGAATTCAAAAAGGAGCAGGGCATAGACCTTCGCTCAGATAAAATGGCTATGCAGAGATTAAAGGAAGCTGCAGAGAAAGCTAAGATTGAGCTTTCGGGCGTAACAACCTCAAATATCTCACTTCCCTTCATCACAGCAGACGCAACAGGCCCCAAGCACCTTGAAACAACTCTTACAAGAGCAAAGTTCAATGAAATGACGGCAGACCTTGTTGAAGCAACAATGGGACCCGTTCGTCAGGCTCTTTCGGACTCCGGACTTAAGACATCAGACCTTAACAAAATCCTTATGGTAGGCGGTTCTTCAAGAATTCCCGCAGTTCAGGAAGCTATC
>JAEEGL012239426.1_pt1 | contig 10785 bp, 10 predicted proteins | sample 9134231 | NCBI WGS metagenome assembly JAEEGL01 (sample SAMN16246548, study PRJNA631951) | gut metagenome | biome: gut microbiome; feature: rumen; material: fiber-attached | host: Bos | place: Iran: Karaj | collected 2018-10
CCTGCTTGATATTGAAGTTCTTGGTAAGCAGGATGGTATAAGCCATATCATAGGTAAATTTGATGTCGCTCTTAGCCTTGGGCTCCTCACTACCCTCGCTCTGCTCGGACTCATCGCCGATGGTAAGATCCATCTCTTCACCGCGGAAGAACTTCTGGCATCCCTTTAAGATCTCCAAAAGTCCGGCACCACCTGAGTCCACAACGCCTGCCTGCTTCAGAACCGGAAGCATCTCCGGAGTCTGATCCAGTACTTCCTGTGCATGGACAAGAACTGCATCGATAAACTCGCCCATATCAGCGTTATTATCAAATTCTCTGGCCTTTTCATAAACGCCCTTGGAAACCGTCAGGATGGTACCTTCCGTGGGCTTCATAACTGCCTTATAAGCACTCTCAACGGCTTTGTCAAAGGATTCCACCAGATCCTCAACGGTGATATCCCCTTCCACGTTTTTCAGAATTCTGCACATTCCTCTGAAAAGCTGGGAAAGGATTACACCGGAGTTTCCTCTTGCGCCTCGAAGTGAGCCTGAGGACATAGCCTTGCAGATCTCCTTTAAGGGAGCATTTTCCGGCAGAGCAGCCACTTCTCTGGCCGCGGACATTACCGTTAATGTCATGTTGGTTCCGGTATCTCCGTCGGGAACGGGAAATACGTTCAGTTCATTTACATATTCCTTTTTGGCATCCAGATTCTTTGCGCCTGCAAGGAACATATCCCTGAACAGTTTGGCATCAATAGCATTAGACACTTCTTTCTTCCTCCTTAATCAATCACCTTAACGCCTTCCACGTAGATATTGATCTTCTCTACGGGAAGTCCGGTAAACTCTTCTACTTTAAACTTCACGGTGCTGATCAGAGTCTCCGTAACTGCCTTGATATTGACACCATAAGCAATGATCAGATGAAAATCCAAATGAAGCTTTTCGCCGCTTTTCTTTACATTCACACCGGCGGACAGATTTTCCTTTTTCAACAGGCGAACAATTCCGTCTGCCATATTGGCATTGGCCATACCCACGATACCGAAGCATTCATTTGCAACGCTTCCCGCAAAATCTGCAATAACCTCGGAGCTGATAGACACATTTCCGAGATGGGTATTCAAAGATGTTTTCATACCGTTACCTCCTGGACGGACCCTTTTTTCGGGCCTATTTTGTGTGTTCAAAGATTTGCTAAATCTATTGGTCTGAAGACAGACACATACAAAGTATATTATAGCATTTTTTGGTAAAAATGGAATAGGTTTTTAAGAAATGAAAATTTCTCTTGCATTAGACACTAACTTCTGTTAATATATTCGTGTTGTGACTTTGAAGAATAATTGGCCGAGGAGGTGTTTATCGTGGCAAAATGTGATATTTGTGGCAAGGGAGCGCATTTCGGAAACAATGTCAGCCATTCCCATAGAAGATCCAATCGTATCTGGCACTCAAATGTAAAGAGCGTTAAGTGCGTAGTTGGCGGCTCTAACAAGACGCTTCATGTTTGTACTTCCTGCCTTCGCTCCGGTAAGGTTGAGCGTGCATAAAGATCAAATTTGATGATTGAAAAAGGAATCCCAAGCGGATTCCTTTTTTGTGCTCTTTTTTACACTCTTCGCTTTCTCTTTGCTCTTTTACAGGAATGCCTTGCGGATCCTGTCATACTCCTGGTTGATCCTCTGCAAAATGTACTTATCCCCGTCGGTATTGTCGGGATGATAGATCTTAATGAGCTCCTTATAGCGCTTCTTCATAGCCAAAGGATGATGCACTCCCTTGAAAAACAGGTATTCTCCGGCATTTGCCTCAAACTGGGCATTGGAAAAGTTCTCGGATTCCTTATAGAATTTCTTGCGGTACTCATAAGCTCTCTTCTGAGCCTCGAATTCCTTTTTATCCTCTGCCAGTCTGGCAAAGCCCATTTCCAAAACCTTGTATTTTTGGTCGAAAAGCCGTCTGTCCTCGTTGAGCTTCTTCTGGGACAGATCGATCTGGCCTCTCCAGTCCCGCATTTCCTTGCGAAACTCTTCCTTTTCGGCTTCAAATTTCTTAAGGTCCTCTTCCAGCTTCTGTTCCTGCTTCTTTAAAGCATCCGCTTCTTCCTTCAAAAGCTTTCCGGCTTTTGCAACCTCCGCCCGAAGTCCCTCAAGGCGCATATTCTCTTTAAAGAGCCACTGCTTGATATCGTCGTTGGGATCGGACTCTTTTTCCTGCTCCGTCTCTTCCTCTTTCTGATTGCCGGCGAAGATCTGCGCCGTCCGCTCTGCAGCGGAAACATATCCCTGGTCTGATGGATCCTTGTGGTCGGATGCAGATTCCTGCAAATCCATTCCCGCGCCAAGACGCTGATTCCCGGATTTATCTTTTTCTATACCGGCATTTGCATTGGAACTCGGAGCCCCATATGCAGCTGCGTCGTTCTTAGATGTGTCGGCACCCGTAGTAGTATGACCTTTTTTCTTAGCATCTACAGACGCACCGGAAGAATCTGCCCCCATGCCTGTCATGGCCGAGAAGGCAGCCATCATCTCATCTCCGGAAAAAGGTCCGTCTGCAATGGCGGCGTTGGCCGTCTTTTCCCAAATGGGTGCATCCTGATTTCCGGACTGCTTATGCATTTTCACCAGATCCTCAAAATCCAGATCCTCAGCCTCGTTCTTGGGAAGCTGCCGGAATATGGTCTTTCGGATCTCATCCTTCCAGTCCATCATGTTAAGTTATCCTTACAGGTAAGACTCCGTGGTTGAATCAGCGGGGAAAGCAGCCTCTTTTGCCGCATCATCAGAAGGCATAGGCTCTTTGTCTGTGGTGAGTCTGTCAACGAGATCCGGAATGGCATCGATGATCTTTACGATGTTGTTCTGATCCTTGATGTTAACCAGCTTGGTCTGTCCGTTCTTGATCACCAGAACAGCGCTGGGAGACATCTTTCCTGTCATACCGCCGAAGCCGCCGTTGCTCTTTTCTCCGGCGTTGGCGCCTGCACCGATTCCGAAGGATACATCCACCAGCGGAATGATGATTGCATCACCGATGGTGGTGGGCTGTCCTACCACGGTCTTAGCTGACAGAAACCCGTCCATTCCCTTTGTCAAAGAATTGATGACCTCTGTAAAATTGTTGTTCATACCTTACCTCCTGTGTATGTTAATGCATTTCGTCCTGCACTGTTTGTATTGCTTTCTTAAAGTTCTTAACATCTTTATCAATGAAGTACAGCCAAGCCGCCGGAACAAAGATATAAAGCCTGATGCGCCCCTTCAACCATCCATCTGCTTCCATCCGCTTGTTCTCAAAATCCGGCTCCAGCACCACATGCTTGCCGATGAAGGGATAAAACATCCCATATAAAATGCCATAGTATCCGGCGATCTGTCCGGTGGTGGCAATATCCTCCATACCGGCTGTAATCTTCACATGTCCCTTTTTCGGGCAAATGGACTTCAAAATACGGATGACACATTTCTTGATCTTTACAAGGGCCCTCCCCGTGTAATCCTTATCCTTGACCCAAAGCACTCTGCGGTAAATGCGCATGCCCTTTCGCAGCTTCTTTTTCACCGATTCCGTCTTCTCATAGGTCAGATCCGGCAACTTATCCATCTTGTCCATGAGCTCGCAAAGCTTATCCAGGGCCTTTGCCACATTATCAGGCATTGCCAGGGCAATGAGCCGGATGGTTTCCAGAAGGGCTTTCTTTTCCTTCTCTTTTTTAGCAGCCTCATCCTCAGCGCCAGATTTTGTACCGGCATTATCACTTGCCGCGGCACTTGCCTGCTCTGTCTTGGCTTCTTCCAGCTCCTGTTTTAGCTCTGCTTCCAGCTGGGCGATTTCATCTTCCACGCTGCCCTTTTTCTTTTTCCCGAAAAGTCCTGATTTCTTACCGGACTTTGCTTCTTTTGCAGCCTTCTTAGCCAGCTTTTTCTCTTTTTTGATCCGGGCCGTTTCCTTTTCCTCCTCCGTAGGGAAGAAATTCATGATCCGGATTCCCAGGATCCTGACGCCGCCCTCCAGTCTTACCTTTGAGGGCTTGTGTCCCTCGGTATCCTCCGGCACGGCAGTTTTCTGCGTCTTGCCCCCTGCCTTTTTAGGATCTTCCGGGGGATTGAGCCTTACCTTCACCGAAACCAGAGGAAAAAGGTATTTCACCCAGGCCTGTGCATGTGGCTCCTGCTCCTGTTTATAGTCCCCGGATAGGCTGTATCGGATGGGTACAAAGAGGATCAACAATAGGAGCAAAACCAAAATCCCCAGGATCACCAGCAGGATTATCCCTATGATTTTTAAAATCGTCAGTATCACTGCCATAGATCAAAATCTCCGAAACAGCGTCGCTTTTTCCGCTTCCAGTTCCTCTTTAAACTCGGTTTTCTGATAGCGGTCGGAAAAATGCATATAGATCTGTCCCGAAAGCTCTGCTGCACTTTGCCAGCCCTTGGCGATACCCAGAAGATAAAGATCCTTTTTCGGATAACGCTTTTGCTTCAGCATTCCCGTATGGATGATATCAAACTGATCCTGTCCGCCATTTAAGCAGATCAGGTAGATGTCCAGCTGACCGATATTCATCCAGAGCTTTCGCAATATCTTTTTTTTCTGAGACGCTACGGTCTCATCCGTAAACAGACTTCGATACAGATACATGTTTTTCCTTTAGAAAGAAAAGAGAAGGCAAGCCTCCTCTTTAATAATACTTTTTCGAGCCCCACAGATTGTTATGCTTCAGATCCAGATACTGAGAAAAGGCCTGCTCAAGGATCTGTTTCTCATTGGGGAACTTTAACAGATGATAGGCTTCATGATACTTGTAATATCCGGAATCCACAAAGAACTCTTCTCTTTGCGGTTTGCTGTAATAGCTGTCCGACATCATCAGATACCAGTGCACGGTTTTGTTGATGGTATCTTCGGGTACCGTAAAGCTGTAGGAACTGTCACCGATGTACTTCATAATGACAGCCTTCGCACCGCTTTCCTCACTGACTTCACGAAGGGCGGTTTCCTTGTAATCCTCCCCCTCTTCAACCGTGCCCTTGGGCAGTACCCAGCCTTCATATTTATTTCTGATATTCTTATACAGCAGAAGGATCTTCCCACGAAAGATCACGACACCGCCGCAGCTCGTTGCTTCAATCATCTTTATTCCTTATTACCCGCAACCTTCTCGACTGCTGATGTGATCTCTTTTGCTTCAAAGGGCTTGGTGATAAATTCGTCTGCGCCTGCCTTGATACACTCCATAACCTTGTTTTTCTGGCCTGCTGCAGTTACCATGATCACCTTGGAATTCTTATCCAATGCCTTGATCATCTTCAGGGCTTCAACGCCATCCAGTACAGGCATTGTGATATCCATGGTCACAAGCTCCGGCTTTAAAGCCTGGAACTGCTGTACGCCCTCCTGTCCGTTGGTTGCTTCTCCTACGATCTCATGTCCGGCCTCTTCCAGGAGTCCGCGAAGCAGTTTTCTGGAAGTTCTGGAATCATCTACCATTAATATTTTTGCCATCTCATTAACCCTCCGTCTGAATCTCTTCTACCTGGAAATCGGAATCTATGGAAAGCACGAAGTTGAGTACCTGATGTCCCAGATGAATAGGGAATACAATAAACTCACTTCCGCTGAGTCTGCATCTGTTCTCATAGAATGCGGGTACCTGCATATCCACATCCACGCCTTCGTTAGAAAGCTGAGAAGCAAACATACCGTTGATACAGTTGATAAACTCGCCTACTGCATCCAGCGCATCCAGATCTACCCTCTCAAACTCTTCCTGAGCAAAGGGATTGGCGATCATCAAAAGTCCGTTCTTCACGCCTGCAAAACCGGCTTTGATGGAATGGTCTCCCTCTATGGGCTGCGTTGCAAAATTGTCTGCAACCAGTTCATTCACCATGTATGCCTTGGATACATATGCCGAGGAACTGATCAAACGAAGGAAGGTTCTGATGGCAATTCCGCAATGCTTAATGCCAAGCTCATTGTTTTCCGGCAGATACAGGGAGATCACCCGGTCGATATCTCCGCTGGTAAGATCATCCATCTCGCTGTCGGAAAAGCCTTCCGCAGATTTATAGCGCTCCAAAAGCATGTCAATCTCATCCAGATCCAGTAAATTCTTATCGATGAGCGTCTGTACGAACAGCATGTAGATATTGCCCTGTTTTTTCAAAAGGCGACCCACCTGCTCATCAGTAAGGTATCCCTTTTCCACAGCAATATCACCAAAGCGCTTGTCCATTACAGCCTGCAGCTTGTTGACTTCATCTGCCTGCTCTTTGGTCATTAATTTTTCCGTCACGGCAATCAATCCGAGCTTGACGCGTACCTGACTTTCCGCCTCGATCACGTCATCTAACTGATCCGGGGTCAAAAAGCCTGATGAAACCAAATAATTACCGAAGATCTGATCAAACATGCGATTTCCTCCTTTAGAGTTTATCTTTGCAATACCAAAATTAAGTATATCAAAAAAACCGCAAAAAAGATAGAAAAATCTTGAAAAATCAACTGTAATTTACTGGGGTGATCCCAAAAGTGCCGCATCAAAGATACGCTTTGCGATAGGCACGGCATATTCGCCGCCGGAGCCTGCTCCTTCCACGATGATGGTAACTGCCACCTGGGGATCCTCCACGGGGGCAAAACCCGTAAACCAGGCATGGGAATCGTCCTTGTTGGAGGAAAACTCCGCAGACCCCGTTTTACCTGCTGCGGTATAGCTGTCATTTATAAGCTTGGTGGCGGTTCCGCTCTTGACCACTTCGGTCATAAGGCCGGTTAAGAACTCTGCCTCCTCCTGAGTCATCATGGTTGCTTCATTCTGAGGAGCATAGCGTTTTACCACATTGCCCTTGGCGTTCTCAATATGATCCACCACATAGGGAGTCATGCATTTTCCCTGATTGGCAATGGCTGCCGTGATCATATTCAGCTGCAGAGGCGTCATCTGGGTATGTCCCTGGCCGATAACCGTCTGAAGCTTATCATCGGTACTGCTGCTTTCCGTCAAGGCAAATACCGACTGCTTGTAGGGAATCTTGGTCTTTAAGCAGCTGGCAAATAAAAGGCTCTGGCAGGTCTGATGCAGGGTCTCATAATCCAGCTGGGTTCCGATATTGGCAAAGGAGGAGTTACAGGACTTGGCAAAGCTCTTGGTAAAGTCCTCGCTGCCGTGGTTGGAGCCGTGATAACAACGGATGGTACTGCCCTCATAGTTGAACTTTCCGTTACAGTTATAGTGATAGCTCAGGGCCTTTTCCTTATCCTGTCTGTAATAAGCCAGGGCCGTTACGATCTTAAAAGTGGAACCCGGGGGATACACACCCTGGGTAGCACGGTTTAACAGCACCGAAGATTCGTCATCCTTTACCAGATCATCCCACAGATCCGCAATCTGGTTGGGATCAAAGTCCGGCTTGGATACCATGGCAAGCACCGCTCCCGTAGAGGGCTGGGTAATGATCACGGCACCGTTATAGACGCCAAGGGCATCATAGCAAACCTGCTGCAGATCCACGTCCAGGGTGGTTACGATATTATCTCCGGGATTCTTGGTCTCCGACAGCTCATTCTGGATCTTGTTTCCCAGAGAATCATGGGAAAAGATCATGTTCATATTCTCGGAATCCTCCACACCGGTTTTTCCCTTGGTGGAATATCCCACCACATGGCAAAAGAGATTGCGATAAGGGTATTCCCGGATCTCATCTCCGTTGACCTCGGTTTTGGTGTAGGCCAGCACCTTTTTATCCTTGGAAAGGATCATGCCCCGGATATTTTCCGCAGCCAAAAGCTCCTGCCTGGGATTGTAGGTGTTGTTGATGGCTTCCTGGGAATCGTTTTTCATATACAGCACGATGTTTGCGATCATTACAAGGATCAGTGCTGAGAAAAACAGGCTGGTCAATATGATCTCAAAGCGTCTGACTTTGATCTTGCTTACGGATAGCTCTGCGGCTTCCTGTTTTTTATTCCTCTTCATCTTCTTCATATTCCTCGTACAATCGTTCCTGGTTCCGGATGCCGTATAGGCCCTGGATCACGGAAAACAGCAGGATTGTAGATAGCACACTGCTTCCGCCGTAGCTTACCAGGGGCAAAGTCACACCCGTAAGGGGGATGAGCCTGGTACCGCCGCCGATGGTCAAAAATACCTGAAAGATATAGGTTACGCTAAGACCTATGGCAATATGTCGGTAGAAATCCTCTGCGATCCTGCCTGCCAGCTTCATACACATCAAAAAGGTGGAAAGGCACACCAGAATCAGAAAGATGGAAAACAGAACCCCCATCTCCTCTGCCACTGCTGAAAAGACGGAATCCTTTTCCACGTAAGGGATAGCCTTGGGGTTCCCCTGATAGATGCCCATTCCGAACCAGCCGCCGGTTCCGATGGCAAACAGTGACTGGGTTACCTGATATCCCGCATTATCAATATTCGTCCAGGGATCCAGCCAGGCTGTCACACGCACCCTGACGTGGGAGAACAGCTGATAACCCACCACCGACGCAATGGCACCGGACAAAAGCCCTGCCGCCAGATAGAAATAATTGTGGGTGGCAATAAAGATCATAAACAGATAGACCACGAAAAAGATCACCGCAGATCCAAGGTCTCTGGAAAGCACCAGCACCAGCACGTGAAGAGCCGCACAGATCCCGGATAAAAAGACCTGTTTAAACTCCGTGGATTTGGCCATCATACCCGCCACGAAGAACACAAACAAAAGCTTTACAAACTCCGAGGGCTGGAAGGTCACCCCTCCTAAGGTATAGGAAATATTGGAGCCGTTGGTAACGGCGCCCAAGATAAATACCACCGTCAAAGCCAGAAGACCAAGAGCCCCGTAAACCCAGGTAAGATAAGGCAAAAATACCAGCCGCTTGATCAGGCTCGGGATAAACAGGCCGATCACCAGGGAAAAGGCCACAATGATAAACTGTCTTGTGGATTTTTCAAAAGAGATCCGGGTCAGGATCACAAAGCTGACGGACAGCAGCAAACACATGTTGTTAACGATAAGCCTGTCCGCCTCGGGATACAGCACCCGAAACAGGGCAATGGTGGCAAACAACAAAATCTCCTGAAACCCGTAAAAGATGATATAGCCGGGATCTCCCGTCTCCAGACAGATGGCGGCAAAACCCAGAAAATGGACCATGAACATACAGATCACCTGGCGGATATAAATGCCGCTCCTGGTATCGTCCTCCTTACGAAGCAGGATCAGAAAGCATTCCAGGGTATAGATCAGCATAAACGCCGTGATCACATATTTGGATAGATCCGAAATCACATGTGCCATAAGCTCTTATTCTACACCTTTTAAAAAGTGTCCTCTCGTAAAATTCTTAAGATACGCCGGAAGCGCCATCCTTCCGGACTCCATAAAATAAGCCGTGATGCTCTGTGTCTGCTCCGCATTTTCCACCGTAAAGGAAATAAGACGCAGATCCGCTCCCACTGCGGATACCGCATCCCCATCCTTATGCAGGGACAGAGGAACCGTGTTGTAGAGGGTATTTTCACAGCGATCACAGTGCAGGATCACCGGAAAAGCCTTGTGCATCCGATCCACCAGCATGAAGCGCTCTCCTGCGGCTTTGTTTTTCCCTGCCGCCGAAGGATATTCCATCATACAGCGCTTATTGGTATTGGCAAGACACCCTGCAGATATCATCACGGGAATGTGTCCATAGACTGTCAAAATAGTTTGGTGCTTAGCTTGCCCTGCATCCAGAGAAAGCCTCTGAAGCTCCTGCTTTTGCAGCTCGTAGGGTAAAACATGGGTAGTCATGCCCCACTTTTCCAGCACCTGAAGGGTTCGGGACTGGAATACATACAGCCCTGCATCCGACAGGATCTCTTTTTCATAGCCTGCTTCCCGAAGGGCGGCAACCGCCTCTAAGGATCCACAAACCATGCCATCCAGGGTTGCGATCACAGGATCCTTAATAAGGCCCTCTAACTCTTTGATGACGCTGTTTCTGGTAACTGCCGGCAAACGGCAATATACCTTCAGCTCAGGATTTGCTTCTTTGAAGCCATTTACTTCATCAAATACTGCCCGAAGGAGTCCCTTTACCCGAATGAGGTCATAGGACAGATACAAAGCCTGCATTCTGCCTGCATAGTCCTTAGGCAAAGCCCGCAGCTGTTCAATGGTGCGAAGGCTGATGACATAGGCCTCTTCCCCCTTTGCCGGCGCAAGCTTTGGATAGGTTTTGGTTTTGCCTTCTGCTATTCTGGCTTCGGCCTGTTCCGAAACCCTTCTTTTGAAGGTAGCCAGGATCCGCTCTTCCAACAGCTCTGCAGCCTGTCTCCGAAGATCGTTAAGGACCTTCACCGGAAGAAAGATCTGATGCTCCGTTTCATCAAAGGGCATATACTCAGCGGATACGCTGTCTCTGTAATCTATAACAATCTCTGATAGCGCAAAAGGAGTATTCCCCAGCTTTTTCAGAGAGGTTTCAATCTGCTCTTTTGTGGAAGGATGGCTCTGTGCCGTCTCCAGGGGGCCACCTTTTGCAGAGGCCTCGAAGACGTTCTGCTTGCCGGCCACGAACAAAGTAAACTCAATCTCTCCCCCAAGGGTCAGGTTTAGTCTTCCGGATACGGGAATCTTCTCAGGGATCATGGCTGTGGTATCACTTTCCTGCCCTGTTTCCCCCGCTTTGCCCGGAGTATTCTTCGTTCCGTCTTCCTGCTTGCTTCCCTGATAACCGGATCTGGAAAGCAGCACCATATCCCGTCCGTTATGACGATTCAAATAACCCGTTTCCATACCACC